>WPCI01364991.1_pt1 | contig 33029 bp, 26 predicted proteins | sample 5399871 | NCBI WGS metagenome assembly WPCI01 (sample SAMN12869469, study PRJNA574797) | sludge metagenome | isolation source: wastewater treatment of pH7 | place: China:Beijing | collected 2019-05-20 | reverse complement strand
AAGAACTGGAAACCTATCAGAGCGCCCAACAGCTGCAACTGAGCAACAAACTGGTAGTGGAAAAAATCGGCCATACCGCCCTGCTGACCCTGAACAACCCCTCAGCCAACACCTGGGACGCCGGCATGCTGCGCGGCATCGAACAACTGGTTGCGCATTTGAACCAGGACGATGATATCTACGCCCTGGTGATCACCGGCGCTGGCGAGAAATTCTTCAGCGCCGGTGCCGACCTGAATTTGTTTGCCAGTGGCGACAAGGCCATGGCGCGGGAAATGGCTCAGCGCTTCGGCGCAGCCTTTGAAGCCCTGAGCAACTACCGCGGCGTCAGCATCGCCGCCATCAATGGCTATGCCATGGGCGGCGGACTGGAGTGTGCCCTGGCCTGTGACATCCGCATTGCCGAAGAACAGGCACAGATGGCCTTGCCCGAAGCCACTGTCGGCCTGCTGCCCTGCGCTGGCGGCACCCAGAAACTGCCCTGGCTGGTCGGCGAAGGCTGGGCCAAACGCATGATGCTCTGTGGCGAGCGCATCAATGCCGCCACCGCCGAACGCATCGGGCTGGTCGAGGAAGTGGTTGCCAAGGGCGAGGCGCTGAATGCGGCGCTGGCACTGGCGGAGAAAGTCGGCAACCAGAGCCCGGTCGCGGTTCGCGCCATCAAGCCGCTGATCCAAGGTGCGCGCACACAGGGGCCGGACCACTGGCTGCCACTGGAACGTGAGCTGTTCGTCGACCTGTTCGATGCGCAGGACACCACCGAAGGCGTCAGCGCCTTTCTGGAAAAGCGCAAGGCACAGTGGCAAAACTGCTAACCGGCAGATTCAGCCTGTTGGCCATTTGCCGGTTTGTATGCCCCGCATAACCCCGCTTGCCAACAGGCTGCCTGGCACCGATCGGTTTTAACTGCATACATTGGCGGCTGTAAGCCGCCAGTAAGATCTGCGTTATACCAGCCGGATCCGCAGCAGATGAGACCGGTCACAGAACAGCCGCCCTGGAACCCAGTGAAACCCGCCACAGCAATCACAGTGCAAACCCACTTCAACAGACCTTTCTCCGGTATCCTGTACACAAATCACCAAACACGAGATACCCCAATGTACAACTGGCTTAACGACCTGCCCAAGGCCGAACTGCACCTGCACCTGGAAGGCTCACTGGAGCCCGATCTGATGTTCGAGCTGGCACAGCGCAACAACATACAATTGCCCTGGAACTCGGTGGATGAAGTCCGCAGTGCCTACAACTTCAACAACCTGCAGGAATTCCTCGACATCTACTATCAGGGCGCCAACGTGCTGCAGACCGAGCAGGACTTTTACGACCTGACCATGGCCTACCTGAAGAAGTGCGAGGAGCAGAACGTGCTCCACGTGGAACCTTTCTTCGATCCGCAGACCCATACCGACCGTGGCATCCCGTTCGAGGTGCCGATGCGCGGCATCAGTGAGGCACTGGCCGATGCCCGCGACCTGATGGGCATCAGCAGCGGCCTGATCCTGTGCTTTTTGCGTCACCTGAGCGAAGAGCAGGCCTTTGCCACGCTGGAGCAGGCCATGCCGTTCCGTGACCAGTTCTTTGCCGTGGGGCTGGACAGCTCCGAGATGGGCCACCCGCCGGTCAAGTTTGCCAATGTGTTTGCCAAGGCGCGCAGCGAGGGCCTGCTGGCTGTCGCCCATGCAGGCGAAGAAGGGCCGCCCGAGTACGTCTGGCAGGCGCTGGATGTGCTCAAGGTGGACCGTATCGACCACGGCGTGCGCGCCTGGGAAGACCAGAAACTGGTGCAGCGACTGATTGACGAGCAGATCGCGCTAACGGTCTGCCCGCTGTCCAACACCAAGCTGAAAGTCTATGAGCACATGAGCGAGCACCCGATTCTGCAGATGCTGGAGCAGGGGTTACTGGTAACGGTCAACTCGGACGATCCTTCCTACTTCGGCGGCTATGTGACAGAAAACTATATGGCGCTGCACGAGCATCTGGGCATGACCAAAGAGCAGGCAGAACAGCTGGCTGCCAACAGTTTCAAGGCGCGGCTGGCCTGATACCGTTGCATGTCCCATGCCAGACATGCTGCAGTAAAAATCTGAAAACAGGGTGCGCGAAAAGGGCAGCCCTGTCATAATACGGCACCGTTTTTTTGCTGTGGGTACTGCCCTTGTTGATCGCATTTATCGCTGTTGTTCTGAGTCTGGTCCTGATGGTCTGGAGTGCCGACCGCTTTGTTGATGGGGCTGTAGTAACGGCAAAATACTACGGTATGGCGCCATTGCTGGTCGGCATGGTGGTGGTCGGCTTTGGCACCTCCGCACCGGAAATGGCGGTATCCGTGCTGGCCGCGATGCAGGGCAGCCCGGATATCGCGCTGGGTAACGCCTATGGCTCCAATATCACCAATATTGCGCTGATTCTTGGTGTATCTGCGCTGATCTATCCCATTACCGTATCCAGACAGGTACTGCGCAAGGAGCTGCCGATCCTGTTGGCGGTGACTGCCTTCACCTTCTGGCTGATCCAGGACGGCAGGCTTGGCCGCCTTGAAGCAGTGGCACTGTTGCTCGTATTCGGCCTGCTGATGGCCTGGAACGTACTGATTTCACTACGTTCGAGATCGACTGTGCTGCGACCCACCGAACCGGCTTCCGATCCGACCGGCATGACGATTCGCGTGGCCCTGGGTTGGCTGGTGGCCGGTCTTGTGCTGCTGGTGCTCAGCTCCCAGGTACTGGTCTGGGGCGCGGTCAAGATTGCTGTCGGCTTTGGCGTAAGCGAGTTGCTGATCGGCCTGACCATAGTGGCGATAGGAACTTCCCTGCCGGAGCTGGCATCCTCCATTGCCGCAGCCCGCAAGAAGGAACACGATATCGTCCTGGGCAATATTCTGGGCTCGAACCTGTTCAACACCCTGATAGTGGTTGGCCTGGCCGGAACCATCAGGCCGATGCCGGTTGCTGCCGAGGTGCTGAGCCGCGATATTCCGGTCATGGCCGGCTTGACGCTGGCGTTGCTGGTACTGGGTTTTGGTTTGCGCAAAGCGGGCAGCCTGGGACGTTTCAAAGGGCTGCTTCTGCTGATCTGTTACTGCGGCTATACCCTGTATCTGATTTCTACCGCCATTCCCGCAACAGCCTGAGCTGGCTGCACTGCAGAGAATATTGGCGAGAGGTTCCGGTAGCTGGCGTGCCCAGATACCGGAACCTGGTCTGCTCAGCTGTTACTTGATCTCAACCTGGCTGCGCATGCCGCCCTCATAGTGGCCGGGGATGTTGCATGCAACTTCTATATCGGCCGCCTTGGCAAAGGTCCAGACCAGGCTGCGGGTTTCGCCAGGCTCCAGCGTGACCACGTTGGGATCATCGTGCTGCATGTCCGGCATCTCCCGCATCATGATCTGATGCTCCTTGTGCTCTTCCTTGTCACCAATGGCAAACTCGTGCGTCAGAACACCATGGTTGGTGATCTCGAAACGGATGGTTTCGCCGTCCTCGACAACAATGGGCTCGTGTTTGAACTCCATGCTGTCGTAGGCATCGACCTTGATCACCCGGCTGACCTGCTCAGGGGTGCCGGGCACTCCGGCAGGTGAGACGGCATGTCCATGTTCGTGATCATGACCGTGCGCTTCTTCAGCAGGGTTGGCCAGCAGGCTGGTGGACAGAAAAGCTGCAGACAGGGCGAGGCTGACGGTTTTGAAATTCATGATGTGTCTCCACTAAAAACTGATACTTTCATACAGATGCGCTCAAACATGACCATCCATGGCCAGCGCCTTGCGCGTTGCTCTAGATAGCAAGCAAAGGTGCGGCAAAGCCGCTGCGGGGTTATGAAAGCAGTTGTGGAGGACGCTCGATCCGGTTGTTGAAGCTGGTAACAAGCCGGGTATCCGTTTCGGCATTCTGACCGGGGGCTACAGGCCAGTTGGCCTGGCCTGGATTGTTCAATGCAGCGCTACAGCCGGTACATTGCTGGTACAGGCAATTGCCCGGACATTGTTCCGTATCGTGCGCAGTGTCGAGATATGTCGATTGTGAAGAGGGCGGGCTTGAATCTGCAGGCTGCAGTTCGAAAAGCGGTGTTGAGGGGCAGGAGCGTTCACAAACAGGCACATCAGTATTCTGATATTCCGCCGCCAACAGACCATCCAGCGGGATAAACCCGAAGGCAAGCGCGAGGAATACAAGGCGTAACTGTTTAAGCATGAAAGCGCTCTGCAGACAAAACGGGTTTTAAAAACATGGTGATTATGCGTAGCCAAGTTGATCTCATCATTAAGGGTGCTGCGTAGCTGCAGCGCGGTCACCAGTCAGCACCCTGCATACCGCATAAAGAAAAATCAAACCGCTACGGGTGCCTTGATGTGCGGGTGTGCCTGATAGTCACACAGCTCGAAGTCCTCAAAACGGAAGGCAAATACATCCTTCACGTCTGGATTGATCTTCATCGTCGGCAGCGAGAAAGGCTCGCGTGACAGCTGTTCTTCAACCTGCTCCATGTGGTTGGAATACAGGTGACAGTCGCCGCCGCTCCAGATGAATTCGCCCGGTTGCAGGTCGCATACCTGCGCCAGCATCAGGGTCAGCAAAGCATAGCTGGCGATATTAAAGGGCACGCCAAGGAAGATGTCGGCCGAGCGCTGGTAGAGCTGGCAGCTGAGCTTGCCGTCGGCAACATAGAACTGGAACAGCGCGTGACAGGGTGGCAGCGCCATGTCATCGACCAGTGCAGGGTTCCAGGCGGAGACGATCAGGCGGCGCGAGTCGGGGTTGGCCTTGATCATCTGCACCAGCTTGCTGATCTGGTCGATGGACTCGCCATTGGGTGCCGGCCAGTTGCGCCACTGGTAACCATAGACCGGGCCCAGATCACCGTTTTCATCTGCCCATTCGTCCCAGATGCGCACGCCGTTGTCCTGCAGGTATTTGATATTGGTATCACCCTGCAAGAACCATAGCAGTTCGTGAATGATCGAGCGTAAATGGCACTTTTTCGTGGTCACCAGCGGAAAGCCGTCGGCCAGGTCAAAGCGCATCTGGTAGCCGAAAACGCTGCGGGTGCCGGTACCGGTACGGTCGGCCTTGTCGGTACCGGTGTCGCGCACATGGCGCATCAGGTCGAGATACTGTTTCATGCAGGCTGCTCCTGGCGCTTATACGCCAAAACCATCAGGAAAATACCCACCGCCATCATCGGCAGGCACAGGATCTGGCCCATGGTCAGCCAGTCGAACGCCAGATAACCCAGCTGGGCATCCGGCACACGGACAAATTCAACGATAAAGCGGAATACGCCGTAACAAAGGGCGAACAGGCCGGACACCGCCATGGTCGGTCTTGGTTTGCGCGTATACAGCCAGAGAATGACAAACAGTGCCACGCCCTCCAGCGCAAACTGGTACAGCTGCGACGGGTGGCGCGGCAGCTGCATGGGGTCGGTCGGGAATATCATTGCCCAGGGCACATCAGATACCTTGCCCCAGAGCTCGGCATTGATGAAGTTGCCGATACGCCCCGCACCCAGTCCGATCGGCACCAGCGGCGCAATGAAGTCCATCAGCGCCCAGAACGGCTTTTTATGCTTGCGGGCAAACCAGAGCACCGCGATCAGCACGCCAAGAAAGCCGCCATGGAAGGACATGCCGCCTTCCCAGATGCGCAACACCAAAGCGGGATTGGCGATGTAAGACGCCAGGTCATAGAACAGCACATAGCCCAGCCGACCACCGGCGATCACGCCCAGCGCACACCAGAACACCAGGTCGGACAGGGTATCTTTTGTCCATGCTGGATCAAACTGCGCCAGCCGGCGCTTGGCCAGCCACCAGGCAGCACCGATGCCGACCAGATACATCAGGCCGTACCAGTGGATTTTCAGCGGTCCGACAGCAATGGCTACCGGATCAATTGCAGGGTATTGCAGCATGCGTGTGCCTTACTGAAGCAGGAAATTGAGACCAACGATCACCAGCATCAGCGCAAACAGGCGCTTGAGCAGCAACGGATCAAGCCGGTGTGCCAGTTTTGCACCGACGCGGGCGAACAGCATTGAGGTGGTGGCCATGCCAACCACAGCCGGCCAGTAGACAAAGCCGGTACTCCACTCGGGTAGCCCTTCGGCGTGCCAGCCGGTTACCACATAGCCCACCGCCGCTGCCAGCGCAATGAGTACGCCGCACGCCGAGGATGTGGCCACCGCCTTTTTCATGTCGGTACTGCGCCAGACCAGGAAGGGCACGGTCAACGAGCCGCCGGCAATACCGAAAATCGCCGAGGCCCAGCCAATCACGCCACCGGCGGCCAGCAAACCAGGCGATGCGGGCGGCGGCTTGCGGGTTTTCGGGGTCAGGTTGAAGGCCATCTGCACCGCCATCGTCAGGGCAAAAACGCCAATGATTTTTTGCAACATCGGCCCCTGGATCATTGAGGCCGTCATGGCTCCCAGCGCTGCCCCCCCGAGCACACCAATACTGATCGGTCGTACCAGGTGCCACAGGATCGCCTTGTGCTTCTGGTGCGCCAGCACCGAGTTGACGGAGGTAAATATGGTAGTTGTCAGCGAGGTTCCCACAGCAATGTGAGTCAACACATCGACGCCGATTCCTTGCGCCGTCAGGCTATACACCAGCACCGGTACCAGGATCAGACCGCCACCGATTCCGAACAGTCCGGCCAACACACCAGATAGCGCGCCAACCACCAAATACAATACCAATTCCACAATCAATCCAGCCTGTCTTGTCCGGCAAAGTGGGTCATTCTACACGCCCGGACAGCATCTGCCGACCGGATCACGAGCGGATATCCCTGATAGCCTGAAAACAGCCCGAGCCTTGTCACGCCCATATTCTGGTCAATAGTGCTGCTCTTCGGTTTCTGCAGCCAGGTCGGGGCCGTCTTCGAGCGGGATCTCCACCATGTGCTCCTGCACCTGCTCCTCCTCGATACGCGGGTCCAGCGCCACCACCAGCGGCGAGCTGGCCAGACCGTCGGGCATCGCCAGGTGCTCGACCGGTTCTTCTGGCACCTCGGTCTCCGGCGTCTTCAGCTGCGGGCGCACACGCAGTGCGATCAGCCCGGCGCTGACACAGAAGAACACAAACAGCATGTTGGGTCCCATGCCACGCATCAGGCTGCCGACCAGCAGGGGGCCCATGCTGGCACCGGCACCGAATACCGCCAACAGCACAGCCGCGAGCGAAACACGCTTCTCAGGTTCGATGTTGTCATTGGCAAAGGCCACCGCCAGCGGATACAGGCTGAACACAAAGGCACAAGTGGCTGCACCACCGACAAAGAATACCCAGTGCGGCCACACCGTTTCCACCGCCAGCGGCGCGGCAACCAGCAGCAGCAACACACTCAGCAGGCGGATCAGCTTGGGCCGTTCAAAGGTGTCCGACAGGCGGCCCAGCGGCATCTGGACCAGAAAGCCGGCGGCAACGCAGGCCGCCATGAACAGGCCGACATCCCGGGTATCCATGCCGATGCGGCTGGCATACAGGGGGGCCAGCCCGTAGAAGGCACCCACCACTGCACCGGCCAGCAATGTGGTGAACATTGCCATGGGTACCTGCTGGTAGAAATAGCGGGGGGACAGCGAGGCCGGCGTCAGCGGCTCGGGGTGAATGCGCCGGGTCAGGGCCACCGGCACCAGACACAGGGAAAAACACAGGGCCACCAGCAACAACAGCTCGATGCCAAGCTCCGGCAAGCTCGCCAGCATCAACTGGCCGACCACCATGCCGAGGTAGGAGGCCATCATGTAGCCGGAAAATACCTTGCCACGGTTCTCGCTGGTGCTTTGTTCGTTGAGCCAGCTCTCCACCACCATGTACATGCACATCATGCCGACACCCACCAGCATCCGCAGCACCAGCCAGAGCCACAGGTTATCGGTCAGGCCATGGATGATGGCGGCCGCACAGACAATGCCGGCCGCGGCTGCATAGGCACGGATATGTCCGACCCGGGCAATCAGACGGTGCCCTTTCTTGCCGCCGCCAACCAGTCCCAGATAGAACGAGGTCATCAGCGCGCCAACCCAGACACTGCTGGCCCGCTCGGCCACATGCAACGCCAGGTAAGTACTAAGCAGACCAGTACCCAACAGCATCAGGAAAGTGGCGAAATACAACCCGCGATACGACTTGAAAATGGACATGGCAAATCCAGGAACGACCAAACACAGTATCGACCGCTATCACGACCGATACTGTCCAGTGAATGTGAGATTGTTTTGTGCAGCCAGTGTACGGTGTCAGGCAGAAATCAACAAACTGCCAGTTTGTGTTATGGCCTTGTGGTACTGGTGCATGGCCCGGCTAACCATCACGCCAGTTAATGGCGCACAGCAAAGTGCCCGAACATTGTGTTCAGTTCCTGCCATAGTTCAGGCAGGCCGGATGGCAGATCCTGACGGCCAAGATCCGTCGTCAGCATCTTGCCGTCACGGGCCGGCTGCACGATGAAGGTGCGTGCCCCCCTTTGTTGCAGCTGGCGGGCCAGCAGGCGCAGGTCGTCCGGTTGCAGCAGGTTCCAGTGCACGGTGGTACGGCATTCGTATGCCACCCCGCTGGCCAGCAGCAGGTCCAGGCTACGCCAGTTAGCGGCATCACTGCCGATGATTTGCGTGATACCGTCGACCTGACCCTGTGCCGCCTTGACGTCAAAGCCGACCCAGTCGCACAGCGGTAGCACCCGCTCCAGCGCTGCCGGCTTGATGCCGGCAGTATGCAAGCCGACCTTGAAGCCCAGCTCGCGCACCTGCTGCATGGCAAGCGGCAAGCCCGGTTGCAATGTGGCCTCGCCACCGCTGAACACCACGGCCTGCAACAGGCCCTGGCGCCGGTGCAGAAAGGCCAGTACCTCGTCCCAATCAACTGTCGAGCCACCGACCGGAGCGATCAGCTCCGGGTTGTGACAGTAGTGACAGCGCCAGGCACAACCCTGGCAAAACAGCACACAGGACAGGTGATCCGGGTAGTCGATGGTGGTCAGCGGCACCATGCCGCCGATCTGGATGGGCATGGTTTAGCGGCTGGCGCTTTCGGTGAAGTGCTGACGCTCGCGGTGCTCGGACTGTTTGCCCTTGTTGAAGGCGCTGACCGGGCGGTGGTAACCCATGACGCGGGTCCAGACTTCGCAGCGTTGACGGCGTTCTTCGGGGAGATTAGATGTGTTCATTTTACTTTCCTTTTATGGTTGAGGCTTGTGTCTGCGCCACCGGAGTCTGGGTACTGCAGGGACGCTGCAAGTACATCCTTGTAAGCTCCAAGCCGCCATCCATGGCGGCCAAGGCCCTGCAATACCCAGACTCCGATAGCGCTATAAACTCCGTGCAATCAACGGAGCAAGTTTAAAATACTGGTGTAACCATTCTTGAAGCATGCACAGTGTTTTCAGATTTAATATCATGCAGTTGCAGCTTCTTTTTCCAGCTCGACTTCCAGCTGCGCATCGCACTGCGGACAAAATTCATGTTCGCCGGCCAGATAGCCATGCACCGGGCAGATGGAAAAGGTCGGGGTAATGGTCAGGTAAGGCAGGCGGAAGCGGCCAAGAGAGGCCTTGACCAGATTCTTGCAGGCTTCCACCGAGGAAATCTGTTCGTTCATGTACAGGTGCAAGACAGTGCCACCGGTATATTTGCATTGCAGCTCATCCTGCAATAGCAGCGCTTCAAAGGCATCGTCGGTATAGCCGACCGGCAGCTGCGAGCTGTTGGTGTAGTAGGGGGCATCCGGGTAGCCGGCCTGCAGGATATCCGGGAAACGCACCTGGTCTTCCTTGGCAAAGCGGTAGGTGGTGCCTTCGGCCGGGGTTGCCTCAAGGTTGTACAGATGGCCGGTTTCTTCCTGGTACTGCACCATTTTGGCACGGATATGATCCAGCACCTCCAGCGCCAGCTGACGGCCCGACTCCGTATGCATGCCTTCGCGGTCACCGGTCAGGTTACGCAGCATTTCGTGCATGCCGTTCACGCCGATGGTGGAGAAGTGGTTACGCAAGGTGCCCAGATAGCGCTTGGTATAGGGGTACAGCCCGTTGTCCATGTGCTGCTGAATGACAGTGCGCTTGACCTCGAGGCTGTCACGCGCCATGTCCATCAGCTCGTCCAGCCGGGCGTACAGGCCGGGCAGGTCGTTTTTGTACAGGTAGCCCAGACGGGCGCAGTTGATGGTCACCACACCCAGCGAACCGGTCTGCTCGGCCGAACCGAACAGGCCACCGCCACGCTTGAGCAACTCGCGTACGTCCAGCTGCAGCCGGCAGCACATGGAACGCACCTGATTGGGCTCCATGTCGGAGTTGATGAAGTTCTGGAAATACGGCAGGCCGTAGCGGGCAGTCATGGCAAACAGCCGATCGGCGTTTTCGCTGTCCCAGGGGAAATCTTTGGTGATGTTGTAGGTCGGAATCGGGAAGGTGAACACCCGGCCCAGCCCGTCACCGGCCTGCATCACTTCGATATAGGCACGGTTGATCAGGTCCATTTCTTCCTGTAGGTCGCCATAGGCGAACGGCATTTCCACGCCACCGATATAGGGAATCTGCTCGCGCAGGTCTTCCGGGCAGACCCAGTCGAAAGTCAGGTTGGTGAAGGGTGTTTGCGTACCCCAGCGTGAAGGCACGTTGAGGTTGTAGATGAATTCCTGGATGTACTGGCGCACCTGCTGGTAGTCGAGCCGGTCCTTGCGCACAAAAGGCGCCAGGTAGGTATCAAAAGAGCTGAACGCCTGGGCGCCGGCCCACTCGTTCTGCAGCGTGCCGAGAAAGTTGACCATCTGGCCCAGAGCACTGCTCAGGTGCCTGGGCGGGCCGGCTTCAACGCGGCCGGGAATGCCGTTGAAGCCTTCGTTGAGCAATGTACGCAGCGACCAGCCCGCACAATAGCCGGCCAGCATGTCCAGATCATGGATGTGCAGGTCCGCGTTGCGGTGTGCCGCACCGATTTCCGGGCTGTACACCTCGTTGAGCCAGTAGTTGGCCGTCACCTTGCCGGACACGTTGAGAATCATCCCGCCCAGTGAGTAACCTTGGTTGGCATTGGCGTTGACCCGCCAGTCCTGGCGCTCCAGATATTCGTTGATGGACGAGGCCACATCGACCTGCTGGTGCTGCGTGGCGGCTTGATTCTGCTGGCTTGTCATGCTTATCCCTACACAATATATGGTGTATCTCTACACTCTAAACACAAGATGTGGTGGATATTAAGAGCTTGCCTTGCAGAAAGAATTGACCAAAATCAAGACCGGAGCGAGAACCAGCATTCACGGGGCCTGCAGGCCGGAGATAAGATCCGGCCGCGAAACACGGCAGGATTCAGTGGGTGGCGGACAGGCTGTTCAGCTGTACCAGGCCGCCATCGGCGACAAAGGGCACCCAGCCACGGGCGCGGATTTTGCGCAGGGTGCGCAACGTACAATCAGGAGAGGAAGGGTCGCAATAATCAATGGCAATCACGGGAATCTTGCGGGTTTGCAGGGCATGCCCGACCTGTGCCGACAGCCATTCCCGGTCCCTGTGTGATACCTCGACATACTCGCCGGCCGCTTCGTCCCAGCCCTGATACAGGGACTCGAACGCCAGAGCGAACACATCTTCGGCCACAGCAGGAAACAGCTCGAAGCCGCGATTCAGGATGATATGGTGCTCAGGCCATCGCTGTTTCAGACGGTGGATCAGCTGCTGCAGACCGGCACGACTGGCATTGCCACGCGCCCCGCTTCCATGCACCAGCTGGTAGGAATCCAGGGTATCCAGAAAAAAACCCTGATAGCCCTGTTCGACAATCGGCGTGAAGACTTTTTCGAGCAAAAAATCAGCCCATTCGGGGCGGGCGACATCAATCACCATGGAGCGCCAGATCCTGTTGCGGTCGAGGATCAGTTCTTGCGGAATATCGGCATAATACGCCCGGCTTTCCAGTGCCTCGCCGACACTCACATAGGCCAGCCACTGCGTGTTGGCGCGTCCTGACAGGTCAAAATCGTGCTCTGGCTCCAGAACTGCCATCTGATAGCTGTCCAGTATTGTCCAGTCGGGGCGGTCACCATAGTAGAAGGCAATGCTGTGCAACGCAGACGCCGTATCGGCAGGCTCTTGCTGTGCCATGCGGTAAACGCAGCCGCTCAGCGCCAGTGCGATCAGGGCACTGCCGGCGAGAAACTTGAACAAGGCCAGACTCATGACGCTCAGGCCGTGCCGGCGTTGTCTTGCAGCATGTACACCTCGTACTCCAGCTGCTCGAAACGGCCATTGAGCAGGAACATGCCGAGCAGCACATCCAGCAGCAAGGCACCGCCGAAGCCGTAACCGTAATAGGCCGGGCCCAGCTCCAGCGAAACCCGGGTCAGGACAATGTTGAGAAACATGAACAGGAATGTCAGCAGCAGGGCATGCCGGCGCTTGTCCAGATAGAACATGAAGTTGAGGATCCCCAGCAGGACCATCTGCAGGCTGACGCCGATCACGTCCACCTTCAGCATCGGGAAATACAGGCTGGAGACGCCAATGGCATTGAGCAGCTTGTCGCCGAAGGCGAAAATCAGCAGCACCACCATTGCCTGTACCTTGAAGATGTCGTAAATGCAGCTGCGTGCGGCCAGCACCATGTCGTTGCGCCACATGCGGATCTCGCCCAGCGCACCGCCCTGGCGTACCGCATGATAGAAAGCGTCATATTTCTGGATGAACTCGGTCTCCACCCGCAGCAGCAGCACCGCCATACCCGGGATGATGCACAGGTAGGCAATGAATACCGGAATATCGTAAATCACCGAAGCATGTAGCGGGCCTATCACCTGGTGGCCCGCCTCGGAAAACCAGAACATGAACTTGTCCGCCCAGACGCCCGCATTGAAAAACAGGCCGACCAGAATCAGGACCGGATAGGACGCCTTGCGGTCAAAGATGTCCGCCGAGATGTAGGTTTCCGAGTCGTAATCGCGGTGGATCAGCAGGGCCAGGAACAGCAGCAGGACAAAATGCCCGGTGACAAAGCCCGCCAGCAAACCGTTCAGGCCTTTGCCCGCCAGGATGTAAGCGACCAGCAGCACCACCGCATAGCCCAATACGAACCCCTTGATGATGGTGCCATAGCGCTTGATGCTGGCCAGAAAGGTGACACCGATCCAGATGTTGCTGAGGATGACAAATCCCGACAGCATCAGCATGCGGTACAACGCCGACTCATGCCGGAACAGGGTGAAGGCCAGTATCAGGCCAAGGCTGCCGGTGACGGCCGTGGTGACCAGGCAGATAGCATTGAAACTGGGCAGGATGCACTCCTGACAGCGGTCAAACAGCCGGTCGGAAATATAGCGGGTAAAATACAGCTGCACGGCACCGGTAATCACCAGGCTGCAGGCGAACAGGTAGGTGACGGACACATAGAACTGGATGATATGTACCGGCCGGTCGACCGCCCAGAGGCTGATGCCGCCAAGGACAAGAATCCCGAGAATGGACAGGATCAGCGGCCCTGCGCTGTTGATACCCGCATACATGTAGGCCCACAAGGTGCTGCTGAAACTGTCTCTGCTCAATATCTTCTGCAATTGCAGGTGCAAGCCGGCCATTGTTGATTCTCCTGCTGATCCGGCGGTCATGCCGGATATCGATAGTCTTGGGCCTGCGGGTCAGGCAGGCTGCTCCGGGCTTTGTGCCAGCAGCTGCTGATAGAGTTCGCCGTATTCCTGCAGTATCAGGCTGTCGCGATAAAACCGCTCGACCCGTGCAATGCCCGCCTGCTGTGCCGCACGCCAGCGTAAACTGTCGGTCAGCAGCTCAACCATGGCAGCCGACATGGCTTCCGGGCTGGCAATCGGCACCACGGCACCGGCAGCGCCCAGGGCGCGGTCTTCATCATTGCCGCCTTCCAGCAGCTGACGGCAGGAGCCGACATCGGTGGTGATGACCGGTACACCGGCGGCAAAGGCCTCCAGCACGACCAGCGGCAACGCTTCACTGATCGAGCTGAGCGCCAGCAACCCAAGCTTGGGCAGGACATCCTCGATACGGCAAAAACCTAGAAAACGCACGCTGTCCTGCATGCCCAGGCTCACCACCAGCTCGTGGCATTCCCGCGCATAGGCCGGGTCTTCGGTTTCCGGGCCGATGATCCAGCCTTCAATATCAGGCAGTTCCTTTTTCACGACAAACAGGGTGCGGATAAAGGTTTTCACATCCTTGATCGGTACCACCCGGCCGATCAGGCCGACCACGGCCGGAATACCGGGCTCCCGCTGTTCGCGCAACACGGCCAGCCGCTCGACATCAATACCGTTGGGAATGCAGCGGGTTTTTTCCGCTGGCGCCCCGTCGGCAATCTGCCGCTGACGGTTACCCTCATACAGGGCAACAATCTCGGTTGCGGCCTGGTAACACATCAGGCCCATCTTCTCGAAAAACCGCACCCACAACTCCTGGAAATAACCGGAGCGAGAGATATCTTTCTCGAAAATACTGCGATTGTCCTGAATCCAGCGGCTTTGCAACAAGTCGATCTTGCGCTCCTTGGTGTAGATGCCGTGCTCGGACACCAGCAACGGGCTACCGCTCCGGTAATGCAGCAAGGCCCCGAGGAACCCGGCATAGCCGGTGGAAACCGTATGGTAAACCCTGGCCTTGGGAACGCTCATGGCCAGCTCGGCCAGCTGCCACAAGGGCTTGTGCATGATGCGTACGGTCCAGAAATAATCGGTGAACGACGGGTCGGTGGAGTATTCCTCATAGCGGTTGGTGATCAGCTTCCACGACTCCTCGCTGTGCAGAAACTGCTGCTCGTCCAGTTTGCCGCCCTTCTTCATCATCGGCAGCACGGTACGGATCAGGCCGCCGATATCATCCAGACTGTCCCCGCTGCGCAAACGGTCATGCAGGTCGGCCACGCTGGCAAATGCCTTGCGGTCACCCTTGCTGCCCCTGATCTCGACCGCCGCACCCTGTTCATGAATGTAATGTGCCTCGAAATGCAGGACATTGTCGGGCAGCTCATAGCGGGGCTCGGCATAATCCTGTTTGCGTCCACCCAGAAATACTATCCCGAAACTGGTGTCGGGAAAGGTCCTGATCATCTGGTTGACCCATGCCGAGACCCCGCCGGAAACATAGGGAAAGGTTCCCTCCAGCAGAAACATCACGTCAACCATGTCGGCTTTGCGCTGTAACATATTCATGTCGTCCAAAATCGTATGCCGGGCTGCAGCTGGGCGGCTGCAAGGCTGTAATCGACGCTGGCCAGATGGCGGCGCACATCGGTGAAATTGCGCTGCAGGAAAGCCGCTTCGGCCTGCCAGGGCAACAAGCGCTCACGCGGGAAGTCATGTCTGGCAGCATGCCCGAGGTAATGGGCAGCCTGTTCCGGTTGTTTCCTGAGCAGAGAGCAGCGCGCCAGCAGGTACCACATCTGCCCCTCTTCCTCGTCAATGCTGACAGCAAAACGGGCATGCTCCATGACCCTGTCCAGTACATACTGATACACATCACCGGCAACCAGCCGCTGATAGATCAGCTCCCAGTACAGCTGAGCCATCCGGGCATGCAGGTAGCCCTCCTCCTTTCCGGCCAGGCCATTTTTCTCAAGCTTCTGCTGGGTCCTGGCGATTTCCTCCATGATGCCTTTTTCGGCACTGTCCATCAGGCCATAGGCCAGCAGCCGCAGCTCTTCCTTCTGGTCGCTCAACAGGTTGCGCAACACTTCCTCGGTCAGGTGGATCGGCATGGACTGCAAGGCCGTCATCGCGGCCATGCGGTCACTGTCGCTGCTATCGGGATTTTCCAGTCGCGCCCTGATCCGGGTACCGCCGCCATAGACCATGCCCCGGACCAGCCTGGCAACAAAACCGGGAGGCTCGATCCGGTTGGCCGAAGCCAGCGGCACAAAGCTGTAGCCCAGCAACGCGATCATCAGCCACAACAGGAAGAACACCAGCATCCCGACCACCGGCATGAACAGGCAGCCGACAAACACATACAGGTACAGCCAGCCTGTGGTCCGGTGGTAATGACGCATGATCACCGGTCCGGCAACCAGCACCAGGGACAGCGATGCCAGCACCTGCAAGGCCAGGAACGCCAGCATCGGGTCCAGGCCACTAACGGCGCCGCGCAGTGCCATGATGGCCGCCACCTGCAACAGGATGGCCAGCAGCGAGAATGCGACAAGAAAAATTGCCCTAACCATGATCTTCACACCGTCGCAGCAATCCGGCCAGGGCTTCTCCCGGCTGGTTATTGTCAATATGAGCCGCGTGTACCGCGACCCCCGCACCGGCCAGTCCGGTATTGAACTGCCGCATCAGGATGTCATCCAGCCGCATCAGGTAGCCGTCCACCCCCTTGTTACCGGCCAGCGGCAGCAGCATCACTGCAATCCGCGCCCGTTCAGTGGAAAAAGTCCACAGCATGTCCATCACCCGCTGCTGGCGCACCATCTCGTCATGGAGCGACTCGGCCACGCCACTGGCCGGAAACGCCATGACCAGCAATGATGAGCGCACACCGGTCTCGAACTGCAACTGCGCCAGACGTGCCAGCTCCAGTGCGACCGGAGCAGGACAGCCCGGCACATGCTGCTGCACCCTGCCGATCAGGTGGGCACTTTCCAGCCCGTTGATGTAATAACCAAGCAATGTCATCAGCAACTGCAGGTTGTCCTTGCTCACTGCCAGGAAAGGCATGCGCTGGATCAGCAGCACACCCCTGAGCTCGTCCCGCGAGTTCTTCATCGGCACACATGCCAGATACTCGCTTTCCCGGCTATCCAGCTCCTGCAGGTGGACCAGCATCCTGTGTTCCAGCGTCTCGCGCAGCATCGGGTCGTCCGGGTTTAGCCGGCAGCCATTGCCAATCGAGGCAACCGCTTGCGCAGAAAGTTGTCCGCCGGTCACGGCGTAAACCGAAGCCGTTTCCAGCTGGCAGTTGAGGGCAACGAACTCCAGCACGCTGGACATGTTGGGCAGTGCCTCATCCATGCCCTGCACCGCAGATTGTCTTTGCAGAAAGCCCACCGCATCCCGGAGCGTGAACGGCTGGGCCAGCAGCTCCTGCTCCAGGCGCTCATGGGAGACGCGCAACAGGTAATGATTGCTGGTCAGCACCGACAGGCGGTCACTGACATAATCGTTGACCCCCTGCATGTGCTTGATCCGTGTTGACCAGATATCGCTGAAGTAACCGGCAACAATGGTCAGCAGAAAACCGCCGACAAAGAACAGGGTCGGAAACACCCCGCCCGGAGCCGGAGCCGGAGCCATGACCATGAACCAGACCCCCAGCAACAGCATGCCGGAAAACAGGCCCGACAGGCTGCCGTAACGCAGCGCGAACACCAGCGGTACCAGCCAGATCCACGGGAAACCGGCCCCCGTCAGCAACGGATCTGCCGGCCTGAGCCAGTAACAGAAGCCCACAACCAGCAGGGTGCCCAGCAATGTTTCCAGTATGGTCACCGGCCACTTGACCGAAGGCGCCAGCAACCGGCCAAGTCGCCAGACGCTACGTGTCACGTCCGTAGTGCGCCGGGGCTGTGCCGGCGCGTAAGATTCCGGTTGCATGACGCACTCCTTATCTTGATGGTGACAATGGTGCCAGCAGCTGGTTGGTCAGCTTCTGGCTGACACCGGAGACACCGGAACGGCTCCAGCCGCTGCGGCTGCCGGTGGCGCTCCAGACGGTTTTCCCGCTGTTGAGGTCAACCAGGTTGAAGGTCAGCCCGGCCACCGGTTCGCCATCGACACCAACCTTGTAACGCCACTCTTCCACGGCACCGGTCAGGGCATAGCTGGCGCCGGTGTTGCGCGCCCATTTGAGACCCTCGGCAGCCGACAGCTCGACCGAGTTCATGATCAGCACGTTGCCGGTACGCTCCTGCTGATAGGTAAACAGCCCGGTGAAACCTTTCTGGTGCAGGATGCTCTGGGCAATGCTGGTGGCCCGCTGGCCGGCATCCGGGGTTTCGGTGTAGTTGACCATCGGCACGACGGCAATGCTGGTCAGGTCGTCCAGACGCGGGTTTTTCCCGACGTCCAGTGTCGAGCAGGCGCTCAGCCCTGTCAGCACGGCAAGGGCCACGCCCCGAGAAATGATTTTACGTTTCATGATGCTCTCCCGTTTTTCTTGAACAGCTGGATACATTCAAGCGTTGTGCTAGAAATTCAGATAGTAGGAAAGAAGCAGCTGGCTGGTGCGCTGGCGGTTGCGCGCACCGGTTGCTTCGTGCAGATATTGCAGAACCAGGTGGTCACCACCCAGTACCGGACCGCCGATTCCGGCGCTGAACGCCGGGCCGTGGCCGTTCTTGTTGTCACGGATGTAACCTGCATCAAGAAACGGCTTCCAGGAGCTCTTGCGCGTGGTTACATCGTTGTTGCCAAAGCCGGTCATGATGCCGTAACGGCGGAAGTTCTCAGGTACCAGCTCGCTGTTGGCAGGCGCCACCCCGTCCGGGTTCATGCGGGTCAGGGCAGAGTGCGTCCTGTTCTTGCCACTGGCCGAGTAATTGCCCTGGCCAGCCACCAGCCGTACGTTCCAGTCCGGATAGGCATGGTAAATGCGGTAGCCCAGCTCCTGGTTGAACTCGGTCCCCCTGGCTATGGCATCATGCTTTTGCGTGTAGAAACGTGCCACTTCGGCGTTTGCGCTGGCAAACCAGCGCGAGTCTTCCGGCTGCCACGACAGGGCGAAGTCCAGCATGTTTTTATAGCCGGCAACCTGCAGGTAGGGTGACAGGCTGGTGTACTGGCGCCAGCCCAGGGTGGCCGATGGCACCCAGGTGCCGTGCCGGTTGACCTCGGCAAAGATCCGTCCGGTGGCGAAGGACCTGAACCCGTCGCGCTGGCCCAGCGTCAGGGTGAAATCATGCTCCACCGTGCGGTCGTGGATGCTGAGCTCGTACTCGCGATCCGTTGACGGTACCCAGGCGATATCCTGCTTGCGCCTGGTTTTCTGCTGACGGGTGATGCCGTGTAGCGTGATGCCGTATCTGTTGGTCAGCTTGAGCCTGGCAAACATGTCCAGCTCGTGAGTGCTGATGGCTTCGCTGCGCCACAGGCCCATACTGACACCCAGCGCAGACTTGTCCGGCCAGATCACCTGGGTCAGGTCCTCATGGATGGCATCACCACCCGGCGTCATGTCCAGCCCGTCAAACAGCAGGGTTTCCTGCTCACTGGTACGCCGGTTGGCGCCCAGTGCGGCAACCTGGCTGTAGTAGGCGATGCGCCCCTGACGCAAATCGAGCAGCTCGGCAGCAGCCGTCGTATCGGACTCTGCCAGTGCCAGGCTCATCTGATAGTCGGCGCTGGCCGGCAAATCACGCACGGCCGGGTGCCGGAGCAGTATCCGCGCCCGCTCATTGGCTTCCTGTTCCAGCGAAACACCGATACCGGCCAGCAGACTGTACGGGCTGACGCCCTGCTCCGCCACGTCATCGCTGACTTCGGCTGCCGTACGCATCCCGCTGACGTCACCCAGGCGTGACTGATAGCGCACACCGGGGGCAGACAGGCGCATATCCTGTACATAAAGCTGATTGAGGGCACGACTGGTGACTTCCGCGTTACGCAACCGCTGGGCCAGAACGCCACGCGCCTGCCACCAGTCCAGCTGAACATCCGCCGGTACCGGCGCACCCGCCACATCATTCACTCCCTGCAACCTGGCATGCAGTTCGCGCCAGGCCTTGCGATACAGACGCTGGGCCAGTTCATCATGGCCCCCCTGCTGCTCTGCATCGGCCAGTGACATGATCCATAGCGGGTCTTTTGTCACCTCTGGCGGCTGCATGCGCATCAGCCGGATTGCCCGTGCCGTCTGCCCCAGGCGCAAATACGCAGCGGCAAACACCTCACGATAGTCGGCATTCAGACGGACCAGCCGGCGCCATTGATACAAGCGCTGACGCAGCTCCGCTTCGGTACCGTATTCAACCAGCACCCACAAATAGGAAATCCTTGCATCATCACTGGCCGGCGCCGCGTTCACCGCATCACGGAAGCTGGCTACCGCTTCGTTCCACTGATGCAAATAGAGGTGGTAACGGCCCTTGACCATCAGGGCAGCGGCCGAACGCTGAAAACCCGTACGCTGAGCTCCGCTCAGCCCGCGCATGATTTCACCAACCCGGCTCCAGGCCCTGAGTTCGGCATAGTTGAGCAAAGCCGCTTCCACTGCCCGCTGCGGATCGACCCCCTGCTGCAGGTTCATCTCCGCAATGCGGGCAGCATCCATGGGCGAGTTCAGAAAGAAGTAGGTCATGCCGGCCAGATCTGCCGATGTTGCCTGGCCGGTAGCCAGCAAACTGCGATAGGCACGACTGGTATCCTCGCTGCTTTGCAGCAGGCGGCCAAGCTCGGCATAAAGCCGCCAGTAATCTGCCGTATCAGCAGCTTCGGCTATCGAATCAGCCTGCTCGCGCATCAGCTGCAGGGCACTTTCGTCCTTGCCCTGTTTGTAGCGCAAGCGTGCCACACCAGTGACATGCTGCGCCCTGCTGGCCGGGTCGACCTGCCACAGGCGATGATAGAGCTCTTCTGCCCGCTGGTCATGGCCGGCCCGCTCGGCCAGTTCGGCATAACGGCCCAACAGCACCGTACTGCGCGAACCCGAGACCTGCGTCTGCAGGAACTGCATGGCACGCTCGGGCTCGCCCAGCCGTTCATAGGCCAGCACCAGCTCGTCATACAGCGCAGCATTGTTCGGAGTATTGCGTATGTCGAACTGCAATGCCTGCAGGTAGCGTGCGTCATCATTCAGACCGATGCTCAAACGCCGCACATGGCTCCAGGATTCTGCCGAATCCGTCAGCCCGGCATGGCGGCTCCAGGCTTGCAATGCCAGCCCGGGCTCGCCCCCCCACTCTGCCACCTGGGCCAGGCGCGGCTCCCAGATCCGGGCGGGCATGCCCCTGGCCAGGGCTTTTTTGGCAATATCCCGGGCCTTGGTCAGGCTGCCGCTTTCCACATACACCTGATACAGCAGATCGTAATCGTTGTCGGTAACCGGAGTTTCTGCCGGCTGCATCGCCGGCTCCGCGACAGCAACCTGTTCGTTGGCAACCGCTACAAACGGCCGGCCGCTCAGCCAGCCGGCAACCCGGAGTCCGGCCTGCAGCCCGCGGTAAGCGTCAGTGGAGCGGACAGCACCAGCGGCCGCATGCGTCCAGCGTGCCGGTGCTGCCAGCAAGGCACGTGCAGCACTGGCCGGCAGGCTGTAGGTCCGCGCCAACCATCCCGTGGCCGGGGCAACAGGTTCATTACTGCTCAACTCCAGCAGGCTGGCCAGCTGGCGGGCGTATTTGTCGACCAAATCGCCACGGTTGGCCATGCGGGCCAGGTTGAGCATATAAATGATGACCTGGCGATCATTCTCCAGCCCGGTCATATGCTGCTCGGCCAGCTCACAGGCCAGTGCCGCCCGGTCACCCGACTCAAGTACCTGCAGTGCCCGCAGAAAAAGCTCCCGCTTTTGTGGCAGTTCGGCAGAAAGATCAACCGCTGCAAACAGGCTATCGGCAGCTTCCTCATACTCCTGCCTGGCAAACGCCAGTTCTGCCGCACGCTGGTGCCAGTCCAGCGCATTGTCTGCATCACTGCCGGCCAGCTGGCGATAAAAATGCAGAGCCACGTCGTAGGCTCCGGCAGCCCAGGCCATTTCCGACAACGCCGCCTGGCGAGCCGGAGCCCAGGCATAGGCTGTTGCCTGTTCAAGCTCGCTGCGCAATACCGCCATGCGTTCCGGGCGGCGCTCGTCCTGCACATCCAGTTCATAAGCCCGCTGCTGGGCGACATTGACACGCAGATACAGTGCCTGCCTTTTCGTTTCCTCATCAGCCGAGTCAAGCTGCTCCATATGCCCTGCCAACGCCAGCGCCTGCTCCCTGCGATTCAGCTTCAGGTATTGCTCGCCAAGCAGCATCAGCCTGGGCACGGAGTCCGGCTGCACACGCAACCATGCCTCCAGGTAGGACACCGTCAGTTCGGAGGCCGGCTCGTTGTCATAGTAGTCATCCTGGTAACTGTCATGCTGGAAAGCGGCCACCAGAGCAACCAGTACCACCGCTCCCAGCAGCAGTACCACGGCAAAAGGACTTAACTGTTCGCGTCGACTATTCACAATCCACCTGTACCTTGTGGTAATCCACCTGCTGTCCTGCCTTGCCTGCTACCGGCACCTGGAGCGCACGGCCCTGCACCACCGGTCGCACCGGCTTGCCATCAACCCGGACCCGGCACTGGCCGGCTTCTTCCAGCCGGACCTGCGGACGGTAGTAACCGCCAAAATCGAACTGCAGGCTGTTGCCATCACGTTGCACATTGCGGACAAAACCGGATGCCTGGCTGATGCGCGGTACCCCGCGACTGTGTTCGCTACCGATACGGAAACTGGCTTCATCACCGGCCATGTGTACATAGAGTCCGCCCGGGCCGGGCAGATAACCGGTGACGCCGCTGGCAGTGGCCAGTTCTGGAACCCCCTGTCCTGGCCAGCGCAACTGCCGCAGATGCTGGCCACTACGCACTTTCCAGCCATCCCCGGTCCGCGCCACCACCACATGCCGCCAGTCCAGCACCCGCCGGATATATTCGGTGGTGTAGATCGGCAATACATCCTGGCCCAGGCTGTATTCAAACAGGCTGTGCAGGGCTTTCAGGGAAGACGGCTTGGACGCCGAATACGAGTGGTAATAGATGTTGATCGGCTTGATACGCAATGGCCGGTCCGTCAGCTCAAAGGTCTCCTGCGCCCGGCGGAAGCCATAAAACGGTCCGGTCCAGTCATTGGTATAGACGTTTTCATTCATGACCGCCGCATACACCTGGTACTCGTCATCCGTCTTGCCCTTGGCCACGCCATAGGGGCCAATCTGGGTCCAGGTGTTGCTGGAACGGGTAATGGTGGTGTTACCGGCATTGATGTTCAGCACTCCGGCTGCGGCGGCCTTCTGTAAACCGATACGTGGCGGAATGGCATCGCCCGACCAGAAAATCGCCTTGACCTGCTTGCCGGGCGGAGCCAGCTCACGATTGATGTAGTCAATACTGCCGGATATCTCCCTGTCGATATCAAACCCGTAACCGGGAATATCCAGCGATGACGTGCCTGCGGTATACCACTCGCCCAGCTCCTCCGGGCCCAGTTTGATGCCGGTATCCGGATCAACATGTGACCAGAAGTAGGGGTGCGAATAGGTATGGCTGGCCAGCTCGACATTGGGCAGGGCAAAAATGCCACGCGCAATGCGCTCCAGCTCCGGACGGGCCCGCTTGTCCATTTCGGTCATCTCGGCTTCAATCACCGACATGCTCATGGGTACCGGATAACGCTTGAACACCTGGTCCTTGAGGATGGCACTGCAGAACTGCTGACGCTCGCCAGTGTGGCTGAGCTCGTCATAAGACAGGAAACCGTCACCATCAACGTGGGTAAAGAACAGGCGGTGACCATTTTCGGTGGTGACATCCGGGACCGGTATCTGTGGCAGTCGCAGTGCCTGTTGCAGGAAGCGCATCGGATCAATGACCCAGCGTTGCTGCTCAAGGCTGTCCAGGTAGACCACAGTGTTGTTGTCCACGACAAAACCGCCCCAGGGCGTAATGGCTGCCGCATCATAGACATGATCATCACTTTGCAGCCGCAGCAGCGGTTTGCTATGGCTGCCAACGCGCACACCCAGCGCATCCCGGATATCAGGATTTACCGCCACCTCAAAGGCCAGCAGCTCATCCTGCAGCAGGATTTCAGGCTTCCTGTCCAGCAATACCCGCTGCTCGGGTACGAATTCCAGATCCAGCGCAGGACCATTCTGCATGTTCAGGGCAAAGCCGAAATCATTGAAAACGGCAACCTTCAGCCCCTGCTCGATGCGCTGCAACAACCAGCTCTGCAAGGCCAGCGGGTTTTGCACCTCCAGGCTGCCAACCAGCACAATGCCGGCATAACGGTCATTGGTGATACCCAACGGCAGCGGATCGCGCAGGTCAGCGTATTCAATGTCATAGCCCAGGTAATTGAGCGGCATGGCCAGGTTGAGTACACCAAAGGTCTCATCCAGCGGCTGACCCTGCTCCAGCAGCTGCAGCAGCAAAACCTTGCGCGGCATGACTTCGATACGCCCCTGCCCTATGCCATCCAGAGCAGGCGTGGTCACGTATGGCAGCAAACCGTCAGCCAGCAGTTGCTGCGCCTGTTGCTGACGACATATCCTGTCGCCCGGGACACAATAGTCGATGGCAACCACTGTCAGCCCATGCTGCTCCTGCAGCTGTCTGGCTCGCGCCAGCCCGGCCTCACGCACCTTGACCGGCACACGCGCCATCAGGCCGCCAAATGTGCGGCGTCCGTGATAGAGAGAATCGAATACCGCTCCCGATAGCCTGGCTGCCCGCTGTTCCGCCACGTCCGCATGGTTGCGCACCAGCAGGGGCAGCCCCGGATAACGGGTAGCAAGTTCGTCCACCAGCGTGGTCATCATCCGGATGCGGTCCGGACTGCTGTCGGCGAGTTCGCCCTGGTCGTCCAGCAACAACCCCTGATAGCCTGCCTGCACCAGCGGCTGCACATGTTCGGCAACATAGCGGTCAACCTGGCCCTTGTGCTGTCCCCAGTGCGCAGCGCGCACGGTTACGCGGGCAAACCAGCGAGTTCGCGGAGTACCGGAAAGGTCCGGCAAGGCCACCCGTTCCGGGTCGATGACCACGGTATCAAAGGCCCGCAGCTCATCGAGCGGCAAGTCATTGCCGTAATAGAAGGCGATATCGCCAAGGCTGGAGGTCACAGGCTGCGCCTGCGCTGCAGTGGGCAGCAAGACGGCCAGACAGGCAAGCACGACCCGGCACAGCGTGCCGAACGAACACCACACATTCATTTTGATAACCCTGCTTCAAGCAATGGTACTTACATGTTCTGTACAGCGTCCCTGCATGGACATCCTGTCCTCCATCAAATCTCCCCAAAACTACCTGGCGAACCTTGATGACAGCTGTTCTTGAAATGAATGAAGCAGTGAGCAGCCTGTTTCACGGAAGAGTCCGCCACTGGCGAACATTTCCCGGAACGTCAAATTTGCGACACTCAGGAGTTTTGCTTCCTGTAGTGTCAAAATAACTCTACTCTCTTTTTCTGCTGACAGTTAATGCTATTTGGCCATAATCTGTGACCTGCATCACAGATATTCAATTTACTCTTTCTTTAGGGGAATCTTGCTGATGCAGGCCTGTCATGCGACGCTCAGTGCAGCGCGCATCCGGGAAGCAGCCAAACTCAAGCGACCAAGCCAGAGGCGGCCCGGTATTTCATGCACCATCAAAACGGCACAAGGTGCAGGCGAACAGAAGAAGCAAAGCGGCAAGCAGAGCACCTGCCGCACAAGGAGCCCACTAGACCGGCTTGGCCCCCATCAGTGCGCTGGTGCCCAGCAACAGCGCCAGCAGGATCAGCAGCCAGACCAGGGCAAACACCTGCTGCCTGCCGCTGGCCTGTTGTTTTTGCGCCAGCAATTGCTGCCAGCGGCCAAGATTTCCGGCCAGCAGAAAGCCGAAAGGCACAAACAGCGGCAACAGCAGAATGCTGATCAGCAGCCACTTCTGGTCCAGCGGCATTGCCGCCCAGTGTGTCAGCCACCAGCCGCTGACCGGCAGCGACAGCCACAGCAGGGCAAACAGCGGCAGGCTGATTTGGCGGGTACGCTGCAGCTTGCGTTGCAGCTCGTCCGCTTTTGCATTGCGGGCGCGCCACAGAAGCACGGCATGCACCAGCAGTCCCAGCATCAGGAATACTGCAACACCACCATGCAGGATACGAACCGTCAGATAATGTTCCACACTCAGCTCCTTAGGCTAAAAACAGCTGGTAGGCCGGGTTGTCGGTCTCTTCCCAGAACGGGTAGCCCAGCGTGGACAACGCCTGTTCGAACTCGGCGTACTCTTCCTCGTTGACCTGCAGCGCAGCCAGCACCCGGGCATCGGCGGCACCATGATTGCGGTAATGGAACATGGAGATGTTCCAGCGTCCGCCCAGCTGGTTGAGGAAATTGAACAGCGCACCCGGACGCTCGGGAAACTCGAAACGGAATACCCGCTCGTTGTTAACGGCATCGGCATGACCACCAACCATGTGGCGGATATGCAGCTTGGCCAGCTCGTTACGGGTCAGGTCCAGCACCGGAAAGCCCTGATTCTGCAGCTCGGCAATCAATGCCTTGCGCGGATCGGTATCCGGGTGGGTCTGTACGCCAACGAAAATGTGCGCCTGCCCGTTGGTGTGGTAGCGGTAGTTGAATTCGGTGATCTGCCGGGTACCCAGCGCCTCGCAGAAGCGCTTGAAGCTGCCCGGCTCTTCCGGGATGGTCACGGCAATGATCGCCTCGCGACGCTCGCCCAGCTCGGCCCGCTCGGCCACATAGCGCAAGCGGTCAAAGTTGATGTTGGCACCGGAATCGACCGCCACCATGGTCTGGCCGCTGATGCCGGTCTTGTAGACGTATTTCTTGATGCCGGCTACCGCCAGCGCCCCGGCCGGTTCGGTGATCGAGCGGGTATCGTCGTAGATATCCTTGATTGCCGCGCAGATCTCGTCGTTGTCCACGGTAACCACATCGTCAACATACTGGCGGCACAGCTCGAAGGTGTGCTTGCCGATCTGGCCGACGGCCACGCCATCTGCAAACAGCCCGACCTGTGGCAGTACCACGCGGTCATCGGCCTGCAGGGCCTGCTGCAAGCAGTTGGAGTCTTTCGGCTCGACGCCGATCACCTTGATCTCGGGGCGCAGGTACTTGATGTAGGTGGCAATACCGGCCAGCAGGCCGCCGCCGCCGCAGGGCACAAAAATGGCATGCAGATCACCCTGGTGCTGACGCAGGATTTCCATCGCGATGGTGCCCTGGCCGGCAATGACATCAGGATCGTCATAGGGGTGAATGTAGACATAACCCTTTTCCTCCACCAGCTGCAGCGACAGCTCCAGCGCCTGTGGAAACGCCTCACCATGCAGCACCACTTCGGCACCACGGGCGCGCACCGCGTCGATCTTGATCTCGGGTGTGGTCTTCGGCATCACGATGGTCGCGCGGATACCCAGATACTGCGCTGCCAGCGCCACGCCCTGGGCATGGTTGCCGGCCGATGCGGTGACCACGCCACGCTCGCGCTCGGCCTGGCTGAGCTGGATGATCTTGTTGTAGGCGCCACGAATCTTGAACGAGAACACCGGCTGCAGGTCTTCACGCTTGAGCAGAATATTGTTGTCCAGTCGCTCTGACAGTTGTCGTGCAGGATGGATGGGGGTTTCTACCGCCACATCATAGATGCGGGCATTGAGGATTTTTTTGATGGTATGTTCGAGCATGGTACAGCCAGTTTGTAGGGTTCAATGGACAGTAGTCCCGAGTGTACTCTACAGACCCGCACACAACCATTATAATGGCCAAAATTCATCCATCCGGAGCCTGATGTGAGCCAAGACCAGTTGAAACAAGCCGTTGCCCAAGCCGCCGTGAAAGAAATCCTGCCCCGGCTGGACAAGCATGCAGTGATCGGTGTCGGCACCGGCTCCACCGCCAACTTTTTCATCGATGCGCTGGCCGCCTACAAGGATGACTTTGCCGGTGCCGTGGCCAGCTCCGAAGCCACCGCCGAGCGCCTGAAAAACCATGGCATCGAGGTGTTCGATCTGAACAATGTTGCCGGTCTCGAGTTTTATATCGACGGTGCCGACGAGACCAACCCGCACCTGGAGCTGATCAAGGGTGGCGGCGCGGCGCTAACCCGCGAGAAGATTGTCGCGGCCGTGGCCAAAACCTTCATCTGCATCGCCGATGACAGCAAGAAGGTGGATTTTCTCGGCAACTTCCCGCTGCCGGTCGAGGTGATTCCCATGGCTCGCAGCCATGTCGCCCGTCAGATCGTCCGTCTGGGCGGCGATCCTGTTTACCGCACCGGTGTGGTCACCGACAACGGCAATGTCATCCTCGACATTCACAACATGCAGATCACCGATCCGCGCGGTCTGGAAGAGCAACTCAACGCCATTGTCGGCGTAGTCTGCAACGGCCTGTTCGCCGCCCGCCCTGCCGATGTGCTGCTGCTGGGCACCAAAGACGGCGTACAGCGCATCGTCAATCAGCGCGCTTGATACGCAGCGTTGATGTCCTGATACGCTCTGCCATATTGCCCCGCTTGACCGGGCAATATGGCATGCATAGCCGACCTCAGTCCTTGACGCCAGCTGTCAGGTTTCGTGTCTTGCCGATGGTTTCCAGCTTTTCATCCAGCATGTGGGTCAGATAGGGCTGGCCACTTTCACTGACCCGGAACAGGCCATAGCGGGCCGCTTCATACTGCTGACCGCTCCCTTCCTGGAAGAAAAACGCATTGGTGGCAAACTGCACGCTGCCATGACGCAAGCGGTACTCTAGACGCAGCTGCCCTGCAGCCAGTGTCTGCCCGCTATCCAGCGCCACAAAACGGGCCACGTCCTGCTTGTCCAGGACTACCACCACCCGGCCGGTCAGCGGCGGCATGCTGCTGTCATCCGGCTTTTCTCCGGCAGCATCCCGTTGCTTCCATAAGGCCCGCTGCACTTCATTACCGAGCGCAAAGCGCAGTGCCATATAGTCGCCCTGCATCAGCGAGCGCGGGTCAACAGGTGCCAGCTCAAGAATCACTTCCTGGCCGCTTTCCAGCACCTGCTCGGTACGGAAGATGGAATAATTGATGCCGGCCAGCACCAGCAGCAAGACCAGAACGATGCCTGCCTTACGCATCAGCACTCTCCTTTTCCGGCCTGTTCAACCCCGGTAGACGCAATAACCAGAAGCGCAACCCCAACAGCAGAACGGCCAGCCCTGTCAGGATCATCGATTTGACCAGCAGGGTCTGTTCCAGGTTGTAGTAATACAGCAGCAACATGCCCAGCAGAACCACCAGGTTTGCACCCCAGTACAGGCGCTGGCCCTGCAGCCACGCCAGTGCCAGCAACAGCACCGTCACCGTTACGCCGGGAATCTGCCAGCCGGCACAGGCCACCAGCACACCCAGCGCCAGGCCATATAACCGCTCGCTTGGCTGCTGCAGCTTGCGTAATAGCAGCCAGCCCAAAAAACCGGCCAGCACCAGAGTCAGCAACAGGGGCTTGTGCGCCCATAGGCCACCCCTGCCCAGCGCCAGCAGTTCGGTATGCTGCAACACCAGCCAGGCCCAGAGCGCCAATGTCAGCCCGCGCTTGAGCGGGCGAATCCATTGCTGCCAACAGGCCAGGCGGGCCTCCTCCAGATACAGCCAGCCGGTCACCGCCAACAGCAATGGCAATACGCCCTGCAGTAACAGCGTTTGTTCGTGTTCTACCGCAAAACCGGCCAGCGCATAAGCCAGGGCAATCACGAAAACCGGCACGCACAGGCCGCGCACAAAGGTATCGCGCACCAGCAGAAACACCGGAACCTGCACCAAAGCAATCAACAGCGCCAAAGCTACCGGCAGTTCGAGCAAGGCCAGCCCCACCAGTACCAGTCCCTGTCCGGTCAGCGCTGCCGCCACCGCCAGCTGGTGCACGAACACCGAGCGCTGCAACCGGCTGATCCAGGCGGCCAGCGCCAGCAACACGGAACCCAACACCACCATGGACTGATGCAGCTGGCTGGAAGAGAGAAAAAACAGCACAGTGCCCGGAATAGCCACCACCGACAGCAAGAAAAATTGCGCCGCCAGCCAGGCAGTAACCGCTAGAAACATCCGCAGATACCAAGGCTGCTGCAGCGCCGGGGTCAACGGCCCCTGCACCAGCTGCCGTGCGGACAGGTCCTGCCACAGCTGTTGTGCATCATTGCTCATGGGACGCCCCCTTCGGTTTCAGCCAGGCATAACCACCCAGCGCCACCAGCAGTATCAGCAGCCCTTGCAGGAAAAACAGCGCAAATACATTGTTGCTATCAAACCAGCGGATCACCCACAGCGACAGCCAGGCAAGCAGCGACAACAATACCAGCACCATGAGCTGACGCTGAAAACTGCGCCAGGCATACAGCACCACCAGCAGTGTCATCAGGGCCAGCCAGGCCAGGTGGCCCAGCCAGGGATGAATGCGCACACCACTATCAAACACCGCCAGCAGTGCCCAGCCGGTAGCGATAACCAGCAATACCAGTACCAGCAGAGTATTGGCGAGATGCCAGAGCGGCCTCCCGTCCTGCCAGGCCAGTCGCGCCAGCGGCAGCCAGAACAGCAGGTTCATGCCCAGCAGCAGGGCAAAGCGCAAGTCAGGACTCAGCTGGGTGAACGTCTGGCAAGCCAGAACCAGAGCCACATTCAGCAGCAGCATGATCAGGCCGGCAACCGCCAGATTGCGCCCCAGCACCGCCCAGGGCACCAGTAACAGACCCCAGAGCAGAAACAGCTCAAAGGTATCCGCCCCGGTCTGGTAGGTTTGCCCGACCAGCGCCAGCAAAGCGCCCAGCAACAACGCACTGGCAAACACTCCACTCTGGGCGATCCAGTGCTGCAACGGATAACGCAGCAGCACCAGCAAAGGCAGCGCCAGCAGCAGCTGAGCCAGCGCAAAACGTTGCAGGCGGCTCAGGGCATCCCAGTTATAGGCAAAAAAGAAAATCACACCACTACAAGCAGACAACAACGCACCGATCAGCAGCAAACGGTCGAGAAACACCAGCGTGCGTGCGCGATCAGGTCGCGTTTGCGCCACCTCCAGCGCCTGTTCAAGATATTGTGGCGACAGCACTCCGGCTGCCACCCAGTTCAGCAATGTACGAGAATCCATTAGCGCATAATCCTTGCCGGGAACAGAGCCAGTTTACGCCGGTTTATTACCGGCTGCCGGAAGATCAGCACAGTCCGCGCACCTGATCAGTCCATACGCCGTTTGCCTGGCCTGTTCGGTATTCAGTCGGCCGCCGGCACAAAGCGGTAAAACAGGTTGGGTTCGCCCACAATATAGATCACGCCCTGATCGTCCATGGCCACGCCCTCGGCCTGCTTGATGCTGCTGGTCAGCCCGTTGAAACCGAGCATCAGGCTCATAAAGCTGACCGGCTCCTCCTGCTCATTCAGTTCCAGCAACATTTTCGATTCATCCGACAGCACCAGCAGATGTCCAGTCCGGCGATCCAAATCCAGCCCGGAAATATCACGCATGAACAGCTCGTCCGATGGCAGCTCGATCAGCGGCCCGGCCAGATTTTTCTCCAGATCAAAATCCATGGCATAGAGCGCATGCGGATCGCGCTCCTTGGCGACGATAAAGCGTGAATTGGCCGCATCCCAGGCCAGCCCTTCCAGTCCCTTGTTTTTCGGGTACAAAAAGGCGTCGTCCAGCACGGCAAGATCAACAGCCAAAGCTTTCGTCAGGTCAATCCTGTCCTCAACCGGCAGCGAGAACAGCACCAGCTTGCTGCGACGCTCGTCCACCAGCGCAAAACGGCCGTCACTCAAGGCCTCGATACCCTCGGGATCGGCAACTCCGAACAGATCGATCTCGCGCAACAGCTCACCCTCCAGACTGAGCTGCGCCAGCTTGGGAATCTTGCCGGTGATGGTAAACAATGTATTGCTTGGTGCATGCCAGGTCAGGCCTGAGATTTCCGCCTTGAGCAGCCGCTCGACCGGCTTGCCCTCGATATCGGCCGAATAGCGGTTCAGCCAGATGCTGGCAGCCCGCTCCTGCTGCGGTGTGCGCATCTCCCGCGAGGTTTGCAGCAGACGGTCATCAAGCTCGAAGTAATAGCCCAGACCACCAAGCAGCAGCACCAAAGGCACCATCAACCAGATACGCATTATAAATATCCAAAAACAGCGAAAGTCGTTCGACTCTGGGCCGGCAATAAAGTTCTGATGGCAGGGCGCCATAGCTACCGGTCATGTGCCCCCGGCCAGCTATCATGTAGCATAAACAACCCGGATATTTGTACACAGGTACGTCATGCAACAACAGGTACTCGACTTCTGGTTTGAAGAGCTCAAGCCCGCACAGTGGTTCAAGGCTTCAGCAGCACTGGATAAAACCATCCGCACCCGCTTTGCGCCGCTATTGCAGCAAGCCATGCGCGGCGAGCTTGAAAGCTGGCGCAATACAGCAGAAGGACGGCTGGCGGAAATCATCGTGCTGGACCAGTTCAGCCGCAATATCCATCGTGGTACTCCACTGGCCTTTGCCGCCGACCCAGTCGCTCTTGTTCTCGGCCAGGAAGCCCTGCGCGCCCAGGCGCTGGAACAACTGGAAAAGGTAGAGCAGCGTGATTTTCTGCTGCTGCCCTTCATGCACAGCGAATCAGCACGGATTCAGCAACAGACCCTGTCGCTGTTCAAGGCTCATACCACTCCGGGTTGCTACCGTGCCGCACTGCAACACAAGGCCATCATCGACCGCTTCGGCCGCTACCCGCACCGCAACGCCATCCTTGGCCGCAGTTCCACCGCTGAAGAGCTGGAGTTTCTACAACAGCCAGGCTCTTCCTTTTAGGCAGGGTCCAATAACCCGCTGGTCTGGCACCGGTTTCCAGCCTTTGCCCGGAATGCCGCCAACGCGTAGAATCCCCGCATTAACATCAACAGAACTACAGGAAGTCGCCATGCCTGACTATCGCTCGAAAACCTCCACCTTTGGCCGCAACATGGCCGGCGCCCGTGCCCTGTGGCGTGCCACCGGCATGAAGGACGAAGACTTCAAAAAGCCCATCATTGCCGTAGCCAACTCCTTCACCCAGTTCGTGCCCGGTCACGTACACCTGAAGGACATGGGCCAACTGGTAGCGCGCGAGATAGAAAAGGCTGGCGGCGTCGCCAAGGAATTCAACACCATTGCTGTCGACGACGGCATCGCCATGGGCCACGACGGCATGCTGTATTCACTGCCCAGCCGTGAAATCATCGCCGACTCGGTGGAATACATGGCCAACGCCCACTGCGCCGACGCCCTGGTGTGCATTTCCAACTGTGACAAGATCACCCCCGGCATGCTGATGGCAGCCCTGCGCCTGAACATTCCGGTGGTATTCGTCTCCGGCGGTCCGATGGAGTC
>WPCI01220287.1_pt1 | contig 33124 bp, 22 predicted proteins | sample 5399871 | NCBI WGS metagenome assembly WPCI01 (sample SAMN12869469, study PRJNA574797) | sludge metagenome | isolation source: wastewater treatment of pH7 | place: China:Beijing | collected 2019-05-20 | reverse complement strand
CCAGCGGCTCCCTCTAACGGAGTCTTTGCCGTTACGCAGGGGCGTCGCTTAGCCTCTTCCTTCCCCAGTGCGAAGTCCACCGCATCTTCCGCCATCTGGCGATAGGTGGTTAGTTTGCCACCAGCAATCGCTGTCATTCCCGGTGCGATCTCGGTTACTGTGTGCTCCCTCGACACCTTCGTCGACTGGTTCTCCCCCAGATTCCCCGGCTGAAGCAGCGGGCGCAAACCGGCGTACGTTCCAATCACATCCTCGCGTGTCAGATCATCCTTAAGTACCGAGTTCGCCTGCTCAAGCAGGTACTCAACGTCCGCTTCGTCGGCAACCGGATCCCGAAGGTCCTCGTGATACGAGGTATCCGTCGTCCCAATAATCCAGTAGTACTTCCACGGGATCATGAACAGCACCGACTTCTCAGTGCGCAGGAAAAGTCCAAGCTCCGAGTCGATCCGCTCCTTTGGGATGACGATGTGGATCCCCTTTGACGCCAGAACCCTCAGTCCGTTGCCGGTCCCAGCGAGCGCCTGGCTGTCCTCGGTCCACACCCCGGTCGCATTGATAATCCGCTTGGTCTTGACGGTGAACTCGCGCCCTCCCTCAAGGTCGAGTAGCCGGGCTCCGGTAACCGCACCGCGGGCGTCCTCGTCCACACCCACCAGCTGCACCCGGCTGGCCGCCAAAGCGCCGTAACGGACCGCCGTGCGAACGAGGGTCACCACCAGACGCGCGTCATCAACGCGGCAGTCGTAGTAGACGATCGATCCAGTCAGTGCGTTCGGGTCAAGCGCGGGACAGAGCTTCAGTGAGCCCTTCTTACTGTGGTGCTTCTGGATTGGAACCGAACCGCGATGCGCCCACTGCGCCAGCGCGTCGTACATCCCAACACCCACGGCCGAGTACGTCCGCTCAATCACCGGCAGCTTCAAGGGCCACAGAAGCGGCTGTGCCTTCACCAGATGTGGCGCGTTCTGTTCCAGTAGCAGTCCGCGTTCCCGCAGAGCTTCGTTCACGAGGGGAAAGTCCAGTTGGTACAGATATCTGAGTCCGCCGTGTACCAGCTTTGACGACCGGGACGAGGTTCCCGCCGCCCAGTCCTGGGCCTCAACTATTCCAACCTCCAGTCCGCGGGTAGCCGCGTCGAGAGCGATTCCGGCTCCCGTTACCCCACCGCCCACGACGAGAACATCAAGTTCGTCGCCATCGGCCATTTGTTCTATTGCTTGTTGCCGGGTCTGTTTCGACAAGACAGGATCAGCCACGGTGATTTCCTAACTATTCATGGTAGGTATCAACAGTCGCGCTAGGTCCAAGCTGGTTCACATCTCCTCTTCGCTGAGAACGTCACGCTTCTCCATCCAGTATCGCAAGTCACACTCCAAAAGGAAACCCGTAGACATTTGGCCGCCGACGGATCTAAAGAGCTCCCGCGTCCCAAAACAGACACGCGAACTACTTCAGCAAACCGAGCGTCTCCGCCTTTGCGATGGCGTCCTCGCGGCTTGTCACCTCAAGCTTCCGGTACAGCGCCTTGACCTGCGCACGCACCGTGTTGATCGAAACGAACCGCGCTTCTGCTACCTCCGCGTACGTCGACGCACCACGCAAAAGTTCTAGAGTCTCCATCTCACTTCTTGATAGAGAAGGCACCCGCGAACTCACGAGGACGTGCGGGTCTCCCGCAGCCTGTTCCAGAACCTTGGCCAAACCCTCGGGAAGAGAGTCGCGATAGCCATAGATCGTGTCGAAAACTTCCTTGGGGACAAGACGGAGCGCGTAACGGACAAGTGAATCTGGATACCTCATCCAAAGGGTGCTCAGACGCATACGGGCGGCACGCTCCTGCCCCAGCGCCGCGAAAGAGGCCGCGGTAAGAACCTCTGCGACCACTTCCGCTCGCGGAATGTCAGGCATATCGTGTGTATCCGAAATTAGCGTGGATCCCCCTGCCCCCGACACCAATCCCTCGATAACACCAGCGGTTGCCAAGAACCAGTCTTTTTCTTCAAACTCCGCCAACACTGCTCGTGCGAGGTCTGGCCGACGCAAAGCCAGGTATGCCAGGGAAGCCGCCTGCGCGACAAAGGTGCTTGGTCGTCCATCCGACCAAAAATCTCGACTTCTTTCGACCGTCTCATCAATCTGTTGCAGGGTCAGTGTTGCTGGTTCTTCGAGTGCCCTCACAGTCAATACCAGTGCCTCTGCCGCCGACCGGGTTCGTGAGCTGCCGCGGTGAGAGTCGATGTCCAGAACCAGAGCCAAGGCCTCTTTCCCTCGCCCCTGCCCGAGCAACTGCAGCGCGTCCGTATGCCCCATTTCGTCTGGAACCGCGTCCGGATAGATCGGGGGCAATCCAGCAAAGACTTCTTCGGCAACCGCGGTGAGGACATTGGCGACGGTCGTCGGTGAATCCGCCCGGACCCAAGTCCTCATTAGTCCCGCCAATCGCAAAGCGTCGCGATGCCGATCCAACTGCGTCGCGGTCCAAAATGGCAGATACAATTCGTCAGCAATCGATTGAGCTAGAGGAGCATTCTCGAGGGCGGCGACTAAGACCGGCCCAGGATCGTCGTCAGTGCCCACAAGGTCCAATAGATTATCCAGTCGCTGATTCGCGCCTGCCCTGTCCCCCAACGAAACGCGACAGAAGGCCTCGCGAACCAGCGTCCGAAACCGTTCCCTGACGTCTGCGTCAACGCGATGCTTCAGCTCCGTCAAAGCGGCCTGGAAAGCGCGGCGAACCAGAGCGTTGCCGCGCCCAACTCTCATGAGCAACTCCCCCGTCAAGATCGCCAGATTCGGGTGATGGTCAAGAATCGCAGGCGGCAGCGAGAAAAGTTGGCTCTCAACCACTTCGGGGGTGTGGAGAAGGAACAGTCGAAGATTGCGATCAACGTAGTCTTCCGCTTCCGCATACCTACCGAGATCCAGTAGGTAGAAGAGCGCCAGGGCGGTAGCTCCGGAGTCTGCCGTTCGCCGGAACGCCTCCAGGCGTGATGACTCCGAGGCGCGTTCGGGGAACTCTGGCTGCAGAGCCAGCCACGACGGAACTGACCACTCGAACGTATCGCGCCCCGAGTGAGGGTCAACCTCATATCTCCCTAGGGGAGAAAGCTCAAGTCGTTCAAACTGGGCGGACATTGTGTCCTGCGAAACGTCAGTAACTGGCGGCAGCATTGAGAGATCAAAACGTCTGAAACCCGCACCCTGTAGAAGCAGGCGCAGGTAGTAGCTATCTCTTTGGTAGAGGGGACCCCAAGCCTCATACTTTCGAATCAGCAAACGCTCCGTCGGGGAATCGGGCCTGGTTAGGCGTTCCGGCGATGACCCCGGACGCAATCGTTCAAGATGGCGGCGCACCAGATAGGGATTGCCCCGCAACCGCTCACGGAGAACAGCGAACTCGCGCGAACCAAGATTCGGAGCGTTCAGAGCCACGACCTCTTGAAGTTCATCAAAGGAGAAGGCAAGCGTCTTCTCCCAAACTTCTCGCGCACGACACCGCGCAATGTTCTCCGGAGAAATCCGGTCCACGCAGGAGGTCACAACTATGCTCTGCGGATTATTTTCAACGAAGCGAAGAACAAGGTCCCACAGAGGATCGTTTGCCGTGGGAGTGAGCATATCGGCAAAGATCGCCCTGGGTTCGCCCCCGGGAGGGTCACACAGAGCGGCTTCTAGTTGCACGCGGCTGAGCACCCACTGCGGTTTCAATCCGGCGTTTTCATGGACATAGTCCTCGTACTGCCTCATCCAGGTGGTCTTGCCCCAGCCGTGCGTTCCGGACACAACAACGAGCGGAGCCAATGGCGCTTCGCCGCTGGCAAGTATGTGCCGACGAATGGTGGTCCACGACCCCTCGTCAGACCTCTCCATCCGTCCCATACCCCCGATCACCGCAAGAGATATGGCGGCGCAGGGTACAGGCACGAGCGATTCTGGTGCGCCCTTTCGGAAGCACCATGGCCCAGTTCACCCCGGTTCGCGTTCACTTCAGCAGGCCGAGTCTCTCGGCCCTAGCGATTGCCTCGCGTCGGCTCCTAACATCAAGCTTTCGGTACAGCGCCTTCACTTGCGTTCTCACCGTATTGATTGAGACGAAACGGGCCGCCGCCACCTCCGCATATGACCGTGAGCCACGCAGTAACTCCAGGGTCTCCCTCTCACTGCCCGATAACGAGGGCGCGCACGCAGTAACCAGAACGTGAGGGTCACCTGCTGCCTGTTCCAAGACCTCAACCAAGCCCTCGTGCAGGCGATCCCGGTAGCTGAGAATCACCTCGAAGGTTTCTTTGGGAACGAAACGCAGTGCGTAGCGAATAAGCGGTGCCCGAGTCCTCATCCAGAGAGCATTCAAACGAAGACACGCGGCTTCGTCCTGGCCCGCTGCGGTGTACGAGGCGACAGTTAGCACGTCCACAATCGCCTCCGCCCGCGGAATATCTGCGAGGTCGTCCAGCGTCCCGATCACGTCGCCAGCCCCCATCCCCGAGACCAGACACTCCACTGCGTTTGCCACCGCCAAGAACCAGTCGCTGTGTTGAAAGCCCACAAGCGTCGTCCGCGCTAAGTCAGGGCGTTGCATTGCCAGGTACGCGAGGGAGGCGGACTGCGCGATGAAAGTACTCGGCAGTCCGTCTGCCCAGAATCGACGGCTCCGCTCGACTACCTCGTCGATCTGCCGTAGGGAAAGGGTCTCCGGCTCCTCAAGAGCCCTGACGGTAAGAACCATCGCCTCCGCCGCCGACCTAGTTGGTGAGCTTGCTCTGTGTGAGTCGATGCTTCTGACCAGGGCTAACGCCTCCTTCCCCCGACCCTGCTCAAGTAGGTGGAACGCGTCGGCATGTCCGGTTCCCGGTGGAACAGCTTCCGGATACACGGGTTGGTATCCAGCAAACACCTCCTCCGAGACGACGGTGAGCGCCGTGGCAACTGCCGTTGGAGAATCCGGCACTATCCAGGTGCGCATGAGTCGCGCTAACCGCAGGGCGTCGCGGTGTCTATCTAGCTGCGTGGCGGTCCAAAACGGGAGGTAAAGTTCGTCGGCGAGTGTTCGTTCCCCAGGCTCGTCTGCCAGCGCAGCAACCAGAACGGGGCCCGGCTCCTCCTCATTTCCCAGCAGGTTTAGCAGATCATCCAGTCTTCGATTAGCACCTTCGCGATCCCCCATCGAAACACGACAGAAGGCTTTGCGGACCAGAGTTCGGAACCTCTCTCTGACATCCGCATCGACTCGTTGCTTCAACTTGGCGAGTGCGCCATGAAAAATCTGGCGAGCCTTGGCACTGCTCCGCCCCGACCTTGTCAGTAGCTCTCCCGCCAATATCGCCAAATTTGGATACTCGTTCAGAACCGCTTGAGGAGGGGCGAACAGTTGGCTTTCCACGACCTCGGGAGTATGAAGCAAAAAGAGTCGAAGATTGCGATCAACATAGTCTTCCGCCTCCCCGTAGCGTCCCAGGTCTAAGAGATAGAAGAGCGCCAGGGTAGTGGCCCCGGAGTCAACGGTTCGGTGGAATGCACCTATTCGAACGTCTGGTTGTGCCCGCGAAGGAAACTCCTGTTGCAGGGTTCGCCATGACCGGAGCGACCACTCAAAAGTGTCGCGGCCGGTATCGGGGTCCACCTCGAACTTGCCAAGTGGTGAGAGCTCAAGACGCTCAAACTGCGCCGCACGCTGGCCGTCCGAAATGCGCTCGGGAAGTGCCAGCATGGAGGCGTCAAACCGTCGCAGTCCTGCCCCCTCAAGCAATAACCGAAGGTAGTCGCTCTGACCTTGGTATATCGGTCCAAAAGCTTGATACTGGCGAATGAGCAGTCGTTCCGTTGGCGAGTCGGGACTGCTCCAGGGTTCAGAGCCGTGCGAAGAGTTCAGACGCTCCAAGTGCTTGCGAACCAGGTAGGGGTGCCCGCGTAACCGCTCGGCAAGCACCGCAATCTCCTGCGGCTCCGTGTTTGGGGCATTACACGCGACCAACTCTTCAAGTTCCTCAAAAGAGAAGGCCAGGGTCTTTTCGTAGACTTCGCGAGCCCTGCATCGCGTGACCATCTCAGGAGGAATCCGATCGATACATGAGGTTACGACCATGCTGCACGGGTTGCTCTGGACGAACCTGTAAACGAGATCCCATAGCGGGTCACTCACAGTGGCTATCAACATGTCCGCGAAGAAGGCTTTCGGCGGTCCGCCCGGGTAGTCCGAAAGTTCGAACTCCAACTCAGCTCGGCTACGGGCCCACTGAGGTTTCATAATCGTGCATTCGCGGACGTACTCGGCGTATTGCTTCATCCACGTCGTCTTGCCCCAACCGTGTGTCCCAGACACGACGACCAGCGGTGCGAGGGGCGCGGTTCCTTCAGCGAAAATGTGGCGTTCGATCGGTGTCCACTGCCCGTCGTTAGACCTTTCCATCGCCCCCCTGCCTTTTACTCTTTCTGTAGATATACGCACCAGATCCGAGCGAACCAAGGACCAGCAAAATCAGTGGCAGAATCCACCAAGCTCGCTCAACCTGACCGCTCGGGCCGATCTCGTAACCAAGCTTCTCCGCCGGACCCTCAATGCGTGTCCCTGTCACCAGCAACCGATGCGAGTTGATCCCATATGGCGTACAGGTGATCAAGGTGACCAGGTCCTGGTCCGGGTCCCGAACGATCTGTTTCACGGCATCTTCTGGGGTAAACGCTTCGGTGCTGATGACCTCATACGCCAAATCTTCGTCCAGCACGGTGATAAAAAAGTGGTCCCCGACCTTCAACTCATGGAGCCTGTCGAACATGCGCTTATCCACCATTCCCGCATGGGCTGAAAGGGCCGAGTGTGTCCCGATACCTCCCACCGGCAGACTGGTTCCGTAGATGTGACCGACCCCTTTCGCCAACACATCGTCCGAAGTGCCGTGATAGACGGGGAGGTCCACTTCGATCTTGGGGATGGTCAGCCTGCCCATAACCGAAGTACTCGGCAATGAGAGGTACTCTGCGTACTCAGGTGGGTGTTGAGCGATCTCCGTGTAGTAGTCCCCGATGGGCATGATCGGCAAACTCGCGTTGTATTCCCGCGCCTTAGCCAGCATTGCCTGAGCGTCAGTATTTGCGACGGCATCAATGTATCCGGTGACCGCTTCCGCCTGTTTCTTTGAGTTGAGCCATCCACCGACGAACGGATAGGCAATAAGCCCCACACCAACCAGCATCAACACTGTCAACACCAGGATGTTGCGTTGCTTCCGCTTGTTGACGACCTGCGGTTCTTCCGAGGTCGGTCCAGCACCCTCCCGCTGTCGCGGGGGGACACCTCCGGGGATGGGTCGGTCCGAGGATCTCTCGTCTAGATCCCCGGACCGAGCTTTCTCTGCGAGCAGCACCTATCTCCTAATGTCTCGGAGCATAAGTTGTCTGCTTGCGGCGGGCGATTGCCGCCACTGCGGCCAGCACTCCACCAGCGATGACCAGTCCCCAGATCCCGATCATTCCTGCGCGTGGAAGGCTACCGCTCGACTGCGCTTTGAAGTCTGCGAAGGTCTTGTATACCCCGCCGTCGTCGTCCAGCGCAGTGACAGTTACCGTATCTTGGTGGACATAGGCGTCCATGGCGAGCGAACCGCTGCAGTCCGCTGACTCAGAGGGGGCCAGAGGGTCAGCGATCCAGCTGCACGTCAAGCCGGTAACGTCGGGGCCTTCAACGGTGGCATCCTGGATGTCAAAGCCGCTCAGGCCTGACGACCCGCCGTTTGTGACTCGAACCGTAACCGTCTCATTAGTCCCATACGGGATGTAGTGGTTTGATTCAATCTTCTCGCTTGGCTTGCCCTCGTCGACAAGGATGCCTTTCTCCACCTCGAGTTGGCCGTCGCTTGCCTCCGCGGTGAACGTGCCAATATCGTTCAACGTTCCGCCGGCTTTACCTTGTGCCGTTATAGCAACCGTGTCCTGATGACCTACGTTGCCTACCCTGTCAAGCAGCAGAGTTCCCTCACAGGACAGGATCTCCTCCACTTCCAAAGTGAGGCCAGTGAGCGCAACGTCAGGCTGTTCGGCGTCCCCGGGTGCGAAGTCATAGGTCGCCCCCGTTGGCTCGCGGTCCTTGCTTAAGACCTCACAGGAACTCCATGCCACGTTATCTCCGAGGATAGTGGTGTCTTCGAATCCAAAGGTGCCGAGTGGATCATCCCCGGTGTTTACCACCTCGACGGTTATCGTTTCGCTCTGTCCAGCGGTGTCGCCACCGTAGGTGACCTGGTCGACGATGTCTCCGGCCGGGTTCTTCCACCCCTTCTTCACCGACATATCGGCAGTAGCCACATCTTGAAGCTTCGCTTTGGCATTCTGATTCGTAACCGACCCCTTAAGCACGGCACGTGGTAAAGAAACGCCATCTGAGTTAATTGGGTTGATAACGAAAGCAGTATCCCAAAACCAACCCTTACCGGCCGGAGCTTCAGGCAACGTATCCTTCATGAACTTGACGTAGTAGTTGCTTCCAACCAATGCGTCAAAGGAGTAGATTCCCTGTCCGTTGGTGTTAGTTGAATCGACGAGTGCCCCACCGCTAGCGGGATCTCCCTTGTAGAGCTCGACGGTGACTCCTCCAGCGACCACGATTCCGCCTTGATCGTCTGTCTCTCGACTGACGACGCCGCGAATTATTCCGGCATTCTCGGACTTATCGACGCTGGCCCACACCTGACCGCACTGGGATCCGGTACCAGGGGCACAAGCAGCATTGTCCTCCCAGAAGCCGTAAGCCCAAGGATCGCTGGCCCACGGCTCAGCATCCTTATCGAACTCAGGGAACAACGGCTTCAACTCGGGTGCGGTGCCAAATGGTGCCTGGTCCGAGTCGTAGTATGCCTGGTTCCCAATCGTGAACCCCTTGGCGCCCCGATCAACCTTGCCCGAGACGGTGACGAACGCACGACTGTGCGGGCGCAGGTTCAGCGCACCGTTCTCCTCGTGCTCGGTTGAGACATATTTTCGCTCAAGGAAGGTAACTTCACGCGGGGCACACTGCGGCGTCCCATCGTCTTCGGTGCAACCATCAGGCAATTGCGACACGACAATATCGCGGGTGGGAGAAGCCTCAACCATCACGTCCAGGTCGTCGGTGGTACCGAGGTCCAGTGGCACGCTCCCCGAACCGACAACGGGGGTGAGACTAAAAACGTTGTTGCCATAGTTGGTGGCCCCTAGTTGACCACTGGAGTTGGCTCCCCAGCCGTACAGCTTCCCGTCTGAGCCGAGCAACAGGAAGTGTGAACTAGACGAATGCGCTCTCAACTCCAGCACGTCCACGCCTGAAGGAACGGTTGTGACTTTGGTTGGAGTAGACGCGTTCGCCGGCAGAGTGCTCCCCACCCCCAGCTGCCCCTGGTTGTTCCGTCCCCAAGCCCACACCGCGCCATCAGAGGTGAGAGCAAACGAGTTGAGACTGCCAGCTGTGATCTGGGAAACACCCGCGAGCGAATCCACCTTCGTTGGCGTCGGCTGGTTGCCGGTTGTCGTTCCTAGGCCGGTGCGACCGTTCGCGTTGTTACCCCAGGTGTAGACGTCACCGCTGGCGGTCAGTGCCATGGAGTGGGTTGCACCCGCCGCTATCTGCACAAACTGCTCGGACAAGGTCAGCTTGGTGGGCGTTGACTGATTGCCGCCTGCGACTCCTGTCCCCAGCTGACCATTTGTATTGTTGCCCCACGCGTAGATCGCGCCGGATGCGGTGACTGCCAGGGCGTGCTCCAGGCCTGCCGAAATCTGGATCACCGGATCGCCTGCAAACGCATCGATCTTCGTCGGAGGGAAGTCCGTTCCGCTGGTCTGGCCGTTCCCCAGCACGCCGTTCGTGGCACTTCCCCAGGAGTAAACGTCCCCAGAAGCAGTTAGAGCTAACGTAAAGCCGTTGCCACCAGCGATATAGGTGACATCACTCGGGAGGTTTGGGACCAGTCGAGGCTTTGTATCCCGGTCACCAACCCCTGCCTGGCCGACGGCGTTGAGGCCCCAGGCGTAAACCCTTCCCTCAGAGGTGAGAGCAAAACTCGTGTTGTTGGCGGCTACAACTTGGATAACCGTCTCCCCGGTGTGCAGTCCTTCGCCTGTGTAGTTGAACTCGACACGCGTTGGTATGCGTGTGCTGGACGTGTAGTTTGCTCCGATCCCCAACTTGCCGTCCGTGTTGCTCCCGAACGCCCAGACGGTTCCATCGGCTCCAAGCGCGAGCGTGTAACCGGCTCCTACTGCCAGCTGCGCGACCGGTGCGTGCACCGTTGCCTCAACGTCATACACTTCTTTGGATGTGACGTCGGTGAGCGTCGCGAGGTTGACGTTTTGCGACGAACCGTTGTACGCAACGATGTCCCACGAAACTGTACACTGGTCTCCCTCGGCCGGGCACTGGACCGTGGCGGGGGACTTCGTTAGCCACGTGGGACTGCTCTGGCCACCAGGACCTGTTCCGGGGTCGTCCGGCTTGGCCTTCGCTTCGAATGTGGCGGTGGCTATAGTCTCACCTTCGAAGTCTCCGGACGCCTTCATGGTCACGGTATCTTTGTGTGCGTTGCCCGCTCGAACGCCAACCGCATCCAGCGTGCCCTCGCAGTCCAACCTTTGATTGTTCCCCAGCGCACCCAAGACACCGGTGAGGGTTTCCGGACTCGTTGGTGTCTTACTCGCGAATGTGTACGTCCCAAGCAGATTGCCGGTGGCACAATATTTCGTGCACTTGTCCCATTGGACCGCGGAGCCTGCATTCGTCACGTCCTGGAAGGAGATCCCTTGAACAGTCTCACCGCTCGTGTTCGAAAGTCTGGCTGTGACGGTCTCGGCCGTCTTCGTCTCGCTGTACGGATACTCAATCAAGTCAGCGATGGCCCCGGTCGAGAGGTCCTTGACACCCTTTTCTAAGGTGAGCTCAGGGGGCGCCCCGCCCACGGAGCCACCTCCACCGGACTCCCCACCCGGCTCAGTAGTTTCACTCTTAGCGGTGCCGTTGATAAAGAGGTTCGCTTGGATGCACATGCCCGAAGCCTCTTTCGGGAATGGCCCAAACACAAGGCCATCCCCGGATGCCCCGCCAGAAACAATGGTGTAGCCGGGCTCCAGCGCAGCATCAAGCGTGGCTTTGTCAAACTCCACGTAGTAACCAGCAGTGTTCCAGCTGAGCGCAGTGTTGAAAGTCCAGCGACCGTCAGAGTTACCGCCACTACCGGTAACGCCGGTCTGATAGGGAGGATAAGTGTTAACGTCGGGCCAAAGAAGTTCGACATAAACCCCGTTGACTCCCCCTTGGATTACCGATGGGTTCGCTGGGTCAACCAAATACGCTCCGGAGTCAACGCAGAGGTACGCCGGTACCCGCGGACTCGACGGCGGCAATTCCTCCGTTGCGAGCGGGACGCCCGTACCGACGGAACTCTGAACCGCTACTCGGTTGCTCGCGGCATCCTCGTCGGACGTCGTGGCGACTGCGGTAGCGGTGCCGCTGACAAGGAAGGCAGCGGTGGTGACCACTGCGAGCCAAGAACGTTTGCCGATGCGCATTAATTTTCCTCGCTAGTTAGAAAGATGTTCCAGGTCTGAAGAGAGCTTCGCGGGCGAACAGACGCCATGGTGGGCGACCCAAATGGAAGGGAATTTGGGCCGCCCGCCAAGGTTCATTTAGAGCGACGCGCTAGCTACGCCTTGGTGGTCTTCGAGAGGCGGTAGAGGCCGTAGCCCGCACCTCCCAGGATCAGGGCGCCCGGCAGAAGCAGCAGGATAATCCCGCTCATACCGGTCAGCGGCAGTGTGCCGGTTATGGAAGAGGTAAGGACGTTGCCAACCTCAGTCTCATCAGTCGAGTCGCTGACCATGAACGGAACCGGGGCAGCCAGCGGCTGGTAGCCAGCGGGGGCCTCGGTCTCCACCAACCAGTAATACAGGCATGCGTCGTCAGGAGTAGCGCTACCGGTGAGTGGGCAGTCGAGATTGCCGTTCTCTCCCCATTCGCTGTAGCGCATTCCTGCAGCCGAGAATGTTCCGGCCGGGTCAGAAGACACCAGTTCGTTCTGAGGATTCATTCCGGTAAGACCGGTTATCTGCTTCGCGGTGGCCGCATCAAACGTTTTGGTCTTGGTGACGTACACCTTGAACTTCGCACCCGAAAGGAACGTTGACTTTGCGTTGGCGTCGAGCTTCACAAAGGAGTGGCTGCCCATCTTGATCTCGACTTCCCCGCCGGTACCCGTCTCGACCTTCGTGTCGGCCGTACCGTCGTTGAAGGTGTACGAGGCGGAGTTGGTGACGCCGTCTATGCCGTCCTCGTTGAGGATGGTTTCGATGGTGGTCGCAACTTTTACAGTGCCGTCAAGCAGTAGCGCGGCGGAGATTTTATCAATGCCAGTAGCGGTGAGAGTCACCTTCACCTGCGCGCCCGGCTCTCCCACCGCAGGATCACCGACGGTTGGCACAACGGTGTAGTCAGTGCCAGGGTTAAGTGTCGCCTTCGTCGTGTTGTCACCGCTGTACGTCACGCTTGGAACCCCGGTGAAGGAAAGACCCGGATCCAGCGGATCCTCGATCACATACTTCGTGAGGGTACCTGAAGGAACCGTTGTCGTAATCTTGAAGCTGACCTTATCGCCAACCTGCGTTAGGTTCGTGTCATCCACGGTCTTCTCGATCGTAGAGACGATGTTCTTGGGGTACACGTGGACTACGTCGTTCCAGCCCCCTGTGGTTGGGTCTGCAAGAGGAATCGTCACCAAGAATGGCTGCGACTTCTTGATGTTTGCCTCGTCCCACTTACCACCGTTGTAGCCGGTCTCCTTCACCAGGTAGAGGCCAACGGGGAGGTCCTCGAACGCGGCCACACCAAGGTTAGTGGTGTCCTTGACCCCCTTTGTCGTCAACGAGCAACTGGAACACGTTGGAACCCAAGAGTCTTTGTTAGTTGCCGCAGCCAGGTCCGTCACCTGTTCGGCCGCAACCGCCCAACCCTCGTTCGTGTTGAGGTCGACTCCGATGACCTGCTGGACGGTGAACTCAACACCTTCCATAGCAACCCAACCGGCAGTGGTAGCGCCTGAGAGTTCGGTTCCGTCTCCAGCGTCACCCGGGACGTTCGGTTGCTCATACTTGTGGATTATCAGGTCGCCCTCTGTCACATCAATGGGTTCGGCAGCTGCTGCAGTTGCCGCGCCCACGGTAAGTCCCAGTAGCGCCAAAACCGCGCTGGCGACCACACCTTGCCTAGTCTTCAATGTTCACACTCCAATTTCGGTCTGCTTTAAATGGAATAGTCATCCCTAGCAAGGATGTGGGCACCGGAATGTGAACGGTAAGAAAGACCCTGTTTTTCACCCAAAGGAATCACATCCGGAAGGCAAATAGGTCACGGGGGTCACTTCCCCGCTACGGCCACAAGTGAGACAGCCCATTCGCCGCTCAGGGCAGGAGGCTTAGCAATCGCGCGACAGTCCCCTCAAGAACGGGTCAATATCCTGACACGCAATCGATACACTTTCCCCTAACAGACAAGTGGAATACCGGATGAAACTGGAGGAACGGTTGTCGTGAGTGAGACTCAGCCCGGCCTCTTCAACCTCCCCGAAGGCGTACGCAAGCCGCGGGCACAGGTGATCATCCTGACTGGTCCCTCGGGCTCCGGCAAGACGTCTCTCGCATCCCGCGTCGGCCTGCCATCGATCTCCCTCGACCACTTCTATCGGGACGAGGACGACCCGAACATGCCCATGCTCAGGCAGGATGTGATCGACTGGGACGATCCTCGTTCTTGGCACGCCGAGGAAGCGATGGGGGCGATCTACCAGCTGTGTACGACGGGGCAGGCGGATATCCCGATCTATGACATCCCCACAAATCGCCGGACCGGCACTCGCAGCTTCTCCCTCGGGAAGAACCAGTTGTTCATCGCCGAGGGAATCTTTGCATCTGAGCTAGTGGCACCTCTGTTTGAGGAGGGACTTCTGGCGGACGCACTGTGCATCGCTCGTTCGCCGGTCAAGAACGCCTGGTACCGCCTGCTCCGCGACCTGGCTGAAGCACGGAAGCCCGTGCATGTGTTGCTTTACCGGGGAGCATTGCTTGCCAGGGCCGAACCGAAGAAGATCTTGGAGTGGAAAACCAAGGGCTGCCGCCCCGTCGGCTCGCTGGATGACGCGGAAGACAGCATCAACCTGATGCGGCACCGCCTGCGCCTTGTGGGACGATCTGATTCCTAGAGGCGCTTGACCAGCGGGAACAGAACTGTCTCCCTGATTCCCTCACCCGTCAGGGCCATCAGTAGCCGATCAATGCCCATTCCCATGCCACCCGCTGGTGGCATCCCATAATCCATGGCCTCAAGGAAATCTTCATCAAGCATCATGGCCTCGGGGTCACCCTTCGCAGCAGCGAGGGCCTGTTCCTCAAAGCGCTGACGCTGAACAACCGGGTCGGTCAGTTCAGAGTAGGCGGTTGCCAGCTCGAATCCTCGAACGTAAAGATCCCACTTCTCAACCAGCCCGGGCTTGCTGCGGTGCGCCCTGGTCAGCGGAGAAGAATCCTGCGGAAAATCGCGCACGAATGTGGGCCGGTAGAGGTGCTGACCAACTGCTTCCTCGAAAATGACCTCAGCGATCTTGCCCTTGCCGTAGTGGTCGGGAATCTCTTCGCCCAGCCCCTCAGCGATCCGAACTAGGTCCTCGCGTGAGGTCTCCGGGGTGATGGTTTGGCCGATCGCCGCAGAGGTTGCGGGGAACAGCTGAATCTGGTCCCACTCACCTGAGACGTCGTACTCGGTACCGTCGGCCAGCGTCACTACCTCGCTCCCAAAGGCGCTACGGGCGGCACCCTGAACCAGTTCTCTGGTGAGAACAGCCATGGTGTCGTACGTGCCCATCGCCTCGTACGCCTCAAGCATCGTGAACTCGGGGTTGTGCGAGGAGTCCGAACCCTCATTTCGGAAGTTGCGGTTGAGCTCAAAGACCTTCTCAACCCCACCAACCAGTGCTCGCTTGAGATAGAGCTCGGGGGCAATGCGGAGGAACAGGTCCGTATCGAATGCGTTCATGTGGGTTTTGAAGGGACGAGCCGTAGCGCCACCGGCGATGGTCTGCAACATGGGGGTCTCAATCTCGACGAAGCCCCGCTGGTGCATGTAGTCGCGAATGGAATGGACAACGGCGGCGCGCTTGCGAACCATCTCGCGAGCCGCAGGTCGGATGATCAGGTCTAGGTAGCGGCGGCGAACCCGAGTGTCCTCGGCCAGTTCGACTGCCTGACCCCCCTCTGTCTGAAAGACCTTTGGTAGAGGGCGAATAGCCTTCGCGGCGATAGCCCAGGCCGGAGCATCCTCGCCGGGTGCGGCCATGATTGACAGTTCACCGCGGCGTGAGGAAATGACTCGCCCGTGAACGAAGAGGATGTCGCCAAGGTCAACGTCTGCTTTGTAGTCAGCGAGCGAATCCGCCCCGACCTCGGCGGCCGACAGCATGGCTTGAAGGGTGCGGCCCTCGCCGTCCTGAAGGGTGACGAAGCAGAGTTTCCCGGTGTTGCGAGAAAGCATGACACGGCCGACCAGGCCCACAATGTCGTCGGTCTCCTCGCCCGGCTCAAGCCCCTCGTGTGCTTCGCGAACCGCAGCAATAGTGCTGGTTACGGGAAGCTCAGCCGGGTACGGGTCACGCCCCGACTCAAGCAGGCGGGTGCGCTTCTCGCTCCGAACCCGCACCTGCTCGGGAAGTTCGGACGAGGGGGAAGCGCCACCGTCCGCAGTCAATGCGTTTGTCTCTGATTCAGTCACGCACGCAATCCTACCCAAGTCCGCATCAAGGGTGCGTCGCCCTAACCCTGGCCCGGGTGAACGTCAGTGTGGTCTTCTTCAAACTGGCCGACCGCAGGTTTGAATCTCTCGTCCCCGCGTTCCAGCGACGTGTTCACGTACGGCTCCGGTCCGCCCGCCTCGGGGCGGTCAATCTCAGACAGGTCGACGGAAGAGACTCGGGAGAACCAGCGTTCCGGGGGTTCCGCCCCTCGACTCACTTCGCTTCGTTCGGTGAGTGCCTGTCGAATTCTCGCTGCGTCCTGGCTGGCCAAATGATCAATGTACACATACACATCACCCGGGACCGTTGCGGCCCGAACGTTTGCGAGTCCTCTTGCGCGTTCCCAGGGACCCTGGGATGCCACCTGGGATTGAATTCGCTCATACGTTACGAACGAGGCGACATGTTGAACGCGCCTGCCCCGCACCACCATCGTCGTGGGGGTGAGGGCGACCCCCTTGCGTTTGTAGGTGAGCGGGTCGAACAGTCCGGCTGCGTGCGGCACTCCAACGAAGTGGGGAGTGGGACCGTTGGCGTGCATGGCCTCGTCGAAAAATGCCTCAGCGTCTTCGACCCCCAAGTCGGGGATCACCAGCCACAGGGCCAACAATGCTTCCCTCTTGTCCCCCACCGGCAGCAGAACCGAAGAGGCATTTTGGTTCGTTCCGTCACTACTGGTCTTGCTCGAAGCCTGAGAGATGTTGACGCGATACCAGCCGAACTTACGCCAAAGGAATGGCTGTGAGACTCGAACGGCGTGCACTCTGCGAGGCGGAATGGTCTCGGAGCGGGTCTCCAGAAGCCCACGCCGGATTCGGATTCCGTCGGGAGAAACAGCGGCTCGGAAGTTGAACTCGCCCGCAAACCTCGTCCAAATCAAAGTGATCGCGACGATAAGGATAGGCAGAACGGTTGGGAGCGCGGCAAAGAGCGCGGCACTTCCGCCAAAGATCGCGCCGACCACCAGCGCGGCGATCGCGATGATTAGAAGCAGGATTGAGGTGACGAACGCGCCGGACACCAGGATTGATCCGAGAAGCCGCCCGGTGGGAATGGCGTAGAGCTGAGACTCAGGTGCCTCAACCGGTCCCCTCGGGTGAACCTGGGACGAGGGTGATGACGCGAGCGGGTCGGATGCGGCCTCTGTGACGGGGTCAGCGCTGTCCGAGTAGACACCCGCCGCGCGAGCCATTATTTCGGTTCGTAGTTCGTCGAGTTGCGCGGTAGCGAGGAAGCCAATTACAAGCTTGCCTCCCGCGCCACCAGCGGATTCAACGGTCAGTTTGCCCAGACCAAAGATACGGCCCAGTAGCGGATAGACCAGATCGACGGCCTGAATTCGTTCCAGGCGCACGTGCTTTTGCTGGCGGAAGAAGATACCCGTCCTCATCCACACCGCCTGGTCGGTCACCGCATAGGAGGTGGCTCGCCAAGCGAAGAACGAGTAGACGATAACCAGCAGGAGGATCACGACAATTCCGCCGACAATCGCCAGAAGAATCATGCCCGGACTGACGGAGAACCCGAACTCGCCGGCACTGATTTCACGAAGCAAGTCAACATTCTGGAAGATCAGAATTGCCAGAATGACAACGAATGCCTGCCAGGTGTTAAGAATAGGGGTGATCTTGTGAACCTTGCGCCACTGCGACGGGTCTACCCCTTCGTCCACCGCGCGGATCTTCGCGGGCTTCGACGCACCCGTGAGCGCCGGATCAATCTGCTCGCTCATAGTGCCTAGAGTCCCGAAAGATTCGCGGCACCAGCGGTAACCAGCTGCTCACGAAGTCGATTGGCTTCGGCGACGGGAAGACCGTCAATCGAAGCGTCAGTCGAAGCGGAAGCCGTGTGAAGCGTGCAGGATGCGATACCGACGGCGCGGGCCACTGGTCCCTCGTGTACGTCAACAAACTGAATCCGCCCAAAGGGGACGACGTCCAGGCGACGGAACATGATGCCGCGGCGAACTAGCAGGTCAGAGGAAGTCGTCGCGTAGCCGAGCGCACGAACCTGCCGGGGAATCAGCCAGAGCAGCCAGAGGAAGACGGCGAGCAGAGCAGCGACGGCAATCCAGAGATACGGGGTCAACGTAACGGCCATCACCGCCAGTATCACTGCTGGAATCAGGAGTGATATCGCGGCACCGATCAACCGCACCTTGGCCAGGGCCGAAGAGACCGGTTTGAACTCCACACCCTCGGGGGCCAGAGGATCAGTCGCTGAACCTTCCGCTGGCATCGAATCAGTCACTTTGCCCTCCGTTAGCTGGTCCATGATTTGGAGCCCACCATGTAATCGTCGCACAAACGGAATGTTGCGGTTTTCCGGTGGACGGCGCCTCCTAGGCTGCTCATAGGAAAATGGCGGATAATCAACCCATGAAGAACAATCGTGAGTTGCCCTGGAAGCTACTTGTGGTGGACGATGAACCGAACATTCGCGATCTGCTCGCCTCCTCACTTAGGTTTGCTGGCTTCACTGTGACGACTGCCGGTGATGGACTAACCGCCTTGGACCTGGTGCAAAAGGACGCGCCAGACCTGATTGTGCTCGACGTAATGCTCCCTGATATTTCTGGCTTTGAGATCACCGAGAAGTTGCGCGCATCGGGAATCCAGACGCCGGTCCTGTTCCTCACGGCCCGCGACGACGCCCACGATAAGGTCGAGGGCCTCAATGCCGGCGGTGACGACTACGTGACGAAACCGTTCGGACTGGAAGAGGTCGTGGCCCGCATTCATGCGATCTTGCGGCGCACTGTTGGCGAACCTGAAGAGGCGGGAATCCTTCGCGTGGCGGACGTCGAGATCGATGAGAACGCGCACGAGGTTCACCGGGCGGGTATCCCAGTTGATCTGTCCCCCACAGAGTTCCGACTTCTTCGGTACCTGGCAATTAACTACGGTCGTGTGGTCTCGAAGATGCAGATCCTGGACTATGTCTGGCAGTACGACTGGGGCGGGGATGCCGCCATCGTCGAGTCTTACATCTCATATGTCCGCAAGAAGCTCGCCGTTAAGCCTGACATGCCCGAACTTATCCACACCCGCAGGGGCGTTGGATACATCATGCGTGAGAACTCCTAGTCGTATGCACCCCATTAGCGGCCTCCGAGAGCAGTTTGGGCGTCTTCCGCTTTCGAAGCGGATGGTGCTGATTCTGGTCATAATCCTGGCCGTAGCCCTGCTAATCGCCGGGACCCTGATGATTGGGATTTTGCAGCGACACCTCGTTGACCAGATTGATCGACAGCTGGAAGGCAGTGCTGAACAACTGGTTAGTCAGCTCAGCGACTATGAACGCCCGTCCGGGCAAGACGTGTTCCCGACGGACTACTACATCCGAGTCGACCCGATTGGGCAGTCCGGCAGTGCGGGGGAAATCCTCCGCCGAACCACCGAGGCGCGGGCCGGCAGGCCAACCATAGATGTGTCGCCCGAATACCTAGAGCAGGTCTATTTGCTGGGGGGAGCCACCCATCCAATAACCGTGAGTTCGTCGGTTCCGGGAGCGACATGGCGGGCGATAAGTATTCCATTCACCGTGAGCGACGACGTCGCAGGGGTCGTCACCCTCGCCCTCCCCCTGGTTGGCGTCACCGAAACCCTCGCGACGACAGCATTTTCGTTCTTACTGGCGAGCGCGGCCCTGGTTGGAACGGCTTGGATAGTCGGACACTACCTCGTCCGAAGGTCACTAAGACCCCTTAGCGACATCGAAACCGTTGCCGGATCGATTGCTGCTGGCGACCTCTCGAAACGCATCCCAAACGCGCCGCTCTCAACCGAGGTCGGATCGCTGTCTGCTTCGCTCAACTCAATGCTGGTGCAGATCGAGCGCTCGTTTGCTGCAAGCGAGATCTCGGAACAGAAGACTCGGCGATTCGTTTCCGACGCCTCCCACGAGCTACGCACCCCGCTCGCTGCGATTCGCGGATACGCGGAGCTCTACCAGATGGGTGGGGTAAGCGATGAGGAAATCGCTGACGTTATGACCCGGATCCAAGCTGAGAGCACGCGGATGGGGACCCTGGTCGAGGATCTGCTGACACTGGCTCGGCTGGACGAGAAGCCGACGCTGCGGCTGGAAGCCCTCGACCTGGTTGAGATGACAAAGCAGGTGAAGTCGGACCTTCACGCCATGGACCCAAAGCGCTCCATTCGCCTGGTTGCATCGCACGGACAGCGGATCCCCTCCACCCTGATTGTCCAGGCCGATCCGGGCCAGATCACCCAGGTATTTCTGAACCTTGCGGGGAACATCAACCGATACACTCCGCCGGGGTCACCGGTCGAGATCGCATTGGGGACCACGCCCGGACGCGCGGTCGTCGAGTTCCGTGACCACGGCCCTGGGATTCCGCAAGAGGACCGCGGCCGGGTTTTCGAGCGCTTCTACCGCACCGGTAAGTCCCGATCGCGAGAACTGGGAGGATCGGGGCTGGGTCTTTCAATCGTGGACTCAATCGTCGAAGCTCATGGGGGTGAAGTATCACTCTGGGAGACCGACCCGCACGGCCTTACGGTCAGGGTGGTTCTGCCAATTGCGGGTCCCGGACGGGCGGAACCTGAGATTTAGCGTAGGAAATCACGCGAGCGTAGGCCCTCCTGGGATGACCTACGCGGCGAACACGAATACGATAGAGCGTTGCGGCCTGCGCTTCCCATCGTGCGGGCTATAAGAGGCGATGATTGATTATGAATTTGGCTGGCGTGTCCGGAGTCCCCGAGTGGATTTATAGCGCCCTCGACTCGGCCCTGGTGTCGATTGGGGCAACCGCCGACGCCAAGACTCGTCGCGTCGAGATTGACCGTCTTATCAGCGCGTGGAACATGTCCGGTCGTTCCTTCCACAACGTTCGATATCTCAGTTCGGTGCTTGAGCAACTCGACAGCCTGGATGCTGCCGCCACCGACCCTGAGATTCTTCGGGTCGCATTTGCATATCGCGGCGCGGAACACGAGGTCGGTTGGGAAGATGCCGGGATGGAGGACTCCCCCTCTTCGGTTCCCCAGATCTGCAACGCCGATGACCTGCTGAGACTCGGAGTGCCTAGACAGACCGTGGAGCGGGTCAAGGACCTGGCAAGACAACTCGGTCAGCACTCGCCAAAGGCAGATGACCTGGATGCCAAGATCATCATTGACGCGGACCTGGCGATTCTGGCTTCGCCGCCTCAGCGGTACCGGAAGCTTCTGGAGGGACTGCGAGGCGAAGTCCCGTTCATGGACTCGGAAGACTTCCTCCGCCGCCGTCGCCGCGCCATAAAGCGGCTTCTGCTTCGTCAGCACGTGTTCTTCTCTCCGGTCGGCAGGCGCTGGGACGCCGTTGCTAGGGAAAACCTGGAAGCGGAACTCAACTCGATCGAGGCGAGGCTTTCCAGCGACGATGACGACAGTGAGCCAATGCCTGCGGACGAGGAGCAATCAGACACCGTCGTGATCCGCCATTCACTTCGTTCTCCCACCAGGGTCGCGGCAGCGGAAGAGGGCCGCGGGGAAGCAAGCGAGAGTAGCTTGGAGTCGGCAGACCCCGGAGAAGACGGGGCGGGCTACGAGGAAGAGGGCGTCGAGCAGACGGTCTCGGAACGCGAAGACGATCTTGCGAGCACGTCAACGCTGGAGCTTCTTCCAGATATCTTCGACTCGATCCGTCACCACCAGGACTAGGCAGACGCCCCGAGCTCTACCAGGCGCCTCGATTCGATCTGCCGTGTCCGAGATTAGGTGAACACCCCGAGCTCTACCAGGCGACTCGGCTTGATCCGCCACCACCAGGACTAGGCACCGCGGCAGCCAGGCCACATTAACGGAGCTACATGGTTCGTCGTCTTGTGTGCAACGGCGACATTGATCCCGCGGGATGCCTGCGGAATTCCGACTATTCACAGCCGAAAGCTAACAATCTCCTTCACTGGAACCAATCCACACGCTGCGGAGCAACCCCGCTCACCCTCGGCATAGTTGCAGTACGCAGACGCGAGAACACGACCAAATCGGAGGGAAAGACAATGACCATGTACCAGGTAGATTCCGAACAACTGGCAATGGCCTCAGGCAACATTACCCAGAGCGCCGAAGCCATTCGCGGATCGGTGGCGGGAATGATGGCACAACTTCAGGCGCTTGAGGGAAGCTGGGTCGGAACGGCGTCGAGTTCGTTCCAGGGACTGATCGCCAGATGGCACGCAACCCAATTGCAGGTGGAAGACTCACTCACCGCGATCTCAAGCGCACTGGCGCAGGCATCATCCTCGTACGCGGACGCCGAGGGAGCAAACACGGCGATGTTCACGGGATGAGCCGATGACTGAGGGTGGGTGCCCTCCGGTTCAACCGGTCGGAGCACCCACCCTTTGTCGGGGACTAGTTGTCCCCCTGGTTTCTTGAACTAGCTAGCGGTCTAGTACATGCCACCCATGTCGTCGCCGCCGGGCATTGCCGGGGCCGGAGGCTCAGGCTTGTCGGCGATAACGGCCTCGGTGGTCAGGAACATCGACGCAATCGAGGCAGCGTTCTGCAGTGCGGAACGGGTTACCTTGACCGGGTCAGCGACGCCCTGCTCAAGCAGCTTGCCGTACTGACCGGTTGCAACGTTGAGGCCCTCACCGTCAGGCAGGTTCGACACGCGCTCAACAACGACGCCACCCTCAAGGCCAGCGTTGCGTGCAATCTGGCGCAGCGGCTCAGCAACTGCAACCTTGACGATCTGAACACCGGTTGCCTCGTCACCCTCAAGCGTAACCTTGGGGAGCGCGCGGGCTGCGGCCTCAATCAGAGCAACGCCACCACCGGCGACGATGCCCTCTTCGGATGCAGCGCGAGCGTTACGGATCGCGTCCTCAATACGGTGCTTGCGCTCCTTCAGTTCAACCTCGGTAGCTGCACCAGACTTGATGATCGCGACACCACCGGCAAGCTTTGCCAGGCGCTCGTTCAGCTTTTCCTTGTCGTAATCAGAATCTGAGTTCTCGATCTCCGCACGGATCTGCTTGATGCGTCCGTCAAGGGATTCCTTGTCTCCGGCGCCGTCAACGATGGTGGTCTCATCCTTGGTAACAACGACCTTGCGGGCGCTGCCAAGAGCGTCAAGATCAGCGGTCTCAAGCGAGAGGCCAACGGTCTCAGAAATGACCTGAGCGCCAGTCAGGATCGCAATGTCCTGCAGCATCGCCTTACGACGATCACCAAAGCCCGGAGCCTTGACAGCGACAGACTTGAAGATGCCGCGGATCTTGTTGACTACCAGGGTTGCCAGGGCTTCACCCTCGACATCCTCAGCAACGATAAGCAGCGGCTTGTTGGTGTTCATTACCTTCTCAAGCAGCGGCAGCAGGTCCTTGATCGAGGAAATCTTGCCTTCAACCAGCAGGATGTAGGGATCCTCAAGAACCGCTTCCTGACGCTCGGTGTCGGTAACGAAGTATGCCGAAAGGAATCCCTTGTCGAATCGCATGCCCTCGGTGGTCTCAAGGGTGGTGTCGAAAGAGTTGGTTTCTTCAACCGTTACAACGCCCTCAGAGCCAACCTTCTCGAATGCCTCAGAGATCAGTTTTCCGATTTCCTCGTCATTCGCGGAGATCGAAGCCGTTGCAGCAATCTGATCAGCAGTCTCGATCGGGGTGGACGATGCGTGAAGCTCAGCGACGATTGCGTCAACTGCGGCTTCGATGCCTCGCTTGATTGCCAGCGGGTTTGCGCCGGCAGCAACGTTGCGGAGGCCCTCGTTAACCAGCGCCTGCGCCAGAACGGTTGCGGTGGTGGTGCCGTCGCCAGCGACATCGTCGGTCTTCTTGGCAACTTCCTTGACCAGTTCCGCACCGATGCGCTCGTAAGGATCCTCTAGGTCAATCTCTTTAGCAACAGAGACGCCGTCCTTTGTGATTGTGGGTGCACCCCACTTCTTGTCGATAACTACGTTTCGACCGCGCGGACCCAGGGTGACCTTCACCGTGTCAGCCAACTGGTTGAGGCCGCGCTCCATGCCACGACGAGCTTCCTCGTCATATGCAATGATCTTTGCCATTTGATCTATATCCTTCCGCTTCTTGCGGTCAGGGTTCACGGCGCCCGCGACGGACGAGTTTCCCTGCAGGGCGTTCCCACATTTTGACTCTCACCAGTGAACCGGGTTTCTTTCACTCGGTCATGCCGAGTGCTAACACCAAGTTTGGCACTCTAGGGGTTCGAGTGCAAGACGAGGAAAGATCACACCTACGCCCGGATCAGCCCGCCGTTGCAAGAATGACGATAACGTCAAGTTCACCAGTAATTGCGGCGTCCTCTAGAACCGTCGGGATTCCCAAAACCTCAGCTATCTTGGCGGCAGTCGGTTGTAGACTCGCGTCCCGGTAGTAGACAGTGTTCTGAGCCCAACCAGTGTCGGCGGCATTGTCGGCCCAAGCGTTGGTGAATCCGACCTCAGCCAGGACGGCTTGCTTCTGAGCGGCAAAGCCTTCAATGCCCGAAGCGTTGAGGACTGCGATTGAAGCACCCATGTTGGCCGCAGCCTCGGCTGGTTGCTCTTCGGGAGTCTTTTCTTCTTCCGACTTCTCTGCCTCGGTCGGATCGTCGGGCGCGCCCGTTGGACCCTCGTCCGGTAGCGGCGCGATTGGATCGGAAGATTGACTCGACTGTTCTTGCACGGACTGCTCAGCGACAGGTGGCACCTCGACAGAGGTACCGCGCCCCTTGATCAGTTCAGTGGCTCCCCAGGCAAGGAGGGGAACTATAAGAAGAACCAGCAGAAACGGTAAGACCGTCTGCCAGGGTGACTGCGGCTTGCGATGCACGCCAACGGGCGCATCGTCGGACAGATCGTCGAACTCGTCGTAAGGGTATTGAGCACTCACGTGGACAGCCTACCGCTTAGAGACGAAAGGACCGGATATCCCACGGCGGTTAGTACGCTTAGAGCATGCCTACAGCAACGTTGCCCCCACTCTCACAGGTGATTGACCCCGGCTGGGCGCACGCCCTGGAACCCGTCGAACCTCAGATCCGCAAAATGGGCCAGATGCTTCGTGAAGAGAGTGCCACAGGAAAGCACTTCCTTCCCGCAGCCGGGAACATTCTGCGGGCATTCAGCTACCCGTTTGATCAGGTCAAGGTACTGATCGTCGGGCAGGACCCGTACCCAACTCCCGGCCACGCTGTCGGGCTATCGTTCTCAGTCGCTCCTGGAGTTGAGCTTCCCGCATCTCTGCGAAACATTTACCAGGAACTCACGGACGATCTCGGATGTCCGCCTCCGCCGAATGGGGATCTCACTCCTTGGGCCGAGCAGGGAGTCTGCCTGCTAAACAGGGTTCTAACGGTCTCACCCGGCGCGCCAGCCTCACACCGGGGACGCGGCTGGGAAGAGGTTACCCAGCAGGCGATCGAGTCCCTGGTAGCCAGAGGCGGGCCGCTGGTCGCAATTCTTTGGGGTCGTGACGCGGCAGGACTGAAGCTATTACTCGGTTCGACTCCGGTTATCGAGTCACCCCATCCGTCGCCGCTTTCGGCGTATCGCGGTTTCTTCGGGTCGCGCCCCTTCTCAAGGGTGAACCAACTACTTGAAGCTCAGGGTGCTTCCCCGGTCAACTGGTGCTTGTGACGCCGAAACCGTCTGACTCACCTAGATCGTCAGTCTCATCGATCAGGTCGGCGTAACCAGACAGGACCTCGTCACCCGGCCCGGAGATCAGCACCGCCTCATCCCTCTTCGCAGGGAGCACGCTCTGTAAGTAGGATTCGATGACCTCGGGCATCGGTACATCCCTGTTCTGGTCCTGCGAGAGATACCAACGGTGCTCAAGCAGTTCGTGGAACACCTGCGCCGACTCAAGCTTGGAACTCAACTCAGGCGGAATCGACTGCATTGCCGGTTCAAAAACATCGCTCATCCAGCGGTGTGCAACCTGCTCACGACTCAGGTGTCCCAGGTTGTTAACGGCCCGATAAGTCTCTAGGTCCTCAAGCATCCGCCGCGCCTGCAACTCCTGAGCATCAATCCCGGTGAGCCGCATAAGCTGACGGTGGTAGTGCCCGGCGTCAACAACCTTGGGCTGAATCACCATGCGATCACCCGCAGGCTCAGAGGTAATGCTCAGTTCGCCGACGCTAAACCCAAGCTCCGCAAGCCGATCAATGCGCTCCTGAACCTTCCAGCGCTCATCCGCGCGGATGCGTTCTGGACCTGTCAGCTCATCCCACAACTCGTTGTAACGGCGGACCAACCGGTCACCGATATGGATTACGTCCTCGTCCTCATCCAAAAACCCACCCGCCTGAAGGTCCATCAGTTCACCAATAATGTTGGTTCTTGCCAAATCCAGGTCGTATTCTCTCTGTCCGTCAGTGAGTTTCGGCTGCATATCGCCTGTCTCCGCGTCGACCAGATAGGCGGAGAACGCTCCGGCGTCGCGGCGGAACAGGGTGTTCGAAAGTGACACGTCGCCCCAGTAGAAGCCCAACAGATGCAACCGAACTAGTAGAACTGCAAGGGCGTCCAGCAATCGGTTCACCGTCTCAGGAGTCACGTGGCGGCTGAACAACGCACGATAGGGTAGCGAGAACTGAAGATGCTCGGTAACCAGAACGGCATTTAGTTCTTCGCCACTCGAATCGTGACGTCCTGTGATCACCGCAGTGGGATGCACCGACGGGGCATCGGTCCGCGCCAGGTCTCTGAGCAGTTCGTACTCACGATATGCGACGGTCTCGCCGATCTCTTTGACGGCGATGACTCGTCCAGCCAGGTTGACAAAGCGCACCACGTGCCTGGAAATACCCCGGGGCAGGGCGGCGAGAATGTCATCGGGCCACTCTTCCAAAGGCACTTCCCAAGGCAGGTCGAGGAGTGCCGGATCAACGTTAGCGGCAGTGATCTGTAACGACTGAGGCACCGTTCCTCCTCAAAAGAGGCTCAAAGATGAGTGTTGGGTGGCACCCAACAGGTACCACCCAACCACATTACAGACCAAGTCTGATAACTCCCGAAAGCTTAGGAAGGAAGACGCTCACCGGTGGACTCGGAGAAGACATGCTCCTGGCCCTCGATGATCTCAACGTGCATAACGGAGCCAGCCGGCGGAGCGCTGTTCGGCGCAACGCGCACAACGAACTGCTGTGCGGGCCCAACGCCTGCGATGGTCGCCTTGTCGTCGGTGCCAAGCAGATGACCGTAGACGTAGGCATCAGAGCCAAGCTCCTCAACCAGGTCAACGCCGATCGGAATGGTGTACTTGGAACCCTCAGCGGCACGCTTCAGTCCCTCGGGGCGGAAGCCGATAACGATCTTGCCACCGTCCTCAGGGGTCAGGGCAGCAAGAGTGGCGCGAGTCAGCGGAACCTTAGCGCCCTCAAGCACAGCGGCATCCCCGTCAACCGTGAAGGTCGCCAGGTTCATGGCCGGCGAGCCAATGAAGCCTGCGACGAACTTATTCACCGGTGCCTCATACATGTCGCGCGGGGTACCAACCTGCTGAAGGAGACCGTCCTTCATAACAGCGATACGATCGCCCATGGTCAGAGCCTCAGTCTGGTCGTGCGTGACGTAGACAGTGGTTACACCAAGGGAGCGCTGCAGCGAGGCGATCTGGGTACGGGTCTGAACACGGAGCTTCGCGTCCAGGTTCGACAGAGGCTCATCCATGAGGAAGACCTGAGGCTTACGAACGATGGCTCGCCCCATCGCGACACGTTGCCTCTGACCACCGGACAGAGCCTTCGGCTTACGATCGAGGTAGGGCTCAAGGTCAAGAATCTTAGCTGCCTCATTGACGCGCTCGTTGATTTCCGCCTTCGGACGACCAGCGATCTTCAGGGCGAAACCCATGTTGTCGCGCACGGTCATGTGCGGGTACAGCGCGTAGTTCTGGAAAACCATCGCGATATCGCGGTTCTTAGGCTGAACGTTGGTGACGTCACGGTCACCGATAAGGATGCGGCCTGAGTTCACATCTTCAAGGCCTGCAAGCATGCGAAGCGAGGTGGATTTACCACAGCCCGAAGGACCAACCAGAACCAGGAACTCTCCGTCCCCAACCTCAAGGTTCAGCTTGTCAACAGCCGGGTGATCTGACCCCGGGTAAATTCGGGTAGCGTTGTCAAAAGTTACACTTGCCATTTTATTTTCCTCCACCGGCAGGTACGTGCCGGACGATCCGTTGTAGAGATTAATTGTGAGCGAGACTTCCACTCAGGCCCAGCTTGTTCTTCACTGAACCCTTGGGAAGCCTAACACGACTGGGCATCAATGGAACCCTAGACTTATGGAATGAGACCCGATACCCCTTCTCCGCCACCCGCGAGTTCGTCGGGCGGCTGGGTCGGCGGGTACCACCTCATCGAACCAATCGGCTCAGGGGGATCTGGCACAGTATGGCGGGCAACGGACGAAGGCGGGACAGCCGTGGCCTTAAAGTTGCTCCACCCCTCCCTCGCACACACTGATGCCGCCAGACGCCGGCTGTTACGCGAGACCCGCCTGGTGAACAGTGTCAGAGGGGAGGGGATCGCCCGGGTGCTCGACATTGAGATCGACGCCCTCAGCCCCTTCGTCGTTACGGAACTGATCGAGGGACCAACCCTTGAGGCATCGGTGAAGGGCGAGGATACAGAGAATGCGGGCGCAGGCAACCCCTTCAGCGCCGAGGAACTCGCGGCTCTGGCCGCCAACCTGGCGGAGATTATCGACCGCGTGCACTCGGCGGGAATCGCCCATCGTGACCTCAAGCCCTCGAACATTATTCTTAGCGACGACGGGCCAGTGCTCATTGACTTCGGGATCGCTCAGGGCGAGGGAGACGCCCGGCTGACGACCACCGGTGGCCTACAGGGGACGCCCGGATACGTGTCGCCGGAGCTACTACGAGCCTCGGACCCCAATGCAGACAACTGGAAGCAGGGCGACTGGTTCGGCTGGGCGGCAGTGCTCTGCTTTGCCGCGACAGGGCGGCATCCATTCGGGTCGGGCAACACCGAAGCGGTTCTGCACCGTGTCTTCGAGGGTCAGGTTGATGTCGAGGGGCTCCCGCCCCGCCTCGGTACCGCCCTCGCGAACGCTCTGGGACCTGACGCCTCGAACCGGCCGACTCCGGAAGAGCTTATTGCTGAACTTGACAGTTCCCTTTGGGATGACGGAAGCGAAACCACGCTTCTTACCGGCGGAAACGACGCGGGCGAGGGAACTCGAGTGCTCTACTCACCTCCTGCCCAGGCCTCGGGTCCGGTTCCTTGGCAGATTCCTGGCGCATCGGCTCAGGCAACTCCGACTCCCCCTGGCCCCGCTTCGCCCCCTTGGCAACCTTCGAGCACACCGTCGATCCACGTAGAGCCGACATCTTCCGGAGCCCTTCCGCCCCCTTGGCCGACTCCGAGTGATCTACCGAGCCCGGCGGACCCCTACTCCGCCCCGTTCCCCCAGGTGCCAGCGCCGTACCCGGGCCAATCCGCGTACGAGGTAGGACCCGGGGTCGAACCGTCTTGGCTTGAAAACATGCGGTACCACCACCCTCGTCCGAAACCCGCACCGCTGCTTTCGATTCTGCTACTTGGCGTGTTCGCATGGGCGGGAACACTGGCAGGTTCCGCGTGGGTGGCGCTACCCCTCGTACTGCTTCTCGTTGCCGCAATCGCAGGACGGGTCGAGGAGGGGACCGCACAACGTCGGGAATCGTATGGTGGGCCGCGCCCCTCCGATCCGACGATCGCGGCGGCAACCTCGCCCTGGCACCTACTGATGGCGCTGATAACGCTGATTCCAGGCGTAGCCGCAGGGGTCCTCACTTTTCTACTCTGCGGGTCGATTGGCGAGGTGATCGTCCAATCAGCTTCCAGAGCCCCGGTTGACGGACTCAATTTCTGGCGTTGGGCGTCCGGAACGCTCGAATCTGGGCGTCCGGACCTGCTCGTGGTTGGCATGGCAACCTGGCTCGGGGTCATCGCGGCATGGGCAATACCCTGGTCGCAGTGGGCCAGAATGGGTCTCTCCCGATGGTTCACATTTGCGGCCCCGAGTCGCCTCACAAGGGGGATGTGGGGATTGGGGATGATCGCCCTCGTCCTAGTGTTGATCAGCGCCGCGGTCGTATCCGGGTCAATGTAGCGACAGAAGCGTGATGATCGCCCCGTTCAGGAACGCGGACCTCAACGGTAGAGTGGAGCGAGTACAGGCGCCCCTTGCTGGTAAGCAGCGACTGATAGGAAGCTAATGGCGAAGAATAAGGCTCAGGCCCAGTCCACCGACGTTCGCAAGAAAGCGCAAGACATGCGCGAGGCGCAACGCAAGGCGGACGTACGCACCCGAAACATCATCATTGGGGTGGTTTCCCTGCTCGTAGTCGCGATCGCGGTCGCGATTGTAATGATCATCGTCAACCGCCCAAGTGCGGAGCAAAGTGCGCAGGGTCTGCCAGAGGAATTCCGAAACGGCGAGCCGATCGTGGTGAACACACAGGGCGTGAGTGCCGGGCCGACCGAGCAGGTGGATGACCAGCTGGCGTTCTACTTTGACTACACGTGCGGCGGATGCGTTGCGCTGGACTCGGCGGTTGGGCCGGACCTGTTTGAGGGGGCGAGCGCGGGTGATTTGACGCTTGCCCTGCACCCGGTGATGACGCACAACGCACCCTTCAACCTGGCGGCGACATCAGCCGCGATCCAGGTAGCCGCGAGCGACCCAACAAACTTTGCGGCGTTGCACCAGGCGCTAATCGACTTTTCGTACCAATCGATGGTTGATCAGGACACGTCCGTTCTGAACGACCTTGAGAACTCGAAGACCAAGGTGGCGGAGATCGCCGCCCAGGTCGGCATTCCGCAGGCGGTGATCGATAGCTTCGACACTGATGCGGGGCAGGCGTACCTTGATGCGACGTCGGCCGCGTGGAGGACTACGGAAGCCGAGGGACGAGGAGAGGGCTTGTCGTCACCAGAGATGGTTTACAACAAGGTGCAGTTGACTCCTGCGGGCCAGACTGGGACGGAGATTTACCAGTCGATCCTGAGTCAGATCGCGGAGATTTCGGGCAACTAGTGAGATTCGCGTCTCGGCAGGGCCCAGACGGGTTCATGCTGGTCCTGGCGAGGGACGGAGTCGGGGCTGGTCGCTGAATAGTCTGACCGAGTCCCGAACGTCCGGAGCGGATGTGGTTTTCTGGCTCGTCGAATCGTGGTGGGGTCTGGGGTTGGGAAAGATAGCCGTCCTCGCCATTTCCTTAGCCTCATTTTGGAAAGACAGCCAAAGTCACCGTCCTCTTGCCCAGAAACCGCGGAACCTCGGTGCGAGATCGGCGAGAACGGCTATCTTTCCCAACCGATGACGCATCTACTGGCGACCTAGGCTCTCTTTCTGCGTTGTCTTCTAGGTTGTCGTTTTGACGGGACCGTCTCCTATTAGGGATGATTGTTCCCGCGCCACCTTAGCTCAGTTGGTAGAGCAGCTGTCTTGTAAACAGCAGGTCATCGGTTCGAGTCCGATAGGTGGCTCCACTTTCTTCGAGGACCTCGACACCCCACGTACGTTCACGGTTGCGCACCCCAAATGAGGTGCCCAATGCGCATAGTTTCACTTCCGCACCTCAAATGGGGTGCTCAACGCACGTGACCAGACCTCCGAACCCCAGGAGGGGTGCTCGACACAGCCCAGAGCGCTTGCCTACGGTTCACGTTGAACTTCGTACCTTCAATCCCCTCTATCTAACATATGATAGATAGTGGTGGTTATGTATCGCTACGTCTTACTGCCATCGCCCCGCAAGCCAATCCAGCCGTGAGGAAGCACCACATGAACATCGAAAAGCATAACGAGCGCATTGAGAAGCACTACGAGCACGAGGTCGACAAGACCGACCAACACGCGGTTAGGCGCGAGGAACACATTGAGAAGCGCCTCGAAAGGGAAGAAAGTCGCTTCGAGAGGCGCGCTGAGCGAGCGGTTGAGCACGCTGAGAAGGTCGTCGAACGGGGCGCCGCTCACGTCGAGAAACTCGAAGAGAAAGGCAAGAGTCCTGAGCGCATCGCCAAGGCTGAGGCACGCGTCGAGAAGAAGGCCGAAAGAACAGCCGAGCATGCGATCAAAGTCGTCGAACGCGAGGAAGAAAAGGCTGAGCGAGCCGAAGACAAAGCGGTCAGTGAGGCTGCCGGAACAGCGTTGCGTGCGGCCGACCGAGTCGTAAATCTTGAAGAGAAGGAAGCCGAGAAGCTCAAGTAGTTCCTGCCGCACGCGCAGGTTGTGGTCCGTAGAGGAAACACTGCGGCCCACAACCGTAGGCGCCGAGGTTGCATCGGTCAGGCACAAGACTTAGATTCACAATAGCTTCCCGAAGAGGAGGGATATGGCACGCCGACTAGCACCAGAGGAAAGACGCGACCTCATAGTGCGCCAAACACGGCAGATGATCGCTGAAGAAGGAACCGAGGGGCTTAGTTTCCGAGCGGTTGCCCGATACTGTGGCATGAGTGCGCCCGGCGTACTCCACTATTTTGATAGTCTTACTCCCCTGCTTGAAGCCGTCCTCGACCAGCGCGAGGAGGAAGAACGTGCGGCTTTCCTCGAGGTGATTCCTGAGAATCCCACACTCCTCGAATGGGCAGACACAGTCGTCCGGGTCTCGATGTCCAGAGCGAAGGAGAACCACAACTTCGACATCATGGAAGCACAGGCCATGGGCTCTCCCGAACACCCGGCCTACGACTGGTATGCGAGAAGACCTCACCATTTCGAAGAGACGATTGAACTGGCAAAGAAGGACTATCCTCGCGATCCAGACGCAGTACTTACCGTGCTTGGAACCGTTGTCGATGGGCTCCGCTTTCGGTGGATACGATCGGCTGAGGTTTCCGATTACGCTTCCGACTGGAAGCAGGTACGCGACACTGTCTTCGCGGGGTTCGAACAGTACCGCGCATAGCCCACACCCATCAGCGGAACGGCTGAAGCGAGGAAAGTTCTCTCACTATCTATCGTCCGATAGCCATTCTATCTATCAGATGATAGATTGCGGCCATGAAACTCTCTACATGCGGTTCCACAGAACTCCGCAACGACTGGCATCTGCTTGATGGGGACACAATCAGCAAATCCGGCTCGCAGCTGTCCACAGCGGCCGTAACCGACGGGATCGCCATCCCCCGCATGCCTGCCACCATCCTCCGCGCGCAGGTAGACGCGGGAATGTACGAGGAAGATCTCTACTCCGGTGATGCCCTCACCCGAATCGACCAAGACCTGTGGAAGCGCGACTGGTGGTACACGCTCACCTTCGATGCGCCCGCCGGACATGAGCGCTACAGCCTGCAGTTCGACTGCCTCAATTACCGAGCTGAGATTTGGCTAAATGG
>WPCI01378623.1_pt1 | contig 33151 bp, 30 predicted proteins | sample 5399871 | NCBI WGS metagenome assembly WPCI01 (sample SAMN12869469, study PRJNA574797) | sludge metagenome | isolation source: wastewater treatment of pH7 | place: China:Beijing | collected 2019-05-20 | reverse complement strand
GTTGCCCGTCCGGACCGGCTTGCTCGAAGCCTGGCCTGCGGACGCCGCAGCTTTGGGAGCAGCGGGTTTGGACGGCGCCTTCTGGCCGGGTTCTTTCCCGGGTTCGACTTTCGGAACCGCTTTTGCTTTCGGTTCAGCCTTCGGCGCGCCTTTCGCTTTGGACCCGGACTTCGGAGCGGCCTTCGGCTTTGTCGTGGCCTCGGGTGATGCCTTCGGCTTTGGCTCTGCCTTGGGTGACGCCTTCGGTTCCGACCCGGTCTTTGTCCCCGCCTTGGTACCTGCCTTCGACTTCACCGCCGCTTTCGGTTTCGCTTCTGCGGACGACTTGCCGGTCAGTTTGGCCAGCACCTTCTTTGCATCGGCATCTTCCACATTCGACGCTGCCGCCTTGACTTCAACTCCTGCAGCCTGAAGTGCGGCAATCAGCTCCTTGCTCGTGACGCCGGCTTCCTTGGCAATTTCGTGGACGCGCCGTTTACTCACTCGGCCTCGCCTTCTGCCGCTTCTGCTTCCTCCTCGGCCTCTTCGGCTTCATCCATCGCCTGGGGAGCCGCTTCGGATTCCGCTTCCGCTTCAGCCTCGATCAGCTCGGCTTCGGCCTCGACCACTTCAGCCGCAGCGATCTCCTCACCGGCTTCATCCTCCGCTGCAGCATCATCCTCGGCTACGTCTTCTTCCACCGGCTCTTCGCCTTCAACCGGTTCGACAAAATCGGCTTCCGCCGCCGCCACGAGCGCGCCTACTGCCGCCTCATCCGCATCAGGGTCGGCGAGCACCGCGATGTCTTCATCACTGAGACTGGCCAGAATGCCGAAGTGGCTGGTCGAGAAACGCGACAGTGCCTGATGCTGTGGCAGCTGACAGTAGGTTGAACCACCCACCGCCGCGTTCGGGCAGCGGCGTCCGCTGGAGAGCACGGCCATGCACCGGCCGTCGAACTCTTCCTCACCCTCGTATTCGTGCTGGCTTTCCTCGCGGGCGAAATCACTTTCCGACTTGATGTCAACCCGCCAGCCGGTGAGCCTGGCTGCAAGTCGGGCGTTCTGACCGTCGCGGCCAATCGCCAGGGAAAGCTGGTCGTCAGGGACGACTACGGTCGCCTGCATTTCCTCGTCGTCGACCAGAACCTCACGCACCCGGGCCGGCGAAAGGGCCTTGGCCACAAAGCGGGCGGGCTCCTCGTTGTAAGGAATGATGTCGATCTTCTCGCCACGCAGCTCCGAAACGACCATGCGGACCCGGGAACCGCGCGGACCGACGCAGGCACCAACCGGGTCCACCCCGTCTGCATGCGAAACAACTGCGATCTTCGAGCGGTAACCGGGCTCACGGGCAACCCCGACGATCTCAACGAGCTTGTCGGCGATCTCCGGAACTTCAAGTTCGAAGAGTCCCTTGATCAACTCGGGACTGCGGCGCGAGACGACGATGCTCGGACCCTTGGTGGACTCGGAGACATCTGTGATCACAGCCTTGACGCGCATGCCGTGGTCGTAACGCTCGCTGTAAACCTGCTCGGATTTCGGCAGCAATGCCTCCACCCGTTCACGCAACTGAACCAGTGTGTACCGCTTGTCCGACTGCTGAATTAGACCCGTGATCAGCTCGCCGACCCGGTCGCGGTACTCCTCGAACATCATCTGGCGTTCGGCTTCACGAATCCGCTGGTAGATGACCTGCTTGGCGGTCTGGGCGGCAATCCGGCCGAAATCGTCCGGTGTGACGTCCCGGGTTTCGATTTGATCCTCGTAAGGCTCGAGAACCTCGGGGTCCAGCTCAGGCTCTTCCGGTTCGTTGAATTCGCCGGTCTCCGGGTTGATTGACCGCTCCTGCTCGGCGATCGCTTCTTCAAGCAGCTTCTCTTCCAGCTCGGCGGGCAGGATCAGCTCGAAAACCCGGAAGTCACCGGTCTCATGGTCAAGATCGACCCGGGCGTACTTGGCCGACCCGGGACTCTTGCGGTAGGCGGAGAGCAACGCGTCAGCCAGCGCATCCATCAAGGTGTCCGCGGCAATGCCCTTTTCCTGCTCGAGGACTCGAACTGCGTCGACGATCTCTTGAGTCACTTGACTGCTCCTTGTGGGATTTCTGGCGCGAGGTGCGAGCGCTCGATGCGCGCGTAAGGGATTTCGAACTTCTGGCCATCCGATTCGAGGACGACCGCGCTTTCCCCTGCCTCTACGATCAAACCGGTGAAGTTGCTGCGGCCGTCCATTGGCGCGACCGTGGACACCTTCGCCCGATGGCCCGTGAATCGCTCGAAGTGTGCGGGCCGGCCAAGCGGCCGTTCGGGGCCTGGCGAGGACACTTCAAGGGAATGGTCGACCAGCAGATCCTGAAGGCCGGAGGTCACCTGCTGGCAAAGCTCCAGGGTAACCCCGTCCGGATGATCGATAAAAAGCCTGAGGCCATCGCCTCCAGCGCTTTCCAGCGCCAGAAACTCGATCCTTGGATCGAGCGAGGCAAGGTGGTTTTCGATGTCCTGGGGGGTCTGATTCACGTCTGGCTATCCGGCTTGAGGGCCAAAAAAAAGCGGGCAAGGCCCACTTTTCGACACAACTTGAAGGGGAAAAGCACTAACCAGTATAGCCCCTAATCATGCTCGGGCATGGCTCAGAGCCACAGAAGGTCCGGAACCGGCCGCTCACCGGTCCCGGACCGTCCAGGCTCCCCGGATCAGCCCACCTTTACGGTGGCAGTTGCGGTCTTTTTGTCCAGCCCGGTACCAGTCACCGAGATGGTCAGCTTGACCTTCGAGCCCTTCTTTGCTTTCTTCGGAACCTTGACCAGCAGCTTCACCGAAGTGCTCTTGCCGGCACCCAGGCTCGAAACTCCACGGCAGCCCGGCAGCCTGACCTTCTTCGGACCCTTAACACAAACCTTGATCGCGGAAGCATCGGCATTGCCTGCGTTGGTCAGCTTGACGCCAAGAGAACCGGACTTGCCTCGCTTGACCTTCAACAGCTTCGGCGTCACCTTGATCGGTCCAAGCTCTGCCTTATCTGGAACCGGATCGGGGTCCGGGGTCGGCCTGGTGCCTGGATCAGGATCTGTGTTGGCTGTGAACGCCGCCGATACGGCCCTGGCTTCACTCATCGTTACCTGACAGGTTCCGCTACCGGAGCAGGCACCGGCCCAACCCGTGAAGGTTGACCCCGGCGCCGCATTCGCGGCAAGTGTCACCACGCTGCCTGCCTCATACTGCTTCGAACAGGTTGACCCGCAATCGATTCCGGCGGGTGAACTCGCCACCGAACCCTGTCCGGTGCCGGACTTCGTCACCGAGAGCGCGTGGGTGGGCGTTGGCACCGGGTTCAGCGTGAAAGTCGCGGTGACCGCTTTCGCCTCGTTCATGGTGACCTCGCAGGTCCCGGTTCCGGAACAGGCACCGGACCAGCCGGCAAACGTTGACCCGGTGGAGGCCTGCGTTGACAGAGCCACGACCGTGTTCTCGTCAAACCCGGCCGCGCATGTGGAGCCGCAGTTGATGCCACCCGGACTGCTCGCCACGGCGCCATGTCCGGTTCCGGCACGGGTGACCGTCAGCTGATGCTGCGGGGCCGGTACGCGGTTCATTGGAATGTGCAGATCGAGGACCGGCGGCGGAATATCGACTGAGTCGCTGGTCACCGAAACGTAGCCCTCCATGCTGACCACCACCCGGTAGGTCCCTTCCGAGACATCCCATTGGTAAAGGCCGTCATTGCCGGTGATCTGCGGGTTCACGTTCGGCGAGATTCCGGGATCACCGGATGGAACGTTCACGAAATCGCCGGAAACCAGGCGCTGAAGCCGGACCGTAGCGCCTGATATGGCCGCAGCATCCCGCGCTTCGGTATCGGTTGCACCTTCAGCCTTGGCAGCATCGAACTCGTCCTGGTCGTAGACCACCCCTTGCGGGTCTATCAGGGTGATTCCACCGAGGGGAATCGTGTAATCGTGATCGTTGCCGTCTTCGGTCAGTGTGTACCGGACGAACAGGTCACCGGCCTTGACACAGGCTATTTCGGCGCGCCAGACCCCCGGCCCATGCGCGGTCGCGTTCACTGTGCCCCCTCCATGGACCAGGACGACGTTGGAGATGGTGCCGGCTCCGGCGTTCAAGGGAATATCGACGGTGAGCGGCATGCAACCGCCCGGGAAAGACCCGATATCACCGTTGACAAAGGTGAAGAAGTTCTCACCGGACTCCTCGTCGACCTGATGTCCGACATAAACTGTGCCGCCGCCAGGCTTCGGGGGTGGCGTCACTTGAGGCTCTGGCGGAGTGAAATCCGGGGGCAGCTCGATCTCGACGAAGGTGGCAAACACCTCATCGTCCTCGGACCAGGCGAGCTTGCAATCGACCTTGCCGGAGCAGGCACCGGACCATCCCACAAACCGGGATCCCGGATCGGCCGTCGCTCGAAGCGTCACATCGCCGGCAATCTCAGCTTCGCAACTGCTGCCACAGTCAATGCCCGCCGGGACCGAGACAACCCGGCCAGACCCGGATCCCGGTTTGCTGACCGTCACTGTCCTCGGGGGTGCCGGACCGAACTCCGCATCCACCGACCTGGCCTGATCCATTGTGACCGAACAGGACCAGGCGCCGGTCCCGGTGCAGGCACCGCTCCAGCCGAGGAACACGCTGCCACCGTTCGGATAGGCGTAAAGGAATACTTCACCGCCCAGCTCGGCCGAGCAGGTACTGCCGCAATCGAGGCCACCTGTTCCATAAACCTCACCCTGCCCCGTACCCGACTTAGTGACGGTCAGTGTGTGTTTCGGGAGTTCCCGGAACTCTGCGTCTACCGTGCGGGCCTGATCCATCGTGACCTGGCAATCCCAGCTACCGGTACCAGTGCAGGCGCCAGTCCAGCGCACGAACTCCGACCCCTGCTCCGGGTATGCGCCCAGGTTCACCAGACCGCCAGCCATCACCGAACAGGTGCTTCCACAGTGAAGACCTTCGGGCCCATAAACCTCACCCTGCCCCGTACCCGACTTTGTCACCGTGAGGCTGCGCTTCTCGCTGGTGATGAACATGGCCTCGACTGCCCTGGCCTGGTTCATGTTCACCCAGCATTCGCCGCTACCGGTGCAGGCACCACTCCAGCCCACGAATTCAGAGCCTTCGTCAGGTTGAGCCTCCAGACTGACGTACCCGGCGGCCTCTTCTTCACAAACCGAGCCACAATCGAGACTTTCAGAGCTGACGACCCTCCCGAGTCCGCTGCCGCTCTTGGTGACCGAAAGGGTGTATTTCGGCAGAGCATCAAACTGGGCCGTGAGGGTTGTGTCTTCCTGAATCAGGAGAGAGCAGTCGTACCCCCAGGACATGGCGCAACCGGTCCAGCCGACGAATTGCGAACCGTTCGTCGGTTGCGCATGGACGGTCACATATCCGCCCGCGTCAACTTCGCAGGTGTCGCCACAGTCGATCCCGGCCGAACTGGTGACATTTCCCTGGCCAGTTCCAACCTTGTCTATCGTCAGGTGAAACTTGGGGAGTTCCCGGAACTCGGCGTCCACGGTGTGGGCCTGATCCATCGTGACGTAACAGGAGGCGCCAGCTCCGGCGCAGACACCAGACCAACCCACAAATTCAGAGTCGCTGGACGCCTGGGCATAGAGTTGAACCTCCCCGTATGCCTCGACCGAGCACGTATCTCCGCAGTCGAGGTTGGACCCGAAGCCGGAACTCACGTTCCCCTGGCCGCTTCCGGACTTCGTGACTGAAAGTGTGTACCTCGGCAGCTCCCGGAACTCTGCGTCTACCGTGCGAGCCTGATCCATCGTGACCGAACAGGAGTTGGCGTTCGTGCCCGTGCAGGCTCCCGTCCATCCCACAAACTCGGAACCGTGATCTGACGAGGCGTAGAGATAGACCTGCCCCCAGGCCTGTACCGAGCAGGCCGTTCCGCAGTCGAGTCCGTTGTTCTGGGCGGAAGTCACCATACCCTGACCGGATCCGGATCTGGTTACCGTCAGAGTGTGCCTCGGCTGCTCCTGGAACTCGGCGTCAACTGCCCGGTCCTCATCCATTGAGAGGGAGCAGGCGGAGTTGCCCGAGCAGGCTCCGCTCCAGCCAACGAACTCTGAGCCAGCTTCCGCTTGGGCCCAGAGGTTCACGGTACCGGTGGCCTCACTGGTACAGGTAGTGCCGCAGTCGATTCCGGCGCCGCCAATGGTTCCCTGGCCGGCACCCGACCTGGTTACGGTTATGGTCGGCTTGTTGGTGCGGACCCTGACCGGCGTCGAACGGTTGGCATCACCGCCGTATCCGAGTTGTCCGTACTGGCCCTGCCCCCAGCAAAGGGCTTGCCCGTTGGTTCGGATCGCACAGGTCTGGGAGCGTCCGGCGCTGATCGATCCGGTGCCAGCGAGACCCTGGACGTCGACCGGGGTCAGGCGATCGGTCGTGGTTGCGTCCCCGAGCTGGCCGTAGCCGTTGTAGCCCCAGCAGACAGACTGTCCCGAACTGCGGATCGCGCAGCTGTGGAACACGCCGACGTCAATTTCCGTCGCGTCACCGAGGCCGGAAACGTCGGTGGGAACCAGCCGGTTGTCGAGTGTTCCATCGCCAAGCCGCCCGTTTCCATTGAAGCCCCAACAGACTGCCTGCCCGGAGTTCCGGACCGCACAGCTGTGGGAGCCGCCGGCGGAGATTGCGGTGGCGTTGCCGAGACCGGACACTTCCACCGGAGTAGCACTGGCGTTGGTGGTTCCGTCGCCGAGCTGGCCATTCGCGTTGGCACCCCAGCAGACGACCTGGCCCGAGCTCCGAGTGGCACAAGCGTGTGAGAAGCCGGCTTCGATCGCCACGGCGTCACTCACGCCGTTCACGTTCACCGGTGTCAGGCGATTTGTGTTGGTGCCATCGCCCAACTGGCCGAAATTGTTGTAGCCCCAGCAGACCGCTTGCCCACCTGTCTTGAGCGCACAGGAAAACCCGTTACCGGTGGTGATCGCGGTTGCGTCGCTCAGCCCATGCACCGAAACCGGTGTCGACCTGTAGTTCAGGGAAGTTCCGTCGCCGATCTCGCCGTAGTAGTTGGCTCCCATACAGGCTGCCTGACCGGAGAGCCGGATTCCGCAGCCGTGGCTTTCGCCGACACTGATCGTGACTCCGTCGCCGAGATTGTCGAGGTTTTCCGCAGTGAAGTGGCTGCCGGAAAGGTCATAGCCCCAGCACATCGCGTTGCCGTTGTCCCGCACTGCACAGCTGAAGGAGTTCCCTGTGCTGATCGCTGCGGCGTCATCGAGGTACTGCGCGGCAGCACGCGAATCGACCGGCGCAACCGCGGAAAGTGCAAGCAGAAGTCCCGCCAGGGCAAGAGTCATCGCGATTCCGCGCTTGAGCAACCGGTTGGACGCCACAAGTCGGTTGGGCGCCACAAGTCCCTGCCCGCTGCCTGGCAAACCGCCCCCTGGAACCCCGTTTGATACCGACTCCCGCTTCATTTTCCCCCTCCTTGCCGACGCTCTGGTCGGCTGGATGTCAGTGACATTCAGGCTCGGATCCCACTCGAAACCGATCCTTTGTACTCATAGACGGGAAAGAGCGCAGGAATCTTCCCTCGGTCGAAATGAACTACGTCGAAGCCGCAGCCCCGGTACCGGATCGTCAGGCTTCGAGCAGCAGGGTGACCGGTCCGTCGTTTACGAGCTCGACTTTCATGTCTGCCCCGAAGTTGCCCTTCTTCGCACCGAGCTTCTCGCAGACCAGATCGTAGAGCGGTGCGGCCTCTTCGCCGCCGGCAGCCTCGATCCAGCTGGGGAGATTGCCCTTGCGAACATCGCCGTAGAGGGTGAACTGGCTTATACAGAGGATCTCGCGTTCGCCGAGCGGCTCGTTCATTTGGCCATCTTCGTCTCCGAAAATGCGGAGTTTCAGCAGCTTTGAGGCAATCTTCTCCGCTGTGACTTCCGTGTCACCCCTCTTGACCCCAAGCAGGACCAGCATTCCGGGGCCGATCCGCGATACGACTTGACCGTCAACCGCGACCGAGGCGCTGGTGACTCGCTGAACGAGGGCACGCATCGTTGCTTCGGTCCCGGTTGGGGTTCAGGCTCCGGAGCGGAGCTCGATCGCACGATCGATGATCCGATCCGCGATTTCGGTTTTCGGGGCCTTGGCGATCTCCCGCTCATCGTCGACGGTGACCAGGGTGACGGCGTTTTCGCTCGAATCAAAACCGATCGTCCTGTCAGAGACATCGTTGAGAACGATCAGGTCGGCGCCCTTGCGTTCCAGCTTCTGGCGAGCCCGTCCGATGGCATCACCGCCATGCTGGGCGGCGAACCCGACCACAGTCTGCCCTTCGATCCGGTTGGCGGAAAGCCCGGCGAGGATGTCTTCCGTCGGGACCAGGGTCAAGGTGAAATCGCCTCCGGTCCGCGAGAGCTTCTCGTTCGAGGTATCCGAAACGGTGAAATCGGCCGGCGCGGCCGCCATCAGCAGGAGATCGTGGGCGGGGAACAGTTCCCGGCAGGCCTTCGCGAGATCGACTGTTGATTCCACGTTCACACGTTTCACCCCGGCCGGAGTAGGCAGGTTCACGTTGGCGCAGATCACGGTGACTTCCGCCCCCCGTTTGCGTGCGCGCCCGGCCAGGGCAAGGCCCATGCGGCCAGATGAACGGTTGCCTATGTAGCGGACCGGATCGATTCCCTCCCGGGTTCCCCCGGCGGTAACTAGAACCCGCAGCCCTTCAAGGTCCCTGATCCGTTCCTGGTCGAATGCCGCTTCAACCCGCTCCAGAAGCTCCGACGGTTCAGGCAGGCGACCGACCCCGGCTTCACCCTTCGAAGCCAGCCGGCCTTCACCGGGGTCGATCACTTCCACCCCCTGCTCTTTGAGTCGGGAAAGGTTTGACTGTGTGGCCGCCGCCAGGTACATCCGCTCGTTCATTGCCGGAGCTATCAGGCGGGGGCCATCGAAGGCGAGGAAGGCAGTGGTGAGGATCGAATCGGCCTGGCCCGCCGCCAGTTTGGCGATCGTGTTTGCCGAGGCAGGGGCAACCAGAAAAATATCTGCCGATTCGGCCACCGCCAGATGGCCGATCGGATCATGCTCCGGCATCTCATCGCCGGGAAAGGCGCCACGCATCGGATCACGCTCGAACTCGGAGGTGAGGACCGGGGCGCCAAGGATCCCCTCGAAAGTATCCGGCCCGACAAACTTGCGGGCGGAAGCAGTCATCAGCACACGGACCCGGTGCCCGGCCCCGGTCGCGAGACGGACGAACTCGACAGCCTTATAGGCCGCGATCCCCCCGCTTACACCGAGAAGGATCTTTGCTGACACGATTTGCTCCGGTTGGGCGTGTTGCCCGGGAGCCGCTCTACGAGCGGTACTCGTACTTGAGCTTGCCGTTCGCCACTTCCTCCAGAGCGAGCGTAAGCGTTCCCTTGCCGGACTCTACCGGGACCATGGGCGGCGGGTAGTCACCATAACCGCCTTCGCTGAGGCTCTGGTAGTAGCTGTTGATCTGGCGGGCCCGACGGGCAGCCAGAACAACCGCAGCGTAATGCGAGTCGGAATGCTGGAGAAGATGGTCTACGCGAGGCTTGATCATTGCCCTGATTCTGACAGCTTGGAGCGAACTATGGTTTCGAGCTCGTCCAAAGCACGTTCGAGCTCGCTGTTGACCACCTGGTGGTGAAACTCGTTTCGGGCTGCAAGTTCCCCCTCCGCAACCTCAAGCCGACGGGCAATCGCCTCGGGGGAATCGGTGCCTCTGCCTTCGAGTCGTTCCTTGAGTGACTCCAAAGCCGGCGGAGCGATGAAAATCTGCACCGCCTCGGGCATCGACTCCGCGATCTGCCTTGCTCCCTGTACCTCGATTTCCAGCACGACCGGGCTGCCGGCCCCGGTCCGCCGGTCGACTTCGGAGCGCAAGGTCCCGTAGTGATTGCCGCTGTAGGCGGCATGCTCAAGAAAATCGCCTGCGTCCACCCGGTCCAGAAATGCCTGTTTCTCGAGGAAGTGATAGTCAACCCCTTCCTGCTCACCGGGGCGCGGGGACCTCGTGGTTGCGGAAGTCGAGATCTCCAGTTCCGGGATCCGGTGCCGAAGCAGCGAAATCAGGCTTCCCTTGCCGACCCCCGAGGGACCGGTGATCACAAAGACCTTTGAGGGAGCAGGGCCGGGCATGAGACTGTCCAGCCTACCTGCGGCGCCGGAGGCCAACCTTCGCCAGGGGATTACCTCTGAAGGAGGCTGACCAGTTCCTTGCGCTGGCGGTCAGAGAGTCCGCCAATCGTCTTTGCGGGACTGACCTTGCACTGCTTCAGCACCCGGTTCGCTTTGACCCTGCCGTACTTCGGAACGGCGAGCAGCATGTCGAAGACTTTGGCGGTCAAAAGGTATTCCGGGGGAGCATCAAGGACCTCCGTGATGGTGGTCCTTCCGGCTTTCAGGTCCCGCTTGAGTTGAGCTCTGGCGGTACGGATGTTGTTGGCCCGCCTGAGCGCATCCATCCTTTGGTCGAGGGACCTTTCCGGGGCTTCGGGGGGGCTGGCTACAGTCTTCGAAGTCGGAGGCATGGAAGGCGGCGAGTATAGCTATTGCGCCGTCGGCTGTTGGCCCCAAACCCCCGAAAAGCACTGAATTTCGTCAAATCCATCTCAACCTCGACTTGAGGTTCACATCAAAGGCGGTTTCAGGCGAGTTCGCCAATGCAACACCCGGTCGAATGTGACGCGAGTCAAGTCAGGCCAGGGTGACAGCCTGAGCCTCGGCCAGGGAGCCGAATCCTCTCCTCGCGAGCGCCGCCGGCAGACCCTCGGTGACCGCCGTGCCCGCCTTCGGGTCCCGAAAGTTCTCGGTCCCGACAGCAATGACTCTTGCACCTGCCAGGATGAACTCAAGCGCGGACTCGGCGTCGGTGATTCCGCCCATCCCGATGATCGGGATTTCGATAGCGGCAGAGACCGCGCGGACCTGGGCCAAGGCGATTGGCCGTACCGCGGGACCGGACAGGCCACCCGCCCCGGCACCGAGCCAGGGCCGACTCGTCTGTGGGTCGATCGCGGCAGCCTTGACGGTGTTGATCATTGAAACAGCGTCTGCGCCTCCTGCCTCGGCACCCATCGCTACTTCGTGGGGGTTGGCGACGTTCGGGGTCAGTTTCACGATCAACGGCTTGGCAGTCAGTGGCCTGAGGGCCTTGAGCAGGGCTTCGGTCTCGGCGGGCTGTTCCCCGACGATAAGACCGGAATGGACGTTCGGGCAGGAGACATTCAGTTCGATCCCATCCACGGCATCCTCGGCCGCGACCCGTTCGACCAAGACCACGAAGTCCTCGATGCAGTCAGCCATGACCGAAACGATCAGCGGCACCTCAAGTGAGGCAAGTAACCGGAGGTCACGGTTGACGAAACCATCGAGCCCTGGTCCCGGCAGACCGATCGAATTGATCATTCCCGAAGGGGTCTCCCAGAGCCGGTACGGGGGATTGCCCGGCCGTGGATTCATGGTGATCGTCTTCGAGACGTAGCAATCGAAGGGGAACTCGTCGATCAGCACATCACCGAATACCTGCCGGGCAGCCAGAACATCAAAGGTCCCGGAACCGTTCAGGACCGGTCCGTCCAGAGGGATACCGCAAATCTCCGTAGCCAGCGCTTCCCGGGCAGGCAGATCAGCCATCGTCTGACTCTCCCGCCAACGCCGTGGCGATCTCGTCTCCGCGCACTACCGGGCCGTCGATGCACAGCCGCAGATACCCCCCGCCGGCCTTGGGAACGGCGCATCCGAAACAGGCCCCGTAGCCGCAGGCCATCGGTGATTCAAGTGCCAGCTCGACGGGAATGGCCCGATCGAGACAGATCCGGCGCACGGCTTCGAGCATCGCCGGCGGTCCGCAGGAATAGACCGCAGCGGTTGCCGAGTCGTCACCTTCAAGCAGTTGGAGAAGCAGGTCGGTCACATATCCCTTGTGACCGGAGCTCCCATCCTCGAAGGCCAACCGGGTTTCTTCACAGCCAAAGAACTCACCGACCCCGCCGGAATGGGCCCGGTCCCGGAAACCGAGGAGGGTTCTGGAGGGTATCCCCCGTTCGACCAGCTCTCGCCTCAGAACCGCCATCGGCGCTATGCCGATACCGCCGCCGACCAGAATCGCCCCTGCCGCCTGCGGATTGAGTTCCCGCGGGTAGCTGAACTGGCCGCCGAAAGGCCCGGCTACCCAGCATGTCTGACCCGGCATCATCGCGGCAAGCTTCATCGTGCCAGGCCCGACTTCATCGATCAGAAAATCGAGCCGGTACCCACCCGCCGGTTCCCGGTCGTACCGGGCATGCGATATCGCCCGCGGCAGGTAGGGTCGGCCGCTCTCGCCCGCCCAGCTTCCGGCCGAAGCGAGCATGTAGAACTGACCGGGCTCCGGCTGCGGGCCTTCCCGGTCGATCAGGGAGAAAACCCGGTATCCGCCGTCGGCCCGCGATGCGGTGACTTCACAAAGACGACGCCCGAATGGAGCCTCAGCCGCCATGAAGTTCCTGAAGCGAGCGGACCTCGCCGCTTCCGTTTGCATGAGCCGATATCGCCCGGACAGCAGCGGATGCCCCGGTCAAGGTCGTGACGGATGGAATGCCGTGCCTGATCGCAGCCGATCGGATCTCGTAACCGTCCGCCCGGGCCCCGGACCCGGTCGGCGTGTTGATCACCAGATCACATTGCCGGTTTTCAATCATGTCGACCACATGTGGCGAGCCATCGGCGATCTTGTTGATCGCCCTGACCGGGGTACCCATGCGCGAGATCGCCTGAGCGGTGCCCCCGGTCGCGAGAATCCCGAAACCGAGGTCGTGAAGCTGGGCTGCGAGCTGGGTCGCGGCGGCCTTGTCTGTGTCAGTGACGGAGATGAACACCGTGCCCGTTTCCGGCAGAGCCACACCTGCCGCCGCCTGGGCTTTGCCGAAAGCGGTCGGGAAATCCGCCCCGATGCCAATTACCTCACCGGTCGACTTCATTTCCGGACCGAGCACCGAGTCAGCTCCCTGGAAGCGGGAAAACGGCATCACCGCCTCCTTGACTGAAACGTGGTTGCCGGTGAATTCGGGCAGGTTCTGCTCGGCGATCGTCTGACCCAGCATGATCCGCGTCGCTACTTTGGCCAGAGGAATCCCCATCGCCTTCGAGACAAATGGCACTGTCCTTGATGCCCGCGGATTGGCCTCGATCACGTAGAGCTCACCGGCGGCTACTGCGAACTGGATGTTGATCAGACCGATCACCCCGAGTTCGAGGGCGATAGCACTGGTCGCAGCCTTGATCTCGTCGATCATCTCCTGTCCGATACTCATCGGCGGAATCACGCAGGCGGAATCACCGGAGTGGACGCCTGCCTCTTCGACATGCTGCATGATCCCGGCGACGAAAACCTCGCGACCGTCACAAAGAGCGTCAACGTCGACCTCGATCGCGTTCTCGAGGAAGCGGTCGAGCAACAGCGGATGTTCCGGCGATGCCTTTACATGCTTGTCGAGGTAAACCCTGAGATCGTCGGCCGAATAGCAGATTTCCATGGCCCGTCCACCCAGCACAAAGGAGGGCCGGACCAGGAGCGGGTAGCCGATCCCGGCTGCGATCTCTTCCGCCTGACCGGCTGAAAGCGCGGTGCCGTACGGCGGTGGCTTGATTCCGAGCCGGTCGATCAACGCGCCGAACTTGCCGCGGTCCTCGGCCCCGTCGATCGCTTCGACCGGCGTTCCGAGCAAAGGTATTCCCGCTTCCTTCAGGCCCTCCGCCAGCTTCAAAGGGGTTTGACCGCCGAACATCACGATCACCCCTTCAGGCTTTTCCTTTTCGCAGACCGCAAGCACATGCTCGATCGTGAGGGGCTCGAAATAGAGCCGGTCCGAGGTGTCGTAGTCGGTTGAAACAGTCTCCGGATTGCAGTTGACCATGACCGCGTCCCGCCCACATTCACGAACCGTCATCGCCGCGTGGACACAGCAGTAGTCGAACTCGATGCCCTGGCCGATCCGGTTTGGCCCCGCACCGAGAATCACCACCGAAGGCCTGTCGCCCCGGCGGACCTCCGAAGGGGAACCGGCCGGTTCATGCGACGAGTAGTAATACGGTGTTGCCGCTTCGAACTCGGCGGCGCAGGTGTCAACCGAGTTATAGATCCGTTCCAGCCCGTCGGTCCCGTCACCGTCGCTGGCGAGCAGGGCGAGTTCCCGCAAGAACCACGGATCGATCCTGGTCTGGTCGTGAACCTGTTCGACGCTGAGGCCCCGTTCGAAAGCCGCCAGGGCAAGATCTATCCGACCGGGGGTCGGGGTTGCGATAGCCGCCAGCAGGTCTTCATCCGAACCAGGGATTTCAGGCCGGGAGTCCAGCTCCCTGGATGCGAGGGCCTTTGCGAACGACTCCCGGAAGGTCCGGCCGATCGACATGACTTCGCCGACGCTCTGCATGTACGTTGAGAGCCTCTCATCGGCACCCGGAAACTTCTCGAATGCGAAGCGCGGGATCTTGGTCACCACATAGTCGATGGTCGGTTCAAATGAAGCCGGGGTCGCCCGGGTGATGTCGTTCGGAATCTCCTCCAGGGCGTAGCCGACTGCCAGCTTGGCCGCCATTTTCGCGATCGGGAAGCCCGTCGCTTTCGAGGCCAGCGCCGACGAACGGGAAACGCGCGGATTCATCTCGATGACGACGATCTCGCCATCGGCCGGGTTCACCGCGAACTGCACATTCGAGCCTCCCGTCTCGACGCCGACAGCGCGGATCACCGCGATCGCGATGTCCCGCAATGATTGATACACCGGGTCGGTGAGGGACTGGGCCGGCGCGACCGTGATCGAGTCACCGGTGTGGACCCCCATCGGGTCGACATTCTCGATCGAGCAGATGATCACCACGTTGTCGTTGTGGTCCCGCATCACTTCGAGCTCGAATTCACCCCAGCCGATAACCGATTCCTCGACCAGCACCTGGCCGATTGGCGAGGCAGCGATCCCCCTGGCGACCACCCGCTCCAGTTCCTCACGCGTCTCCGCGATTCCTCCACCCTGCCCGCCCATTGTGAAGGCCGGCCGGATGATGGCGGGAAGCGAGGCGTCACCGTCGTCAAGCTCCTTCAATGCCTGCTCGACCGATTCAACCGTGATTGACCAGGGAATACGAATGCCCGCCTCGGTCATCACCTGACGGAAAACCTCACGATCCTCGCCTCGGATGATCGCGTCCCGGTTGGCGCCGATCAACTCGACCTCATACTTCTCCAGCGTTCCGTCGGCCGAAAGGTCCATTGCCAGATTCAGCGCGGTCTGGCCACCCAGGGTGGGTAGCAGCGCATCCGGTCGTTCTTTCTCGATGATTGCCGCGACCGGCCCGGGCAGGAGTGGTTCGACATAGGTGCTTGTCGCGAACTCGGGGTCGGTCATTATCGTTGCCGGATTCGAGTTGACCAGAATCACTTCGTAGCCTTCTTCGAGCAGGACCTTGCAGGCCTGGACCCCCGAATAGTCGAATTCGGCCGCCTGCCCGATCACCACCGGACCAGAGCCGATCACCATGATTCGCTTGATGTCATCACGTCTGGGCATCGAGGATCTAGCCAACCTTTGCGAGGTCCAGGAAACGGTCGAAAAGATGGCGGGAATCCCGCGGCCCCGGCCCGGCCTCGGGATGATGCTGGACAGTCATGGCTTTTGCTTCCGGCAGCCTGAGACCTTCGACCGTGCGGTCATAGAGGTTGATATGGGACAGCACCGCATCACCGTGTTCTGTCTTCCATCGAACCGGCTCATCCTGCTCGATGGTTTCCGATCCGCCAGGTCCAAGGACCGCGAAGCCATGGTTCTGGGAAGTAATCTCGATCACCCCGGTTTCGAGATCTTTGACCGGGTGATTTGAACCACGATGGCCGAAGGGCAGTTTGAAAGTCCCAAGCCCGACCGCCCGGCAAAGCAGCTGGTGGCCGAGGCAAATCCCGACCATCGGCTTTTTGCCGATCAGCTCACCGATGGTGTCGGTGACAGCGGAAACTGCCGCTGGATCACCGGGGCCGTTGGCAAGGAACAACAGGTCGGGCTGGCGGGCCATGACCTCATCCGCGCCAGTCAGACAAGGCAGCAGGGTAACCCGGCAGTCACGCTCCAGAAACTGGTTCACGATTGACGATTTGATTCCCGTGTCGAGCGCGACGACATGAGGGCCGTTTCCGTCATGTTCGATCGGGGACCCGGGGCTGACTCTGGAAGCGAAGTCGGAGCCCGCCATCGTGGGCTCGTCTTCAATCATGCCCATCGCTTCTTCGACGGAGATCCCGGCCTCGAATATCCCGCCCCGCATCGCCCCACGGTCCCGGATCTGCCGCACCAAAGCCCGGGTGTTCACACCGGTGATCGCCCAGACCCCGTTCGACTGAAGCCAGTCGAGCCAGCCGCCCTCCGCGGTGGCAGCGTCCGTGTTGTTTCCGGCCTCACGCATGATCACTCCGCGAGCATGGGCCAGCCCGGATTCCATCGCCTGTGCCGACACCCCGTAATTACCGACCATCGGATACGTGAAGGTGATGATCTGGCCTGCGTAGGAAGGATCGGTGACCGCTTCCTGATAGCCGGTCATCGCGGTATTGAAAACCACTTCACCCACCCCGCCCTGCGCCGTTCCACAAAGTTGCCCTTCAAAACGGCTGCCGTCCTCAAGGAGGACGTATCCGGGATTCAACTCGCTCATGCGACGCCCAGACTGAAGGATCGCAGCCGGTAGGCGACCTGGCCGTCAGCCAGAGTTACCAACACCCGGCCGTGAAGGGTCTCGCCAGCACACCAGGAGTTCAACGAACGGCTTTCATAACCGTCCTCTCCGACCACCCATTCCGCTTCCAGATCAATCAGACAGAGGTTGGCCCTGCTTCCTTCGGTCAGAGTGAAGGGTTCGATACCGAACGGCCCGCCACCACAACCGAGTTTCTCGACCAGCAGCTCGAGGCTTATCCGGCCGGGAAGCACCAGACTGGTGTAGACCGAGGCAAAGGCGGTTTCGAGCCCGGTCACGCCCATGTTCGCGGCTTCAAATGGGACTTCCTTTTCATGCACCGCGTGGGGTGCGTGATCAGTGGCAATGCAGTCAATCGTGCCATCAACAAGAGCATCGATCAGAGCCTGACGATCGGCTTCGGTCCTGAGAGGCGGGTTCATCTTGTGCTTCGAGGCATCGAGGTCACGCACGGCTTCATCGGTCAGGCAAAGATGATGCGGAGTCACTTCGCAGGTGATGTCCACCCCGTTTGCCTTTGCCTGCCTGACCTGTTCAATCGACTCGACCGCGGAAAGGTGCTGGATCTGGATCGCCCCGCCTTCGTAGCCGGCGATTGCGGCATCACGCCCGATCATTGTCGATTCGGAAATCGACGGCACCCCACGCAACCCGAGTTCGCTGGAAACGACCCCTTCGTTCATCACGCCTTTGCCTGACAGCCCGGGATCCTCTTCATGTAGTGCGATACGGCCGCCGGTCATGGCCTGGTACTGGAGCGCCCTGCGCAGGATGCGCGAACTGGCAATCGGCAGGCCGTCGTCGGTGAATGCCACCGCACCGGCCTGCCTGAGTTCAGCCATATCGGTCAGCTCCGTGCCCTTCATGTCCCGGGTCACGGTCGCCGTGAAACCCACCGGCACCGAAGCGACCCGGGCCGCACGGTCCCTCAGGGCCTCGATTTGCTCCGGGGCTGAAACCGGCGGCACGGTGTTGGCCATTGCGATCACCCCGGCAAAACCCCCCGCCGCGGCCGACCTGGTCCCGGTTTCAAGGTCTTCCTTGTATTCCTGCCCCGGAGTCCGGAAATGAACGTGAGGGTCAAAGAAAGCCGGGAAAACATGCAGGCCCTCGGCCTCGATCACTTCAGTGCCTTCTCCTGCCTCGATCACGCCGGGATCGGCGATTCGGGAAATCGTCCCGGATTCGACCAGCAGGTCATGTGGGCCTTCGATCCCCGACACCGGATCAAGTAGCTCCGCCCCGCGGATCAGGACGCTTGCTTCCGGTCCTTCTCTCTGGACCAGCGGATCGGGCAAGGCCGCGCTCTTGTCGCTTTCGTCGGGCAGACCATCGATCACTTCGTTCATGCGGGCTCTCCGATCGGCACCGGAGCCTGGTCCATTTCCCGCGAGTCCCCACCCCGCGCGAGCAACTCAAAGAGGATCGCCATTCGCACCGCAAGGCCGGAAGCCACCTGGTCGCTGATCAGGCTGCGATCGGAGTCGATCACGTCACCGCCGATTTCGATTCCCCGGTTCACGGGTCCCGGATGCATGACCAGTTGACGGGGATTCAGCCTCCGCGCATTCACCTGGAAGAGCCGGGCATATTCGCGAATCGAGGGCACGAAGCTCTCTTCCATTCGTTCCCGCTGCATGCGGAGCAGGTAGACCACATCGGCCTCCTCGATCCCGTCCAGCGAATAGTGAACCTTGCATCCGGTCGCTTCGATACCGCGGGGAATCAGGGTCGGCGGCCCGGCAATAGTCACCTCGGCTCCCATCATTGAAAACGCCTGGATATTCGACCGGGCAACCCGGCTGTGAAGCACATCCCCGACGATCCAGATTTTCTTCCCTTCGACCGAACCGATCCGTTGCCTGAGGGCAAAAAGGTCGAGCAGAGCCTGACTTGGATGCTGATGCATCCCGTCCCCCGCGTTGACAACCGCGGCGTCAACCCAGTCGGTCAGCATCTGTGCCGCCCCGGCCTGCGGGTGGCGGATCACGATCGCGGCCGGGTCATAGGCAGAAAGCGTTTCGACCGTGTCCTTCAGGGACTCGCCTTTTTCGACCGATGAACCCGAAGCCTTGACTGAAACCACATCGGCCGAAAGCCGCTTCGCTGCGAGCTCGAACGACGAAGAGGTCCGGGTGCTCGCTTCGTAAAAGAGAGTGACAACGGTGCGGCCTCTCAGGGCAGGCACTTTCTTGATGTCCCGCTTCGACACTTCCGCGAAGCTCTCCGCCCGGTCAAGAAGAGCATCGATCCCGACCGGGTCGAGATCTTCGATGCCGAGCAGGTGCTTCATTCGACCACCTCAACCGGCGAGAGGATCGCGACCCCATCCTCTCCGTCGGCTTCCTTGAGCCGGACGGACACCTGCTCGGACCTCGAGGTAGGCAGGTTCTTGCCGACATAGTCAGGCCGGATCGGTACTTCCCGATGGCCGCGGTCGCAGAGAACCGCCAGTTGAATCCGTCCCGGCCGACCGAAATCGAAGAGGGTTTCGATCGCCGCCCGGACGGTTCGACCGGTGAAGAGGACATCGTCGACCAGGACGACTGTCCGGTTCTCAAGTGGAAAATCGAGCCTGGTCGCGTGGACGACCGGCTGGTAGTCCGGGCCGCGGATCCCGATGTCATCCCGGTAGAAAGAGATGTCGATTTCGCCAAGAGGAGGAGTACTGCCGGTCAGGCCCCCGATCATTGCCGCGAGACGTCCGGCGAGGTGTACGCCGCCGGTATGAATACCGACAACCACGAGTTCCGAGATGTCGGGGTTCTTCTCGACAATCTCGTGGGCGATGCGACGGAGCGTGCGCTCGACGTCGTTTGCTTCCAGCACAACCTTCTCGTTCAAAGTCACCTTCCCGGCCTCACAGGACCGTCATTAAAGGAACGAGCATGAAGATAGCATCCGCCCCGGCGCAGGTGTTGCGGGGGTCCGGACCGGGCTTACCCCTCGGGCCGTGCGAAATCCCGTCTCGCTCCCCCGGAAACCAGGGTCGGCTCCCCCCGCTCGGGGAACGGGATTTCGATCAGGTCGAAATCCCGGGGTGCGACGGCGCATTCAAAGGCTTCGCGGGCTTCATCAAGAGCTTTGCCGACGTGATACCTGGAGGAGATGTGGACCATGGCGAGCATCTTGACTTCGGCTTCCGCCGCAACTTCAGCAGCCTCGACACCGGTCGAATGTCCGGTCTCAAGGGCCCTGTCGGCATCTTCAACCATGAAACTGGAATCGTGGACGAGCAGATCCGCTTCCCTCGCGGCCTCGACTGTCGCCCTGCAGGGAAGGGTGTCCCCGGTTATAACCACCGCCCTGCCCGGGCGGTCTTCCCCCATCACCTGCCCGGGACGCACCTCGCCCCCGTTTCCCGCGACAGTCTCCCCATCCTGCAATGCCTTGAATGCCGGACCCGGCTGAACGCCAAGGCGGATCGCTTCGTCCGGGTCGAAACGGCCCGGACGGTCATCCTCGAGCAGCGCGTATCCGAGCGCCTGGGTCCGGTGCTCGACTGGAAACGCCTCAATTTCGTAATCGGCATGAGGCAGGATGTCTCCCCCGTGAAGCTCCTCGACCTCCAGGTGGTAACCGAGCCGGCCGATCAGCGGCTGGAAGTCCTGCATTAGCTTGTGAAGGCCCCGGGGTCCAAAGATCTGAAGCGGGGATTCCCGGTCGTTGAGGTCGTAGGTTTTCAGCAGGCCCGGCAGGCCCAGGCAGTGATCCAGATGAAAGTGGGTGAGGTAGATCTCGTCCACCTGCACCAGACCTACGGACCGTCGAAGCTGACGCTGGGTACCTTCACCACAGTCGACTATCAGCTTTTCTCCACCCCGCGTGATCAGCACGCTGGCAGTACCGCGCAGAGCGGTAGGCACCGGTCCACCGGTACCCAGGAATGCGACGGATAGGTCCATACGTGGAGCGTAGCCCGACCAATAGACTCCGCGCTTCCGCGCCCGTAGCTCAGCTGGATAGAGCGCATGCCTCCGGAGCATGAGGTCGCAGGTTCGAATCCTGCCGGGCGCGTCCTCCGAATCCCTTTGGTAGCGCCGAATCCGCGCTATCAGCGGCTTCCAGGTCGAGCGAAGTCAAACCGTCCATTTCGATCTCTGTGCCAATTTGTGCCAATTGAAGGGCCGTTTTGAACGCTTCCAGGGTGTCTCCGGAGAGCTTCGATTCGCGCTTCACGGCCCTCGCATACACCCTCATCGAGAACGTTGGGTCGGTATGACCGAGCTGCTCGGCGACATAAACCGGGTCGTCCCCGTTGGCGAACTTCAAGCTGGCGAAAGTGCGGCGAAGCCCGTGCAGCGTCACGTTCCCCATCGGCTCGATTCCCTTGTCTTCCAGAACACGGTTTGCGGCCTTCACGGAAGGTTTCAGGATGCGCTCCCGGACCCTGTGACGGTCCAGCTTCGCCGGACGGCTCCGGTCGTCCCTTCCGTAATGGTAGGAACCGAATACGGGGTCCGTGGCCTTCACGTCACTCCTGTCGGCCTTCAGCGCCTTCAGGACGCTGGCGACGGCAGGTGAAAGGTCAACCTCCCGGACCCCGGCATCAGTCTTTGACGCTCTGACTTTCAGGGTCAGGCTGGAAAGGTTCACGTCCCGCCATTGAAGGTCGAGCGCCTCCCCGATTCGCAGACCGGTCCCGGCCAACGTGGTCAGCAATGCCTTACCAACCGTCCGGTATTCGCTTGGCTTCTCTTCGGTGCCGAGCTTCCCTGCGGCGTCCAGGAGCGCCGGTAGTTGCTCCGGCTCGACGTGCGGCCTGTTCGGTGCGGTTCGCTTCAATCTCCGGCGGCGACCGGCGGCAGGGTTCGCGGTGATGTACCCGTACTCGACGGCAACCTCCAGCACCATCGAAAGCCGGGTCAGGGTTTTGTTGACCGAATTGTTTGACAGCCGCCCCTCCCGGACCTTGAAGGTCTTGTAGCGGTCAACCTCCTGGATGGTGATTGAGGTCAGCAGGTGGTCTTTGAAGAACGGCAGCAGGTGCTCGACCAGTGCCCACCGGTAGTCCCGGACGGTTCGCTCTGACAGTTCCGGCTCCCTTGCCGCCAGCCACTCGGAGGCGAATACGTGAAAGATCGGGACGGTCTGCGCGACCGGTTCCGGGGCCGGTACCGAAGGCGTCCAGATACCACGCTCAACATCGGCAAGAACATGCCGAAGTTCGGCCTGGGCCTTCGACAACGTCCAGCCCTCGTCGGGCCTTCCGAGGTTCACATACCTACGCTTGCCGTACGCGGTGAAGCGAAGTGCGTAGGACTTTCGAGATTTGTCTGGCTCTATCACCTTGCCAGTTGCTCTCCGTGCCATCAGTTCACTCTCCTTCCGTTTTACGTCAAGCCCATCACGTCAACCGGACGGTGCTGGCTCATGCGACCGGCTCCGCTCTCAGGAACTCGACACCTTCACGGTAGGTCCGATCAATCCGGCTGCACTCTGCGGCCCTTGACTTGACTCGCTCCGCAAGCTCGAGAATCTGTCCGTATTCGACCGGTGACGTGAAAGCAATCGATCGGATCCGGTCGATCAGTCCGATCAGTACCGCGTCGGCAACATCAGACAGAACCCATGCAGAGCCCTCGAACGTGACCGGCCCGCCCGGATTTTCGGGAATCTGGTCAGCCAGGGCGAACGTCGCCACGGTCAGGTCAAGGTGCCGGTCGGCATCCTCCCGAACGTTCTTGTCAGTGCGGCCCTCATCAGCCCACTTGGCCCAAAGCGTCGCCTCGGAAACGATCCCTTCGGCATATGACCGGACCCGGTTGCGGATCTCCCGGTTGAACATCTCGACCAGCGCAGCCGGAACTCCCACCTGCGACTGTGTCATCTCACTCATGGCTGCTTCCTCTCGTTGTGGTTGTGCAACGAGTCAGAGAAGGCAACGATCCTGCGCGTCGGATAGTTTCCGAATGCGCCGGGGCTGGTTCCACTAGACCCGTCGCCATGGGGTCGGCTGCTCTAACAGCGCGGCCCCACTTATGTGCAGGGCAGCGTACCGCTAGCACCCAGGTACGGCAAGCAGAAACGGCGGGCCGACAAGGCAACCAGTAATGCGGGACTCTTTGCGGGGTATTGGTTCCGGAACTCTTTCCGGAACCTTTCCGGTTCCGCGTCCGTAATCCCGGCCCGATTGAAGCTGCCGCTCTTTCGCTTCCGCTTCAAACTGCAGCAACAAGTCAACCCCGAGAGCGGCCCGTTGCGTCGCGGTCAAATGCCTCCGCCGCAAATTCTGCGAAACAACCCACGCGACCAGGCCGCGTACACGGCACGATCCGGCCGCTAAGTCGTCAGGAGGGCCCGGCCGGATACGATGGGCCTAGACCAAGGAAGGGAGAAACGATGGGGTTGTGGAAGAGGCTCGCGAACGATTTTCGTAGCGGGATGAGGCAGGCACACATCCCGGAGCGTCGAGATGAGCGACGAACCCGATCGACGGGGCCTTCCCGAGGCGAGAGTCCGTACGCGGAACCGAAGGACTATTCACCGATGCCGGTGCTGTCGCTCCGTAACTGGGATTTCGGCAAGGGACTCGAAGAGACTTCCGATGGGTTTGCGTTCATGACCCCGGACGGCAAGATCTGGCCGGCGGGGAATTGTCAATGGTCGATGTGGAACGACCTGGGGGTTCTCGCGTTCAACGCGGTCGGTGAGAAACACCACGCAGCTGACGTTCAGTCGCCGGGGTTTTCGCCCGGCAGACCCGTTCGGCTTGTGATGGAACCGAACAATGTTCACAGCAAGTCGGGTAATGCCTTGTCGATCCGTGATTTGTCAATGACTCGGCTGGCGGGGTATGTGAAGGATGGCAGCGCAGCACGGTTGCGAAACCTGCTCAAGGGCGTCGAGTTTTACGCGATGGTGCTGTCCGCCGATTACGCGGACTCGGAGCGGACGGAGAGGTCTCAGCTAAAGATCGTGGTGTTTCGGCCCGGCCGTGTTGTCGGCCACCCTGCGTTGGACCTCCATCCGCCGTTGGCTGAGATTGTGGATACCAGCAGGACTGTGTAGCGGAGTTCATGGCCGACCGGTCGGTTGGTGTTCCGCAGGCCCTCGGTCTGACCCCGGACGAGTGGATGAAGCGCCGTATTCACGGGCAAATTCGATTGAGCAGCGAGGAGCGTCGAAGGGTGGTCGAAGCCCACCCAGAAGCAACCACGCGGGAACTTGCCGAGGCGACCGGGTGAGCTTCTCAACTATCGCCCGCCACCGTGCTGTTGCAAATGCAACAGAGGATCCGGAGGTACCCTCGGAACCAAGCGGGTTCGACGGCATGGACGAAGCGCCACCTGTTGCAGATGCAACAGAATTAGACCCCGAGCAATCTCCCCCGGAGCCGGAGCGGATTCCCGAGGAGATGGCGGTCCTGTCGGTTCACCATGAGGACCGCTTGTTGGCTGAGGTACGGGCCGAACTTGGCGGGGAGCTTGCCGAGCATGGTGAGAGCCAACACACGGCAGGAGGTTGGGGCGCAACCTCCATCGAACCACGACAGAAGGACGCCACCTACCTGGTAACCCGTCTCCGTCGAGACAACCCCGACCTGGCCGCCCAGGTACAGGACGGGGAACTATTACCGAACGCGACAGCCATCAAGGCCGGTATCCGCGGCTGGTTTCTCGCCCGTTTCGGGGTCCACGGGCCCCGATTTCAATTGGCAGAATCCGGATATTCTGCCAATTAGGACCAGAATCAGGCCTAATCCGCCGATATCCGCGCTTCGCGCAGACCGGTAGTTTTCGGCTCTGTGAAGCCAGAAACCGGCCCTCAGAGCCAAATCTAGAAATCCTCCCGGCCAGACTCCGGAGCATGAGGTCGCAGGTTCGAATCCTGCCGGGCGCGTGTACGGCGACGGGCCAGGACCGGCCCGCCGCCTCTACGGAGCGCTTTGCCCGCTCCTACTCTTCGATCGCACAAACTGCCGCCGATGAAGCCTCCGCGCTGGCCAATGCTTTCCTGGCTTTGGATAGCTTGGCCTTCGCCTTCTTCACCGCGGTCGACTTCCCCTTCTTCCGCTTCTTCGCCTTGGCCAGAGCCCTGCTTGCTTTCGAGACAGCCTTCCTCAGGGCAGGCAGCGCCGCGTTGGCCGAAGAACAGGCATCCTGGATCTGACTCCATGTCGCGAAGTCACCCACGGCGTCAACCTGCCAGGTCATCCCCAAATCAGGGCCATCCGTGATGCCAACCACCCAGAAGTGGTATTTGCCCGGGGCGAGCTTCGTGGTGATGTTGCCGGATGCGGCACCATCGGGAAGACGCACGGAGGCACCACCCTCGATACCGTCCCCGCTCGCTGTAGTGACCTCGAATGATGCAGCTTCTTCGAGTACCACCCCTCGGGTTACGTCAAAGCTGACCTGGGTGTCTGGCTTCGCAATGTAGAACTTGAGCCATTCGGATTCTGGACGGTCCCTTGTCCCCGCACCGAACACCCCGGTCCACGAATCTCCGTTCATGACCGGTCCGTTGGCTTCGGACCGGATGTCGTTCGGTTCCTGCTCGGATATGGCATGCGCCAGACCGGCTGCTGCCAGGAACAAGACCAGCGTCCCCAAAGCAACAGTGGCGAGTCGTTTTCTCGGACTTCTCTTGGTGAGCATTTTCATCCCCCACATGTTTTGACACCAACATTCCGACTCTAACCGGGTTATGTCAACTTGTGCAACTCCGGCCGGCAGCGGGTTGAATGCCGCCATCGAATATCCTCCGGCGTCGTTGCCCGATGCCCGAGAATCCTTCCGAAAACAATTCTGCCGACTCCGGGGAGAGCAGCCGGATCCCCCGCCTCGCGATCGGAGTCGTGATCCTCGGTGTAATTGCCACACTGGCGATTTACGGACTCTCATTCCTGCCCGGATCCGGCTCGCTTGAAGTCGAATGGGACACGGTCGAAGCGATCGAGTTCCCGGCTCAGAAAGATGTCGGACAGGGAAGTTTTGGGGTGTCCCGCACCACACTCTCGGCCCTTGCCCCGAATGAGGACGGCCTGCTGCTCTACCGGGTCGCCGGCGTCGTCCGCGTTGATTCGAAATCCCGCCTGCCCGTGACGGTGCGCTGCGATGTCTATTCACGCAGCGACGAAAACACCAGGATCGCCAGGTCGAGCAGGCTTCGCGCAGCCTGGCCGAAGCCCAGCGAAGAACTCCAGGCTCAGGAGGTCCCTGAAACCAGCTTCGCCAAGTTCGTCTTCGGCGATACGAAGAAGGTCGACCTGCCGATACGGGATGTAGTTCAGCGCTACACCGACTCGACCGCCAGCACCCTGGTCGACTGGCCCGGCTACAACGAGTTTTTCCAGAGCTGGATCTGGACGATGAAAGACGGCACCGGGGTCGGGGCCGCGAACCTGCCCTGGGTCGTGATCTTCGAAGCCGAAGATCGCCCAAAAGGCAACATCAAATGCCGGGGCGAGATTGGTGCGAAGTCAACCGTGATCAACATCCCGTTCCGCCAGCAGGAATGGCCGATCACGGATGATCAGCCGAATGCCGAGGACGTCGGTACTGGCGACGCCTCCAACGTCGAATAGACCGCAACACGGACTTATTCAATCGGAGTCTTCAGGTGGCACGAGGAAATCGGGGCCCTCTTTGGCACCACCAACCTTGTTCAGAACCGGATTGGCCGGTTTCGCTTCCATCCGGTCCGGGTCAAGCGGCACGCAAAGTGAGACCGCTTCTTCCGCGGTGAGTTCACCGGTGAGCCAGGCCTGCTCGGCATCTTCGCCAGGCAGGATCACCGGCATCCGGTCGTGAACCCGGCTCACGACATCATTCGCCTCGGTCGTGATGATTGTGCACGAAGTAAGCGGATCCCCCTCCCACTCCCGGCTGACCGTCAGGCCGGCGAATGCGAACGGCTCACCTCCGTCAACCGTGAAGCGCACCGGTTGCCTGGGTTGCTTGGGGTTCTCCGCTTTCAACCATTCATAGAATCCGTCGGCAGGAATCAGGCAGCGGTTCTTGCTCTTCTTGACGAGCGGACCGTAAGCTTTGCTCTCCATCAGACGGTCGTTACGGGCATTGATCATCTTGTATCCGGCCTTCAGGTCCCTGGCCCAGAACGGCACCAGGCCCCAACGAGCTGCAACCGCCAGCCTCTCACCAGTACCGGGGTCGGTATTGACGGTCAGAACCTCCTGGGTCGGAGCCACATTGAATCGGCCGAGACCGGGGGTCTCCTTGCCGAGTTCAAGCTGAAAGCGGCTGCCGAGCCGACGCTGGTCAGATGAAGTGAGTGTGTATCGCCCGCACATGACGCAAATCTACCTTCAACTGCCACGATCCAAACCGTCGAATCAATCAGCCAGCCTCAACCGGAGTTCTCGCGGTACCAGCGGACCGCCTCGGTGATTCCTTCAGCGAGGTTCAGTCTTGGGCGCCACCCGGTCAGTTCCGTCAGCCTCGAAGCATCCACGAATTGCCGGTCGATCTCCCCTTCCGGGACGCCTTCGCCCAGATACTCCGGCTCAGCCGGATTAGCACCCTGCCTGGCTGCTTCGGATGCGATCTCGCCCACCACATCCCGAACCGAGTAGGGCGTCCCGGTTCCCGCATTCAGTGCCTCGCCCCGGCCAGGTCCTTCCCGTACCGCCGATTCGATCGCGAGATACGCGGCGGCCGCATCGCTCACGTGCAGGAAGTCACGTTGCGGGGAACCGTCCGAGCGGATCCTTGGCGCTCTGCCCGCCAGGCAGGCCTGGACTGTTTCGGGCACGAGTCGGGAACCGTTCAGGTCTCCGCCGCCATAGACGTTTGCCAGTCTGGTGACCCCGACCGGCAGCCCGAAACCTGGCCAGTAGCTCCGGCTGATCACGTCGGCGGCAGCCTTGCTCGCCTCGTAGGGCGCGGCAGGCCGCAGCTCATCTCCCTCTTGGTAGGGCAGGCTTTCACTTGGCCCATACGCCTTGTCGGAGGACGCGACCACCACGGCTCCAATCTCTGCCTTGCGGGCCGCTTCAAGGATCGTCCAGGTACCTTCGACGTTGGACCTGAATGTCGCGACGGGATCCTCGGCGGCCGGACCGACCAGGGTCTGTGCGGCCAGGTGAAACACTGAGTCGGGTCCGGCCCCGCCGGAGCCCGCCTCGCGCATTGCCCGGTGGACCACCACCGGATCGGCGATATCTCCCTCGACCAGCCTCACCTCACCCGCCAGATCGTGGATTTCCAGCGCCCTGCCTGGGGCCCCACGGAGGTCAAGCACTGTTACCACGTCACCCCGTTCAAGCAGCGCCCTGACCAGATGTCCCCCGATGAACCCCTGGCCGCCAGTTACCAGTGCGGTACTCACGCGGGAGCCCGGCTGACGGTCCAGGGAGCATTGCCACCGGCCCAGAGATCGTTCAGTGTGACCAGGTCCTTGTAGGTGTCACAGCAGTCCCAGAAACCCTCATGGCGGAAAGCCCCAAGTTGCCCTGCTGCGGCGAGCCCTTCGAGCGGATCGCGCTCAAGCACCGAATCGGCCTTCAGCCAGTCGAAGACCGCTGGTTCAAAGCAGAAGAAGCCGCCGTTGATCCATTGCTCGGAACGGGGCTTTTCGACGAACCCCGTCACCTCATCCTGATCGTCAATTTCTGCGACACCCCACTGCAGATCCGGTCGCACTGCGGTCATGGTCGCGACCCGGTTTCCAGCACGATGAAAATCAAGCAGGGCGGATAGCTCGAGGTCAGCAACCCCGTCCGCATAGGTCGCGCAGAACGTTCCCTGAACTTTCGAAGCAGCCTTGGCCAGGCGTCCGCCGGTCGGGGTGTCAAGGCCAGTATCCAAACATGCGATGGTGACCTCATCCGGCCACGATTCCCGGCTCACGAAGTCTTCGATCTGCTCACCGAGATAGCCGGTAAGCAGGAAGAAATCGGAAAATCCCTGCCGGGCGTAGATCTGGATCACATGCCAGATCAAAGGCTTGCCGCCGACCTCGACCAGTGGCTTTGGCAGGGTCTCCGTCTTCTCGCGGAGCCGCGTCCCGCGGCCGCCGCTGAGAATCAGAACCGGGGGACGATCAGCCACCAGCGACGGCTGGCAGGATCGTCACCTCGGTCCCGTCACTCACAGCGGTGCCGAGGCCCTCTCCGAAACGGATGTCCTCGCCACCTACGTAGACGTTCACGAAGCGGCGCAACTCGCCCTCTTCGGTGATCCTGTCACGGAGGTCTCCGTGCTCTGAGAAAACGGCTTCAAGAACCTCACCCACAGTCGAGCCTTCAGCCGAAAGATCGGCCAGGCCGCCGGTGGTTGCGCGGAGCTGCGTGGGAATCTTGACTGTGACTGCCATCAGGCGACGACCTCCTGGCCAAATTTGGATTCGAACGAGTCGGGGGTCGGCTCGATCTCGGTAAGGGCAAAGCTATCGCGATTGGCGTCGAGTGTCTTCAGACCCTCACCGGTGATGTAGACCACAACCTTCTCGCCGTCGTTCAGTTCGCCTCGCTCGGCAAGCTTCTTGAGAACGCCGACCGTGACACCGCCCGCGGTCTCGGTGAAGATGCCGGTGGTTTCGGCCAGCAGCCTGATCCCTTCACGAATCCGATCGTCGTTCACTGCGTCGATCGAGCCTCCCGTCTCGTTGGCCTGAACAACCGCGTAGGGACCGTCGGCCGGGTCGCCGATCGCGAGACTCTTGGCGATCGTGTCCGGCTTCTGCGGCCGACAGACCCTTGAACCTTCTGCGAAAGCGGTGGCCACCGGCGAGCAACCCTCGGCCTGGGCACCATGAAAAACAGGATGCTCACCGTCAACCAGCCCGATCTCCTTCCATTCCTGAAAGCCACGGGAGATCTTGGTGAAAAGCGAACCGGAAGCGATCGGGGCGACAACCCGGTCGGGCAGGCTCCAGCCGAGCTGCTCCACGGTTTCATACGCCAGGGTCTTCGACCCTTCGGCGTAGTAGGGGCGCAGGTTGACGTTGACGAAAGCCCAGGGCTTCTCGTCGGCAAGCTGGGTGCATAGCCGGTTCACATCATCGTAATTGCCATTCACGCCGACCAGATTGGTCCCGTAAATGTCGGTGGCGAGCAGCTTCTGCTCCTCAAGGTTGGAAGGCACGAAAACGTACGAATCCAGTCCGGCGGCTGCGGCATGGGCAGCCACAGCATTCGCCAGGTTGCCGGTTGAAGCGCAGGCGACGGTCTCGAAGCCAAGTTCTTTCGCCTTTGCGATTGCCACCGCAACAACCCGGTCTTTGAAGGAATGGGTCGGGTTTGCAGCATCGTTCTTGATGTAGATCTCCGCACCGGTTCCCAGCCTGTCGGAGAGCCGATCGGCTTTGATCAGCGGGGTCATGCCCGGCTCAAGCGGGTCGCCTGCCTTGCCATCGAAGGGCAGGAAATCCGCGTAACGCCAGATGCCGCGGGATCCGGCCTGAATGCGACGCCTGGTCTCCTCCGGGTTCAGGCCCGAGTAGTCGTATCTGACTTCCAGCGGTCCGAAGCATTCCGCACAGAAGAAATTCGCACCGAGCTCATATTCGGTCGAACACTCTTTGCATTTCAGGTTCTTTACAGCCATCCGATCGTTACCTTTCATCGAGTTTTCCCCTTGGGAAAACAAAACCTTCGCCCGTGGGGCGAAGGTCCGATCGGACTTCTCCCCACATCTCCCGGCTACTTGAGCCGCTGGAATTGGCACCTTCTCGACAGCTCTCGCTGACGTTGGTTGCCGGGGTTTCGTAGGGCCATTTCCCTCCACCCCTCTGGATGTGGCGCTTATGTCTGCCGAACAGACTACCAGCGTGTGGATCGGCACGGCTCCGATAGGGCCTTGCGGATCCCTGCCCGATCCGGCCGGGCGGTCGCCTTTTGAGGGCCGCCGTGGGCCGGCTGGTTCAGAAACATCCCGTTCACGCGTTGCCTTGACCTCTGGTCTAGGGTTATCCCATGCCCGCGAAGCGAATCGACATGACTGGAGGCGGCGATGCCGAACCTCCCTCGTCTTCGCCGTGCGCGCGACGCTGAACTTCTGAACCAGGGTTCACCCGATCAGGAGATACCTGCCCCCCGGGTCGAGGAGATTTCATCCGGCGGACTGCGCTGGATCAACATTGAAAGCCCCGGTGCAGAGGAACGAAGCTGGCTTGAAGAGAATTTTGCCTTTCATGCCCTCGATATAGAGGATGTCCTTTCTCGCAATCAGCGTCCGAAAATCGACGAATATCCGGAGTACCTCTTCCTGGTCGTCCATGTGCCTGTCTTTGACCGCAAGGCGAAACGACTCGTTGCCGGGGAGATCGACATCTTCGTCGGACCGGATTTCATGATCACCCTGCCGAACCAGGCGATTCCTCCGGTCGAATACCTTTTCGAGCGCTGTCGCGCCGATGAGACCCTCCGCCACAAGCTCTTCGCCCGGGGCTCCGGGTATCTCATGTACCGCCTCGTCGATGACAGCTTCGACTACTGCTTTCCCATGCTGCGAAAGATCGGCAACAAGCTCGATGCGCTCGAGGAGGAGATCTTTGAAGGCCGCTCCGAGGACGTGGTCAGGGACCTTTCAAATGCGAAGCAGGAAATCATCAACTTCCGCAAGGTCATTCGTCCCCAGCGGCCCGTGCTTCGCGATCTGGAAAACGTGAAAACCAGGTACCTCGCCAGTGACCTCGACCTGGAGATCTATTTCGATGACATCGTCGATGCCCATGAACGGATCTGGGACATGCTCGAGAACTACAAGGAAGTCGTGGTCGCTCTCGAGGAAACCAACGAATCGATCATTTCCCACAAGGTCAACGACATCCTCCGGGTTCTCACTTCAATCAGCGTCATCGTTTTGCCCCTGACTCTGATCGCATCCATTTTCGGGATGAACGTGGGGCTTCCAGGTGGCGGGGATCCGGCTGACGGTCCCGACTTCCACTTTTTCATTGTGGTCGGTGTGATGCTGGTTCTGCTGATCGGCATGGTTGCCTACTTCCGCAAGCGCCACTGGCTGTAGGCCAGTAGGTAAATCGGGCGGGGCCCAATCCGCTCTCCCTGCTCAACGTGCCGGCCCAAAGGGTTCAAGGGCGGATGGGCTGACTCCACCAGTGATAATGCGGGAGCAGCGGGGTCTCCAGCGACGTTTCGGGCCGAGGAAGAGGCCCCATCGATTCCGCGCCCCAATCACTAGGATGGGTGCTCGATGACCGAGAACCGCATCTGGGCCCCCTGGCGTCTCAAGTACGTGAAGGACGCCGACAAAGACAACGAGGACCAGTGTGTCTTCTGCGCGAAACCGGCCCTCGGTGATGACGAGAGCGCGCTGATCGTCCATCGGGGCGAGCATTGCTTCGTGATCCTCAACCTCTACCCGTACACGAACGGGCACCTGATGGTGGCTCCATACGACCACACAGGACGTATCCAGGACATCCCCGCCGACACGACAAGTGAAATGCTCGCGCTGGCCAAGCTGGCGATGAACCGGCTGGAAGACGTCTACGGACCCCAGGGTTTCAACGTCGGCTTCAACCAGGGTCGTTCCGCTGGAGCCGGGGTCGAGCATCACATTCACATGCATGTCGTTCCCCGCTGGGGTGGCGACACGAATTTCATGCCGGTGATCGCCGATCACCGGGTCATGCCGCAATCTCTCGAGGACAGCTACCGCGTACTGCGCGTGGCCTTTGGCGAGGACGCCGGACCCGGCGATGGAGGACTCTCCCCCGGGCAGTAACCAGTCAACGAAACACCGGCAGGAAAGGCACCACAATTTCCATCTTCAAGGCATACGACATTCGCGGAATCTACGGCGAAGAAATGGACGAGAACACGGCGGAGTTGATCGGCCGGGCGTTCGTCCTGACCCTCGCCGACCTGGTCCGGAAGGACCCGCAGCAGCTGAAGATCGGCCTGGGACGTGACATGAGGCTTTCCGCACCCGCCATGGCTGCGGCATACCGCGATGGAATGATTGCCGAGGGCGCGCATGTGATCGACGCCGGCCAGGTGGCGACCGAGATGCTCTACTTCCTTGTAGGCAGCCGTAACCTCGACGGCGGCGCGATGTGTACCGCGTCACATAACCCGAAGGCGTACACCGGCGTGAAACTGGTCCAGACCGGTGCTCTCGCCCTCTCCGGTGACGCCGGCATCGGTGATATCCGTGGTCTGGTCGAAGCGGGCATGGGTGAGACCCCCGGGGGTGGCAGTCACGAAGAGATCGACCTTTGGGGCGAATACCACAAGGCAGCCCTTGGCTTTGTCGACCCCTCGGCGATAAGCCCGATGCGGATCGTCGTCGACGGCGGCAATGGCATGGCCGGCCCGATGATCGGTCCGGTGCTGAAAGAACTGGGCATGGATCTCGTTGAGCTCTACTTTGAGCCGAACGGCGAGTTTCCCGATCACGAACCAAATCCCCTGCTGGAGGAGAACCGGAAGCTGATCATCGAGACCGTGAAGGAGCAGGATGCGGATCTCGGAATCGCCTGGGACGGCGATTCGGA
>WPCI01391380.1_pt1 | contig 33357 bp, 33 predicted proteins | sample 5399871 | NCBI WGS metagenome assembly WPCI01 (sample SAMN12869469, study PRJNA574797) | sludge metagenome | isolation source: wastewater treatment of pH7 | place: China:Beijing | collected 2019-05-20 | reverse complement strand
ACGTCCAGTTTGATTCAGTTCAACAATCATCTGTTTAAAATTTTCTTCATATCGGGTCATAAAAAATCATCCTCTCGTAGCTAAGTTTAATTTATTTTTGTCTCTACGAAAAGTTGTCTAAGATTTAATACTAACACCATTGATGATGGCTATGGACAAGTAAAAAAAGAATTTTATGATGAGTTGTTTAATGATATCCCTGCCTTTGCATTTGGGACAGATGTCTTAAATGCAAAGGCAGAAGCAAATGGAATTGTACCAACTGTCCGTGAAGCAATGAAAAAGTTATATTCAATTAAGGAAATTCAGGATGCTAGCAAAGAGTATCTAAACTCAACTTCAACTGAGGATAAGTATCTCAAGAGAGGTGAGTTTGGAGAATTGTTGTTATATCACTTCCTTCATGAATATTTCAATGCGGATGCATTGATTTCTAAAATCTATTTTAAAGATAGTGCTGGAGTTGCTGCACACGGTTTTGATGCAGTTCATGTGGATGTTAATAAGAAAATTATGTGGTTGGGAGAATCTAAGCTATATATTGATCCTAAAACAGCGATAAGGGAACTGGTTAACGATGTGAACAATCATTTTTGTATTGATTTCCTTAACTCGGAATTTCAAATAATAACAAATCGTGTACATGATTCAAAAAAACAACATGATGATTATATTCTGAAAATTCTTGATCCTAATACAAAAACACTAGATAAGTTAGCACAAATTAATATTGCATTGTTTGCAGGGTTTGAAAGCTCAGCTTTGAAAAGTTTTGATAAAATCAGTTTTTTAGATGATCTAAAACAAGAAGTTATAGATTTAGAGAAACGAGCACAAAATCAGTTGAAGTCACATAGCTGGTATAATAATATGAATATTTTTATCTTATTTTTCCCATTGGATAATAAAAGAGAATTTGTGTCTGAGTTACATCAAAAGTTAAAAGGAGCTCAGCAAATATGAAACAGATAGATTATATTAATATTAATGAAATACAAGAATTGGACGACTTTGATGCTAGCTGGAACCTATCAAAATTTGTTTCTGATAAAATTGATACTTCTGAAGGAAGAGCCATACTTATTAGAGTGCTCGAAATATGGGAGTTTGTTAATGATGAAACCAAAGAAATATGGTTATCTCTGCTCGAAAGAGCAGGATTTTACCCGTATTTTGCGGAAAAAATGAACGATAAGATGATTAACCCTTCTTTACAGGCGAAAATAAGAACTCAATATTTTAAATCTGAGTATCTGGATAATGTATATTTTCATGAGCAACAAAAAGAGATAGAAATTGCTCTACATCGTAAGATAAATGTTGCTGTGAGTGCACCAACAAGTTTTGGGAAAAGTCTTCTTATTGAGGAAATAGTAGCTAGAAAAGAATATAAGAACATTCTAGTGGTTCAACCTACATTAGCTTTGATTGATGAAACTAGAAGAAAATTAAAAAAATACGAAGACGATTATTACATCATAGTAAATACTAGACAAAAACCTAAGAATAAGAACATTTTTATTTTAACTGCTGAACGTGTATTGGAATTTACTGATTTACCTCAAATAGATTTTTTTGTGGTGGATGAATTTTATAAAGTTAGTACTCGTAGAAAAGATAGTCGATTGGATGCTTTGAACGTGGCGTTGATGAAGATTATGAACACTAAACCTCAAGCAATGTTTCTAACACCTTCAGTAGAATCTTTATCAGAACAATTTATAGACAAATATAACGTACATTTTTTTAAGACAAATTACGCTCTGGTGAATACTAATGTAATTGAAATTAGAAATTCAAATGGCAAACCATATAACTCAACTTCGAAGAAAACTAAGTTATTCGAACTGTTAAGGGAGTTGCAAGAACCAAGTATAGTATATGTGAAATCACCATATGAAGCCTATAAATTGGCAAATGAATATCTGGATTACGTGGATAAGCAAAAATTAGTGAATTATGATTTAGATATATTTGAATGGATGGATAACTACGTTTCCGAAGAATGGCAACTTAAGAGATTATTGATGAATGGGATAGGTGCTCATAATGGAGCCTTGCCAAGACATATAGTAACGTCAGAAATTGATTTATTTAACGAAGGCAAATTAAAGATAATGTTTGCAACAGTATCACTTATTGAAGGCGTAAACACTATAGCGAAAAATGTCTTGGTTTATAGTGGTAATAAAGGAAATGAACAAATAGATTTTTTTGATTATGCAAATATTAGAGGTCGTGCTGGTCGAATGGGTAGATACTATAGTGGGAACGTATATTTATTTAATGACGAGTTGGTGCCTGAAAAATTCATTATAGATGTTCCGTATGTTGACCAAGAAGAAGTTTCAGATGAGATTCTTTTTAACATTGACAATAGTTTGATTGTAGATAAATCTAGGAAAGAAAATTTAGAATCAGGTTTAACTGACGAATTGAAAAATATAATGAGAAAAAATCTAATCTCAGTTCAAGGGCAAAAAGATCTTTATAATTTCATAGTTAATAATTTGGAAACGTTAGGTTATTTGTACTGGAAACATATTCCAACATATGAGCAGTTATGGCAGACATTACATTTAGCATACTCTTTTCTAAAAGGTAAAAAACATGAAGGTTATGCACAAAATAAAGCTATTATGGCTCTCGATTTAATTAAAAAGCCGATGAAACAAGTAATAAAAAGTCAAGAAGATTATTATTTGAAAAAAGAAATGAAAAATTCGAACATGAAAGAGTCATATCTGAATAAAGCTATAGATGATGTTATGAGATTCCTAAGAAATGATGCGAACTTTGAAATTCCTAAATTGCTATCTGTTGTTCAAACGATTCAAGAATATGTATTTCGTGAAAATGGTATTGATAAGAGTGGAGATTATGCTTTGTTTAGCTCAATGTTAGAAAATGACAGAGTTAGTGAGCGTTTTCAATATCTTATTGATTTCGGAATACCGACTAGTGCAGTTAAGAAGTTAGAAAGTATTGTTCCTCAAGAGTTAGTTACTGATGCTGATATTAATGAGTTTTTTAAAAAGAACCAACAAATTGTAAAAGGACTGTTGTTGGAATATGAGTTCAAGCTTTTATTGGGATCAATTTAAGACTTAAGGCTAATAATCGGTCTTTACGGTGATATTACTTTCCAATAGACATACAAACCTAGATATGTGATTTAGAAATTATTGTTGGGAAGACATAATTATAAGATTTTTTGAGAGCTGGGATTATTGTTTGGCTCTTTCACTTGGGAACAGTGTGCCCTAAAAGATGTAGCTGATTATCGTAATGGAAAAGCCCATGAACAAGATATTGATGAAGCTGGTAAATACATCGTTGTGAATTCTAAATTCGTATCATCTAACGGTGAAGTAAAGAAGTTTTCCAATGTTTTGATAGAACCTTTGAAGAAAAATGAGTTGGCTTTTGTTCTTTCAGACGTTCCAAATGGTAAGGCAATAGCTAGAACATTCTTGATTGAAGAAGATGATAAATACAGTCTAAATCAGCGAATTGCAGGTATTACCCCGCACAAAAATACCGATAGTTATTTCTTAAATATTCTGATGAACAGAAATATTTATTTCTTGAAGTTCGATAATGGTATTGGTCAGACCAATTTGTCAAAGTCTGATGTTGAAGACTTTCAAGAACGTTATCCTACGTATTATGAACAAGTCAAAATTGGTACATTCTTCCGCAACATAGACCACCTCATCACCCTTCATCAGCGAGAGTGAAACAAGCCAAAATGTATAAAATTGAATAAGTCTGCAAAGGTAGACACTTCAAAAAATGAGGTGTCTATTTTTTTGACTAAAACTGTAGGGCTATGATGTCCCCAAAAAATACTATGCCTTGTAGATTGTTGGAAAGGAGGAACACGAACGATTAAAGCTACAGAATAGGTAGAATAAGGATTGAGATAGGGTAAATCGACACCTCTTCTTTAGACCATCTTGTCATCGTTCATCAGCGTATGATTTTCCATAAAACAGGAGGAGAAAAAATGTTACAAAAATTAGAGAGAGAAGATACTTTTGCAATGTATTTCCAACAATGGGTAACTGTTTATAAAGTTGGGGCAATTAGAGAAGTAACGCTATCAAAGTACAATATGACGCAATCGTGGATAGAACGTCTTGCTCCAGATTTGAAGTTGTGCGACCTTAATAGAACAAGTTATCAACATATTATTAATCAATATGCCGTTCATCATGAGAGACAAACAACGATGGATTTTCATCACCATCTTAAAGGTGCAATACTGGATGCCGTAGATGATGGGCTTATTGACAGAGACCCAACACGTAAAGCGATAATAAAGGGGAAAACACCTAGAGAAAAGAAACAGAAATATTTAAATCAATTTGAGCTTCACATGTTGGTTAAACATTTGAATTTAGCTGAAGAGGTCAATTGGGATTGGTTAATTCTGCTAGTTGCAAAGACAGGTATGAGATTCTCAGAAGTACTTGCACTTACACCTGAAGATTTTGATTTTGCACAGCAAACTATATCAATTAATAAGACATGGGACTATAAGGGAGAAGGTGGATTCTTGCCAACTAAAAACAAATCCTCGATAAGAAAAGTACAGATAGATTGGAAAACAACAAGCCAATTTTCCAAACTGGTGAAGGACATGAAAGAAGATGTGCCCATATTCGTAAAAGGGAAGGTATATAATTCTACAGTTAATAATGTACTATTTCGACACTGCAAAAAATTGGGAATACCAATAATTTCAATTCATGGGCTTCGTCACACACATGCGTCTTTGTTGCTATTTGACGGAGTTACAATTGCTAGCGTAGCAAGAAGATTAGGACATTCTAGTATGACAACAACGCAGAAAACATATTTGCATATCATACATGAACTTGAAAACCAAGACACGGATTTAGTAATTAGATCATTGTCAAGGCTTATATAAACTGCAATAAAAAATAATAAAAGCATACGCTGATGAAGAGTGATGAGGCTATCTAATTCCTTGAAAAACTCACCAACTTTTACCTGTTCAGCCAATTCTGGAATAGGAATTTTCATTTCCATTACCTTAGTTTTAGAAATGTTATATCTTGATATTCCTTGAGCTAAGAACATGAATTCCTTTCTGATTGATGGCGATCGAAGCATGAATGCCAAATAGTAAGGATCAATTCTCTCGGTTGGACGATACCCAAAACAAAAGCTATTAAGGTAGATATTTTCAGTATTATCAAGCCATACACAGGACATTCCAACTTCTTCTGGTGTCTCGGATGATGTTGTAAAAAACACATCACCAAATCTCACTTGATTTTGCTTGTCATCAATTTCAACTCGTTCTGTACCATTAAAATCAGAAATCGGATTACTAAAGACATTCATATATGTGATGAATTTTGCGTTTCCATGCCCGAAGTCTTCTTTAGTTTTACCTGACAACCCAGTGAATGTATTTCCTAGTTTTCCTAGTTCACGCTGTTCCCAAGTATTATTAAATAACGCTTCAATATTTATTTGTTTTATACTTAAGTCATTTGGTGGTTATAGAAAAAATATTATTCATTCTGTTTTGATAGAACGATAATATTTTCGCTTGAGGTGTTAATAATTACGTGCTCACCAACTTCAAATCCAAGCTCTTTTAACCATTTTCCTTGCAATACAATGCGAGGGATTTGTTCTTTATATTCAGATCCTGGTGCATAAGTAACTTTGAGTTTTCGTTCTTTCATTTTGAGAGACCTCCTTATTTTTACTTAAGCATAGTATAGTAAAATGATCAGGAGAAATGAAGATGGAATTCAATTTATACCATTAAGGTGCGTAAAATATGCAAGTGGTTCATTTCCGCTGCCAAGCTAACATCTTATAAAATGCATTAGAATCATGGATAAGAGGAAAGATATCGAACTATCTCTCCATCTCTTTCCCCATATATTGCTCAAAGTTTTTTCGGATGGTGAATAGGTCATCCATATTAGTTTTTGATTCAGAATATTCTTGCATCAGGGTATTCTTTTTTTCTTGAAGAGTATCTAATTCAGCCAATATTTCTTTTGTATCGGGGAGTTGTTTATAGGTTTTTAGAAGTTCCGTTGCAGCTACTTTGTACAGAGCAATCTCTCTTGAATACTCGTTTTCAAATTGCTTATCAGTCGGATTCTCTTTGTAATACTTATAGATTTCCTTGAACTGTTTGATGGTATGGGCGTGTTCCATTACCAATGACAGTTGAGCGGATTTATCGTCAATTATTTTAATCTTTTCCTGTAATTCTTGTCGTTTATCAGCTCCTTTCTGAATAAGTACATCTAGTTGGGCAACGGATTTAATGCCTTGCTCTCGAAGAAAAAGAACCGAGTCTGCCATTACCTTTAAGTTGTGCTTCGTAGCCCAGAATTCATATCCTTTTGATTCTTTAACCTTTATATTAGACTCAACATCAATTATCTTTTTAACTCTTGATTTCGGCTTTTCTGAGCGTGTGTTGACAGCTTCTTGAATCCTTTCTTTAATTCTTTCTTCGGTGTAATCTTCGCCGATTGTCTTGGCTCTAGTAAATCTTTCTTTGTCCTTATGCTTAAAAGCAATATGTTTTCCTTGCTTGATTTCATAACCTTGCGAACTCATTTTAGATAGGAATTCGTTCCAGTCTTTCGATTGTTTGATGAGCCTATCAATATCGAATTGAAGTTTACTTTTCCAAGAAGTGCCTCTCTTATGTTGATTATTCTCATACCAACTTTTACCGTTGGTCTTATATTTTCTCTTGTAGGATTCGTAGTATTCGTCTATCACACTGAGATTGTTTTCTTTACACAAAGTATCACTTTGAAACCGAATTTGATGGTAGCTCCGCTTATTCGATTGATAGCATTTGCCAGTCTTGCTGTTGACATTATTGAAGATGATGTGGTTGTGTATATGTCCCTTGTCTACGTGAGTTGAAAGAACATATTGGTATTCATCTTTCAGTATTTTTTTACAAAGCTCAAGACCAATTTCATGAGCTTTTTCTGGCGTTGTTTCCCCTGGATAAAATGATTGTATAAGGTGTCTGGCAAGGACTGATCCACTTGTGTTTGCGTCTTCCCTAGTTTTAATAAATGCAGTATGAGCAGAAATAGGGTGACAAAGGTAGGATGAAACCAGTAACTTCTCATCCGTTTTATCTGCGTTTGTGATGTAGTCGATGGCAAAATTCAAGGTTGATTTTATTGGATGAATCTTTGTAATAGCCATTCTAGTTGTCCTCGTTTTTTCGTGTTCTATCGAGTAGTAAGGAGTGAATTTGCCATAACTCTTTTGAAAACTGCTCGATCTCATTCCTCATATCATTGATGTCATCTTTGTAGATAACACCAGTAGAATTAACACGTTTAGCAATTTGATTGATATTGTTGGTAGCATTAGCAAGAAGCCCTTGTAGCTCATTAAATGGTTTCAAATCAACAGTATAAATCTCTTTTTCTAATACGCATTTTCTTAAAAAATGGTTCATGCTTTTGCATTTCGCTTGTCTCATTTTCGCTTGAAACAGCTCTTTTTCTTCCTTGGTCAGCTTTATTTCTAGTCTTTCTGTTCGTAATCTATTAGCCATAATATTTTCCTCCTTGTGATGTTTTTCGGGGTCTTAGGGTTCTCCCTAACAAGTTAAAATTGATATAAAAAAGGAGCAGGGGATTGGGTTCCTGCTCCATCAATTTTTCGTAAGTGTCCGTACACTTACTGTGCTTGCTACAAAAGAATGATTTGTAGATTAGCGTTAAGCTACTATTCAATTGTTGATACTAAGATTGTACCGCAAAGAACAAGAAATGTCAGTAAATAGATTTACTAATATTTTTTAGTACTGATCGTTTATTTTTTAATTCAGCTTTGATTTTAGAAATAAAATGACCGAACGGTCATTTTATGCTATAATGTATACAGGGACTATTTCATAGATGTACGACAGGAGTCGAGAAAGGAAAATTGCTATGGTTTCAGAAACATTTTTGAATCTTAAGGAAGACAAGAAAAAGAAAATAATTGAGAAAGGAATTGATTTTTTTGCAAATTATTCTTATGCAGAGATAAGTACAAACCAAATTACTAAGGAATTAGAAATCTCTAAAGGTAGTTTGTTTAGCTACTTTGGGAGCAAAAAGGAGTTTTATTTATTTCTATTAGATTATTGTATTAATCAGCTACTCCCTTTGAACTACAAAATAGAAGCTACAGATTTTTATGACATTCTATTTGAAAGTATGCACAATAAAATGAGTCTTTATTTTACAGGATATCGAGATTACATCTTATTTGTTAATAAGGCAGCAAAAGAGACAAACACTGAAATCAAGGAAGAAAAAGACGAAATACTCAAAAAATATATGTTGAAATCACAAGAAGATTCTCAAAGGGTATTGAATACCGCAATAGCAACCTTAAATCTTAAAACTCATAAAGAATCCAACCTCTTATTACAAGGAATGACAATGTACATAAATACTATTATGAATAGGTATCTATATATGTATAAAGATAGTCCAGAGCAACTCTATGAGAATGAAGAACAAATTAAGAAAGAAATTAAAGAGTATTTAGATTTATTACTTTATGGGGTGATAGAAGATGAACGTAATTAAAACAAATAACCTAACAAAATTTTATGGGAAATACAAAGGCATTGAGAACATCAATTTAGAAATCAATAAAGGGGAAATTTTCGGATTTATTGGTCCAAATGGAGCTGGGAAATCTACAACGATTAGACTCTTACTTTCACTGATTTATCCAACAAGTGGTACTGCATTCATTAATGGAATGGATTGTGTAAAGGAAAGCCAGTCCATTAAAGAAGTAATTGGTTACACTCCATCGGAAGTTAATTACTATGATGATATGACTGTAAAAGAGTTATTCGATTATTCAGCTAAATTCTATAAAAAAGATTGTAGCCAGCGTGTTAAAAAACTTTCTGAATACCTTGAACTTGATATTTCCAAAAAGATTAAAAATTTATCTTTTGGAAACAAAAAGAAAGTAGCTATCATACAAGCATTACAACATGAACCTGAGCTTTTAATTTTTGACGAACCTACAGGTGGTCTTGACCCTCTTATACAAAACAAATTTTTTGAGATTTTACAGGAAGAAAAAAGCAAAGGCAATACAATATTATTTTCCTCTCATATTTTAAGTGAAGTTCAGCGTGTGTGTGATCGTGTAGCTATTATTAAGAATGGCAATATTTTGAAAGTTGAAAATGTTGAAACTTTAAGAAATAACAATTTCAAGAAAGTTCAAGTCAAATACAACGGAGAACTTCCCAATTTGATTATTGAAGGTGTTTCTGATTACAAGAAACAAAATTCTAAAATAGAGTTTCTATATAAAGGGAACATCAACAACTTGCTTACTGCACTTGCTTCACACAAAGTTGAAAATGCAAGTATAACAGAGCCACCATTGGAAGATATATTTCTACATTATTACGAAAGTGAGGAATAAAAATGAATCTATTTTTAAGAGAAATGAAAAAGAATCGAACTTCATTTCTAATATGGTTAATACTTATGATTTTAGTGAATGCCATGATGCTTACAAGTTTTGGTTCTGTTGCAGAAATGGCAGAGAATACGGAAGCTATGCTTTCACAGTATCCCAAAGAATTTGTAGAAGCCATGAACTTAGATATTTTAAAAATGACTAATATTCTCCATTTTTATGCAAGTAGAACATTCTTGCTTGTTACAATATTGGGAAGTGTCTATGCTATCATGTTGACGTCTAACATTATTTCAAAGGAAGAAAGCGACAAAACAATAGAGTTCTTAATCTCTAAACCAATAAGCAGAGTATCCATAATTTCATCTAAGCTTTCTTGTTCTGTTGTATATATTACAATGTTCAATTTTCTTTTTTCGTTTGCAAATTTAATTCTATTAAATGTTTTTAAAACTGAAGACTTTAGCATTAAAGCATTTCTTTTAATATCTGTTGGTGCATGGCTAATTAATATGATATTCGGATTGATAGGGTTAGTCATATCCGCTTTTAGTTCTAAGACGAGAACTAACATATCACTAGGATTAGGTTTGGTTTTTATAGGATATTTTCTTAGCTTGATGGCAACGCTGATTGAAAGATTAAATTTTCTAAAGTATTTAACTCCATTTAGCTATTACAATACAGAAGATCTAGTTATCAATATGAAGATTGAGATTCCGTATTTAATTATCACTCTTGTTTTAAGTATGATTTGCATAGCTATCACGTATTACGGATATACAAAAAAGGATATTAGCACCTAGTTTGGTGGGAAATAGTTGGAACATAAATGGATATTATGCCCTATCTGTGGCAATAAGATATGAATTAGGGTGAGAGATGATACCGTGCTTGAAATTTTCCTTTGTTTTGTCAAATTTATTTTAAAAAAATGTAGATACCGCTATTTTGAAGTATCTACATTTATAGATTTAATTTTTAATTGGTTTGATAAAATGAGAAAGACAGTGTCAATTGGTAGGTTTATTGAATCCTATGCTTTGAATTAAAACAAGAACTCACTGGATTTCGCTACTACGAATCCAAATAACGGACAGACAATTAGTGTCCAACCAATCCAATGTTCTGGTATTCCAAATGTTAAAAGCCAATTTTTTGTTTGCCAAGCCTTGCAATTTTCAGTTCCAGGTATCATTATTCTGTCTAGGAATTTCGCTCTAAACCATACATCCAATAGCCAAAAATCACCCATATTTATGAAGAACATTTCTATATAACCTGTCCAAAATAAGTTCCAGAAACCACTTATACCAGTTAAGTGCGTGCTTATTATCATATAGACTAGTATTAATATATAAATGGGATAGAGAATCAAGGTAAATCGTTTTTCTTCTCTAGTTCTTTTAGGTGCTGCCTGTCTAATTTCTTTAGGTAGCATTTTTAAGAAGGCTCTAGGCTTAAGAACCCACATTAATGCAACTATGGAATTAAAAGCTAGGCTAAGAATAATTCCATCTAATATAGTTCTTGGCCAATTCATGTTCATAACCTCCTTTATTTTAATTAAGATATATTTTTTTGATTTAAAAGATGAGTTATGTTATTTCCGCTATTTATTCTACTTTACTTACTCATTTAAGTAATGATTATCGATATAGTATCGTGCAATTTTCTCAGTCAAGTCCATAATCCTGTGTAAAATACTATACAATGTTTTACCGAGTTATTCAAATATTTCATCCTTCTCCTATAAACAGGGATGGCCAGAATCAAAATTATTCCATAGTTGAGGATTGTATTTCCTGTTTGATTTTCAAATAAAGTAATCTGCGTGAATGATTCTTTTACTACTCCAAAGACTATAAGAATGGAAGAAATCAAATCAAGTGCTAGAGGAAAAGCAATGGACATTCCTATGATAGAAATGATTAAATTCAGCACAGAACTAATTTTTGGAAGCTTATTGTGAATGAAAACAATTAGAATCCCATAGGCTAAGGTTGCAAGAATTCCAACACCAATATCTAGCACATAAACCATCCAGCCAGTCACCATTTTATTTGGTACAAATTGATGGATGTAGTATGTCGATAGACCAAAAACCAGTGCGAAGTCTATAGCATAGGCGGAAATTTTTACTGAGTATTCAGCAATTAATTTGAATAATGTAATCGCAGCTACAACTGAGAATGCGATTACCATAAAAAGTATTGCGTACATATTGCCTCCTAGCATTCAGACCAATCATCTTTATCTGGTCGGTAGTTTTTTAAGAAGTCCCCACGAGGTCTTTCAACACAACATTCATTTAAATTAAGCAGTCCAAGTTTTACCATTTCAGATATCTTTAAATTTACCAGATTGATGTCTACTCCCAGTTCATAAGAGAGGTCTACATCATCTATTTGTCCACGAAGAAGTGGGATGATATCTTCATCAGCAATGAGCAAATGAGCTGCGAAAATATTTGCTTCAAGTTCATTCTTTGAGTTATCAACAAAGAGACCATTTTCATGGAATGCTACTCCGCTAATGACTTGGTCACGATGTAACTGATCATGTCCTAATTCATGTGCAAGTATTAAATCTTTCTGTCTTCCAACCTCAGTAGAAATGAAAATAAATCTATTGCGTTGTATGACATGGTACATTCCAAGAAGGTGCTTTGTGTCTTCAAGAGGGCAGACCTTGATGTTCAAAAACCAAATAAGTTCATTGGGGTCCCTCGTCTTGTATTTTTTAATCAAAGATTGAACCTTTTCATAGATCCAACGATTTGACAAGATACACACCTACCTTACTTTTTGTTCTTACGACCATACTTTTTATTCTCTTCTTTTGCTTTCCAATAAGCTTCGGTTAGTGCTTGAATAGCAGCATCTTTATCATTATCTGAGAGTTCTCCCCCAGCAAAAAGGGCAACGAGACCTTCAGTTAAAGCTTGGGCCTTTCTAGCTTCACCTTGACCGTATTTATTCGCAACTTCAGAAACGAAAATATCATCATTTTCTAAGAGGTAATTGTAATCACACTGCATTACTTTCGCAATTTTTTCGTAGGTTTCCATACTCTTAGGGAAGCGTTGACCAGTTTCATAAAAGTACAAAGTCTTTGGACTTATTTCTATTTGCTTTGCGAAATTCTCCCTTGTAATCTTGTTCTCTGAGCGATATTTTTTTAGTTTTTCTCCAAAATTCATATTTTTGTTCCTCCTAGTTAGTTTCAAAGTACTTATTATTTAATATTTCGGAACTTAAGTACTTGTTTTTAATCGCAAAATAGTTTATTATATTCATTAATAAGAACTTAAGTACCTATATTATATCCTTTCATGTACAAAAATACAAGTTTAAAATCAAGAGGTGAGAAAATTGAGGAAAACTAAAACACTAAAGCAAATTGAGCGGCTATACCAGGAACAGAGCTTAGATGTACTTACTATTTACGAGCGATCAAAAGCTCTATTAGAGATATATCGTAATGTCGTTTGGTCACTTAAGAATACTGCTGATTCCATGATTTATGAGACTCAAGAGACCTATGGGAAAGACTTAGATGAAGCACTCATTTATCTTTCGACTTTTGCTCCTGAGTTTAAAAGACAAGACTTTGAAAGCGGTGTCAGTCACCTGTTTGAATCAAAGTGGCTAATTGAAATTATAGATAAGTCTCTGGTCAAAATTAAGGATTATCCAGAATTTGGAGAAATATATTCAGCTATTTTAATGCAGTGCTATCTTGGAAAAACGAAAACAAAAGATGCTGCTTGTATGCAGATGTTGAACCTAGAAAGAAGCTGCTACTACCAGCGAAAAAGAGAAGCCATTACTCTTTTAGGCGTTTCCCTATGGGGATTTGAATTGCCTAGAATAATTCAGGAATTGCATGAAGAGAATCTTAAGGCGATTTATTATGAGGAGATAAAATCAACGATTCCAATTTATACAACCGAGGACCTGGCTCGAATGGTGGAAAAGAAAATAAAGCCAAAGTAGTTGCAGATTGAATGCCGACTGATATTGGACTAGCTGCCGAGTACGTTCGAATTGAATGTGTACTGAAGTACCTATAGACTGATAACATGGGGCAGCCCGAAAACTAAATAAGAAAGGCAAGAGACCGAGGAGAAATATCCTGGGTCTTTTTTTATGCCGTTTTTCAGGAGGGACTATGTATCAGTGCAGAGCTCCTCCTTTTTGATTTCAAGAACAAAGCAGAAACAAAACTTGAAATTAATTAGGAGGATACCATGAGTAAAGAATATTTTATTTTCGTTGAAGGAAAACGAATTGTAGTAAGCAAAGAGGTGTACCAAGCATACTGGCATGAAACAAATAAAGAGAATTATCAAAGGCGGCTGGATAGAGAAAACCAGCTGCTTTTCTTTTGTGACTTAGATCATGACGGAAACTTTGAGGGAAATCTTATTGACCAAAATGTCGATGTAGAAAAACTCGTTGAAACTCGCCAAAGAATTGAAGAACTGAATAGAGCATTAGCTTCTCTAACAAATGAAGAAAGGGAAATCATTGATGCCCTTTATTTTCGTGATGAAACAACAAGGAATGTTGCCAGTAGCTTTGGACTTCATCAAACCAGCCTAATCAGAAAAAGGAATCAGATTCTAAAGAAACTAAAAATAATTTTAGAGAATTTCTAAGTTAGGTGTGTTCAAGAGGGTCAAATTTTCACTCTAAAGGTGAGAGGGAATTTGATCCTTTTTGCTTTTTTACCAAACGACAAGTCGGTAAGTGCAAACAAAAAAAGGACTCCTCTCCCATTAGGGACTGATCCTTGAAAACTGAATAGACCATAACGAGACGTTAATCAAAGTATAGCGTGTATGCATCTTCGCCGAAACCTTCCTGCCACGAGTTGGTAAAAATGAATACCTGTTTGTCCAGACAGAGGAAACAAGGAAGTGAGCGATAAAAGATGACTGAAAAATGGAAGTCGGGAACTTTCATTCGCAGTGACCACTTTGAGGACAATGATACTTCTACAGTTGAAGCCGGCTCATCTGAACAGGGGCGGAGGTGAGATTCCTATGTAGCTAACCCATAGCACTCGTTAATGTCAAAAAACTTATTTTAAAAACCAAAACTAATAGAAACGAGGAAAAAGCTATGAGTTGCAAAGTAATGATCGTTGAAAACAACGAGACACTAGAACAAGTCATATTAGTTGATTATATAAATGGATTTGAAGTGATATGTGAGATGAATCAAGAAGATTTCCTCAACATTTTACTATCAGATTGTACCAAACATTGCATGCTGAGTGAGTACGCACAAATCTAATATTAGCCGCTGACATTTTAGGTAAAGGGCGGTAAGATTTAGATGTGGAAGCTTTGAATCCTTAAATAACTATTTGCAATGAGTAACGATTTAAGGAGGAAAAGTAATGAAAAAATTAGCAGTAATGTATCTAAGGCTATCACGAGATGATGGCGAAGAAATCGAAAGTAATTCCATTTCCAGTCAAAGAGAACTCATAAAAGCCTATGGCAAACAGCATGGGTTAAATATTGCATGTGAGTATGTAGATGACGGAGTAAGTGGAGCAACCTTCAACAGACCATCATTTAAAAGAATGATGGAAGACCTTGAAAAAGGAAAGATCGAAACGATTGTCGTAAAAGACCTATCTCGATTTGGTCGTGACTATATCGAAACTGGGAAGTATCTTCAAAAGATTTTTCCAGAGAAAAAGGTTCGTTTTATTTCAATCAATGATAATTATGATTCAATGAATGCAGATGCAAATGATACCCACCTTGTTTTACCAATAAAGAACTTTATCAATGACAGCTATTGTCGTGATATTTCCATGAAGGTGAAAAGTTCTCAACAGATGAAGCGAGAAAAGGGTGAGTTTATAGGTGCGTTTGCTCCTTTTGGTTACAAGAAAAATCCTAATGATAAACATCAGCTTATCATTGACCAAGAAGTAAAGGGAATCATTGAAACCATTTTCAATAAGAAGGTAGATGGCTATTCATCAAGTTCCATTGCGAAATACCTAAATGAACTTGGAATAGTAACGCCTGCTCGTCACAGGGAAAAGAAGCTTGGTGACAGTGTGGGCTTTGTTGGCAAAGACAGAAAATGGGATGCGAAGATGATTAACAGAGTCATCAGCAACCCTGTTTATATAGGAACGCTAGAGCAAGGAAAACAAATGAAGCTCAACTACAAAAGTGATAAGCGAATCGATATAAAAAAGGAAGACTGGGTAGTCATTGAAAATGCTCACAAAGGTATCGTATCTCAAAGCATATTTGCCATCGCAAATGAAATGCTCCTTAGAGATGTGAATAGCCGAGGCATACCAGGTCTTTTTAGTGGCATGCTCTTTTGTAAAGATTGTGGCTCGCAAATGATTAGACGGGTTGTGAAGTATAAAGACAAGACCAATGTTTTCTATATCTGCGGTAGCCACAATGATAGTGGTGAGTGTTCTAGGCATAGTGTAAAGGAAGATGAGCTTAAGGATGTTGTTGAACATCTCCTAAATGATTTCTTACACTACAATGAACGAATTTATCACCATGCTTTAAGGCAAGATTTTAATTCGATTGAATTTAAAGCTGAGGTAGAAGATCTGCTTCAAGAGAAAAAGAAATACGAAACACTTCGTCAATCCTTATTTATGGACTTGGAAGATGATCTCATTACTGAGGAAGAATTCAATCGATTTAGAGCAAGCTATGCTTTGAAGATTAAAGAAATTTCTGTGCAAATAGAAAACAAGAATAAAATAATGAACGAGGTTCAAGAGAAAATTCGCAATCGTCAGTGGCTCATTGATTTAGATGAACTAAAGGAAGATGGCAAGCTTGATCGCAAACGTTTAGTCTATCTGGTCAATCGTATCAAGATAGGTGAAGAGAAGAAAATCTCTGTGGTGTTCAACCATATGGATGAACTGAATGCACTGGAAACATTAATCAAGCAAGCACAAATAAAGGAGAAATCAAAGGAAGGAAGACTGATTGCCTTCCCTTTAAATCGTGTCAGTGGTGATGAGGTGGTATGTCATGGCTAGAACATCAAGACGATACGAAATACAAAAAGAAGAAATATCAAAATCGGTTTATCGTGCTGGCGTTTATGTCAGGCTTTCAAGTGAGAGACACGAAGAATGGAGAGAAAAATCTTCTTCCCCCAAAGCACAAGCTTATATATGTGAGGAACACGCAAAAAGCAAAGGTATACAGGTGATTCAAGTCTATGAAGATTATGAGTACTCTGGTACAAATTTTGAAAGACCTGCCTATATTCAGATGATGTCAGATGTTCGAAATGGAAAGATTAACTGCATTATTGTGCGTGATTTGTCTAGGCTTGGTCGAGAGCATATTGAGATGGGACAACTGATAGACAAAGTATTTCCATTTCTGGGCGTGCGATTTATTTCCGTTACCGATAATCTAGACACCATAGATGGACTGGATAATAACAAGTCCTTTGAGGTCATGCTTAAAAATATCATCAATGATATGTATGCAAAAGACATTTCATCAAAAATTATTTCAGCCAAACATACAAGAGCAAAAGAAGGCTACTTCATTGGCTCGGTTCCGCCCTATGGATATAAAATTGAAAAGACACCAAAGGGCCAGAAACTGGTCATCAATGAAGATACAGCTCCAATCGTTCGTCAGATATTTGATTGGACATTTGAAGGAAAAAGCCAATATGAAGTTACACTTGAGCTTAATCGATTAAGAATTGCTACAGCCACTCATTACCATAAAACTGGTGAAATTTACCGACCAGAAGATGGTCAAGAATGGAGTAAAGGCACGGTAGCAAAGATGCTAATCAATGAGACCTATACAGGCACACTCAAGCAAGGAAAAAGAAAGCAGAGTCTCGTCAAAGGAGAAACACAGCATTCTACAGATCCAGAGGATTGGATTGTAGTAAAAAAAGCTCATGAAGCAATTATATTGGATGAAGAGTTTCAGCAAATTCAAAAGATTAGACGTGAACGTAAAGACAATCATTATTTCTCTTTTGAAAGGAATGACTTAGTGAGAGACCCTGAAAATCGCTATCTAGGACTTGTATTTCTAAAGGATACTGAAAGAGCCTTGTACCGAAGAACAAGAATTTATGGGAAGAATGAAAAGAGATTACTCTATTGTTTCCAACCGGATAATTTCACAGGGAAAAGCTTAGAGAAAGTGAATATCTTTATTACCGAAGAAAACTTAGATGCGATGGTACTTCAAACGATTCAAGGAATCGCTTCTCAATTGATTTCAGAGAAGAGCTTCTTGGAGAAAATTAAAAATGAATTTTTGAGAAGGAAAGAAGTTGCAGAGACTGGACTTAAAGAGCTTTCAATGAAAAAAGATTTATCGGAAGCTGCTATTGCTCGCTTATATGAACGCTATGCCATAGGAAGCCTTGATAAAGCGAAATACATCATGCTTAAGGAGGATGAATCAAGGAAACATGCAAGTTATTGTTCGGAGATTTCTAGGCTAGAGATGATGATTTCAAACCTTAAAAAAGATGAAAGAAAAAGCAGAAAAATTGCAAGAACGATTTTTCAGGCAAGGAAAGAGACAAAACTTTCTGCTGAAGTCATCAAGGAGTTAATCGAAAGAATTGATGTTATTTCAAAAACTGAGATAGAGATTCATTTCTTATATGATTTTAGTGAGAACGGAGGTATCTAATGAATAAAGTAGCACTGTACTTCCGTTTATCGGTAGAAGAACAATCTGGTAGAGAAGAAAGTGAAAGTATCATTTCTCAAAGGAATTATGTTACTTCATTTTTCAAAGCACAAAGTGATTTGAAGGACTTTCCTTATGAAGAATACATTGATGATGGCTTTAGTGGTTCGAATACCAAGAGACCTGGATTTGAACGGATGATGAATGATGTGAAAGCTAATTTAGTGAAAACTATCATTGTAAAAGATTTATCTCGTTTTATGCGTGATTACATTGCGATGGGTGATTATCTTGAGAACATCTTCCCTTTCATGGGGGTTCGATTTATTGCCATCAATGACAATTATGACAGTAGTAAAGAAAAAGGGAATGGAACAGAACTGGATATCCAGTTCAAAAACTTGCTCTATGATTTCTATGCAAAAGATGCCAGTCAAAAAGTGAGATCAGTTCAGAACGCTTTGAAGGCTAAAGGAAAATTTATGGCATGGCAACCGCCATTTGGGTATATCAAAGATCCAAATGATAAATATAAAATAATCGTAGATGATGAAGTAGCTCATATAGTAAGGGAAGCCTTTGAATTATCATTAAAAGGAATGCCAACTAGAAAGATTGCTCAGTTGTTTAATGAAAAGAATTACATCACTCCATACAGACGAAAGAAACAAACCTCGAGGATGGATTACTCTTATAAGACAACAACGACTAAGAATCATAAAGAGCCAATCTGGATGCATGGAACAGTCATTAAAATTCTTGGAAATGAAAACTATACAGGAACATACTGCTATAACATGGTTCAAAAGTCATTTTCTAGCGGTGGCAAAGAAGTATCAATCCCAAGAAAAAACTGGGGACGTGTATTTAATAATCATGAAGCAATTATCTCCAGAAAAATGTTTGATAAGGTTCGAGAACAGAATAAAGCCAAGGCTTTTAAGAATGTGGACTATTCTAAGCTAAAAGAAATCAGATATCCACTAGAAGGATTTATTGTCTGTGAAGAATGTGGTCATATTCTTGCAAGAGAGAGTACTACGAGACATCAAAAGAACGGCATAAAAAAGTTTAACTATATGTCTTGTAGAACTTGCAAGGCTAAAAAATTAGAAATAAAACGGATGAAGTTGGAACTGATAGAAGAAACGGTTTGGAACTTACTGAAAGATAAAGTTCAATCTGAAGGAAGTATTGAAGAAGAACCACAGTGGAAATCAACGAAGTTAGATCGGATTGCTTTATTAGAATCTGAAAAAGAAGAAGCCTTCCATCAATACAAGACTGGTAAATTATCTAGAGAAGATTTCATTGCAAAGAAATGCTCGATTGATGTGGATATTGAGATGATAGAAAACGAAGTAGAAGAACAAGACTATGAAAAGCTAAAGGTTACCGACTCACTCACGAGGGAGATTGTAGAACGATATATTGATAAGGTTATCGTCTCTCACAGTGGTGATATCAAAGTGATTTTGAAAAGCTAAAAACGGAGAAGGGCATTGAATAAATCAGTGCTCTTTTTTGTAACATTACCTTGACATCAGAGGGTTCTGGTGGGATGTTCGTACAATCTGCAAAATTTGTAAGAGAACATAGCGGAAATATCAATGATTTGTCTATCTATGGTCAGGAAGCAAATCCTGACACTTGGAAAATGGCAAAGATGAACATGGCTCTGCGTGGACTTGAGGCAAACTTTGGAGCTCACCAAGCAGACACTTTCCATAATGATTTGCACCCAACATTAAAGGCTGATTTTGTCATGGCAAATCCTCCATTCAATATTTCAGATTGGGGTGGCGAACGTCTTACCGATGATGTGAGATGGAAGTACGGTGTTCCACCGACTGGAAATGCTAACTATGCATGGATGCAGCATATGATTTCTCATCTAGCACCGAAAGGAAAGATTGGATTGGTTTTGGCAAATGGGTCACTTTCAACTACGACCAGTGGTGAGGGAGAGATTCGAAAAAACATCATTGAAGCTGACTTGGTAGAAGGAATTGTCGCATTACCATCTAACCTCTTTTATAGTGTTACGATTCCTGTTAGCCTTTGGTTTATTTCTCGTGATAAGAAACAAAAAGGCAAGACTATCTTTATTGATGCTCGCAAGATGGGTGAAATGGTTGACCGTAAACACCGTGATTTCAGTGATGAGGACATCAACAAAATTGCGGATACCTTTGAAGCTTTTCAAAATGGTGAGTTAGAAGATGTCAAAGGTTTTTGTGCTGTTGTAGAAACAAAAGATATTGAGAAGCAGGATTATATCTTGACCCCAGGTCGCTATGTTGGGATTGAAGAACAAGAGGAAGATGATGAGCCATTTGAAGAAAAGATGGAACGTCTGACTTCTGAGCTTTCAGAAATGTTTGAACGGTCTCATGAATTGGAGAAGGAAATCAAAGAGCGATTGGGGGCGATTGGATTTGAACTTTAAAAACTTATCTGAAGTTAGCGATTATGTCAATGAGCGAGTAAAAGTAGAGAATTTAACAGTTGAAAATTATATCTCAACTGAAAACATGCTTCCGAATAAAGGGGGAATTGATAAAGCAACTAAACTTCCCGCTGCAAAGACTACTTCTCTTTATTCAAAAGGAGACATTCTTTTATCGAATATTAGGACTTATTTCAAAAAGATATGGTATACAGAGAAAGATGGTGGTTGTTCTAATGATGTACTTGTAGTGAGAGCACGAGGTGAGATAGAGCCGAAGTTTTTATACTATGTACTTTCAAATGATAAATTCTTTGAATACAGTTCAGCTACTTCAAAAGGAACAAAAATGCCGCGTGGAGATAAATCAGCTATCATGCAGTATCAGATTCCAGATATGCCACTTGAGGAGCAACGAACAATTGTTAGTGTACTATCAGCCTTAGATGATAGAATTGCTGAAAACAAGAAGATAAATCATCATTTAGCTGAGATACTTCAAGTAAACCTAGTACAGCAATTAAATGAAATTCCCGAAAAACATCGTATTGGCGACCTAGAATTAACGGTTTCTGACCATGTAGCAAATGGTAGTTTCATATCTCTTAAAGAAAATGTCGAACTTGTTGAGAAACCAGATTATGCCTTATTCTTAAGAAACGTTGATTTGAAAAACAAGCTAAATGGTGATAGAAGATACGTAACAGAGTCATCATATAAATTTCTAAAAAAATCTCGTTTATATGGCCATGAGGTTATTATCTCAAACGTGGCTGATGTTGGTTCAGTCCATCGTGTTCCAAAAATGAATATTCCCATGGTTGCTGGTAATAACGTAGTATTTCTTCAGGCTGATAATGGATCGCTTACAGATTACCTGTACGTTTATTTCAATTCTCGTCTAGGACAACATAATATTGAAAGCATTACATCTGGATCAGCACAGCAGAAGTTCAATAAAACTGATTTTAGAAACTTAGAAATACCAATCCTTAATGACGAGATTATACACAATCAAATTACTCCACTGCTTCGCTACATGGATAATATCAACGGAGAAATATCTCGCTTAATTGAATTACGAGATTCATTATTACCAAAACTTATGTCTGGCGAAATCTCAGTATCTCAAGCCGCTAAATGATGATTTATCAAATACTGAAAGAAAGGAGTTAATCATTTTGAAAACTAAAAAAGTTCCACTTTTTGATAAGCAAGTTATAAGGCAATTTGGCAGTCGCTCTGCAACATTATTTGCCATTTTGTCTGCCGTACTAATATTTGTAGATATTCCAGTGAATTTAAGACTAATTGCTGGTGGTGTTGTTCTCTTGGTTTTGGTTGCTATTTATTTTTTGACTTGGCACAGAGCTAATACCTTAAACGATATTTCAATAAGTATAGGAGCGACAACAGTTCAAATAAAATCGGGAGATTTATTTAAACAGGATGGATTGAAAGCTATTGCTTTTAATGAGTACTTTGACACACAAGTGGATGATGTGATTATTGCTAAGAGGTCTTTAAATGGACAGGTGATTGAAAAATATTTTCCAGATATTCAAGGATTGGATAAGCAGATTGAGAGCGATAAAAGTCTTGAAAAAGGCTTGATTGAAGAGATGAATCGAGAAGTCGGGAAAAAGAAAAGATATAAGCTTGGGAGTTCTGTCTTAATTGATGATGAATTTATTCTTACTGCTTTTAGCCGATTTGATGATGACAATAAAGCAGAACTAACGATGCAGGAATATATCAACTTTCTTTTGGCTTTTTGGAATGAGATTAATAGGCTATATGCACAGAGAACGGTATCAGTTCCTGTTTTTGGAGCAGGTATAACTAGATTTAGAAATGGCTTTGAGGATATAGACATCAATGAATTACTTCAAATCATGGTCTGGACATTTAAAGTCAGCAAGATAAAGTTTACTTATCCTGCTAAACTTCAGATAATCGTACACGAGGATTTATTAAAAAAAGTAAATTTATATGAACTAAAGGAGAATGAATAATATGGCATACCGAAACAAAACATATGTTGCTTTTGATGGAGATAAAGACATTAGATATTATCGTCTGATGAAGGCATGGAAACAGAGTGATAAAACAGATTTTAATTTCTATGATGCCCACGATTTAAATACTGCCAGAGATTCAAGTCAAGAAGAATCTATCAAACGCCAACTAAGAGAACGAATGGCAAACAGTAAAGTATTTGTACTTCTAATTGGAGAAAGTACGAAAAATTTAACAAAATTTGTTAAGTGGGAAATTGAACTAGCGATAAAGAAAGAATTACCAATTATCTGTGTAAATTTAAATGGAAAGAAAAGTAAAGATACCCTTTGTCCAAAGAGTTTAGATGATAAGTTAAGCATCTTTATTCCATTTGGAAGTAAGATAATGCAATATGCTTTGGAAAATTGGCCCACGTCAGATGCAAGTTATCGTAAAGACGGAAAAACGGGTGCTTATCATTATAAGCAGTCAGTTTATGATGAACTAGGAATTTAACAATATTATGCATAAGGAGGCATAAGTCATGTCTTTTGCAGAAGATAACTACGAAAAAGCGATTATTCAGCTTTTTCAAGATGAATTAGGCTACTCATATCAATATGGTCCAGATGTAGAACGTGATTACACAGAGCCGTTATATCTTGATGAGCTGGAGCCAGCTTTAACTCGGATTAATCCCCTTTTACCAGAAGAGGCTATTCAAGAGGCATTGAATAAGCTAAAACATTTTGAGAATGGATCGATTCTGCAAAAGAACGAAGTCTTCATGAATTATCTGCAAAATGGGATTGAAGTGTCTTATTTTCATGATGGTGAGCATCTTGCGGGCATAGTTAAGATTGTTGATTTTGAGAACATCGAGAACAATTCATTTACTGTCATTAACCAGTGGACGATTATTGAATATAGCAATAAACGGCCAGATGTTATTGTGTTTGTGAATGGTTTACCTGTGGTGGTTTTTGAATTGAAGAGTCCTTCTCGTGAGGAAACGGATGCTTCGGATGCCTTTTTACAGCTTAAAACCTATCAAAAGGAAATCCCAAGTCTTTTCACATACAATGCGTTCTGTGTCATGAGTGACCTGGCGACTTCAAAGGCTGGCACAATTACTGCTGGTGAAGACCGCTTTATGGAATGGAAAACCGTTGACGGTAGCTATGAAAACACGCAGTATGCGACCTTTGATACCTTCATCGAAGGAATGTTTGACAAGAAGAGATTTCTTGATATTCTTCAAAACTTTATCTGCTTTTCCAACGATGCAAAGATTTTAGCAGCTTATCATCAGTATTTTGCTGTGAGAAAAGCTATTGACTCAACAAAAAAGGCGACTGAAACAGATGGTCGTGGTGGTGTATTTTGGCATACTCAAGGTAGTGGTAAATCCTTGTCGATGGTCTTTTACACTCATTTATTGCAAAAAGCCTTGGATTCACCAACCATAGTTGTATTAACTGATAGAAACGACCTTGATGACCAGCTTTTTGGACAGTTTGCGAAATGTGAGAAGTTTCTTCGTCAGACACCAATCCAGGCTTCTGACCGTGCAAATTTAAAAGAACTGCTTGATGGTAGAGAAGCAAATGGAATTATTTTCACTACCATGCAAAAATTTGAAGAGTCAGATGAACCTCTTTCTGAACGCAGGAATATTATTGTCATGGCTGACGAAGCGCATCGGGGACAGTATGGGCTAGAGGAGAAAGTCGATGCAACAACTGGCCAAGTGAAAATCGGAACGGCAAGAAAAATCCGAGATAGCTTACCAAACGCTACTTATATCGGATTTACTGGTACACCAATTTCTAATAAGGACAAATCAACTACTGAAGTGTTTGGCAATTATATTGATGTTTATGATATGACTCAAGCGGTAGAAGATGGAGCAACTCGCCCAGTTTATTATGAGAGCCGTGTCATTCATTTGAAACTAGATGAGTCTGTTCTTGAAGCCATTGATAATGAATATATGGTCATGGAGGAAACGGCAGAGTACCATGTAATTGAAAGAAGCAAAAAAGAACTGGGACGCATGGACTCTATTCTTGGTGCGGAGCAGACACTGAATGCATTAGTTGACGATATCATTGACCACTATGAAAACAATCGTGCGCAGGAACTAACTGGAAAGGCTATGATTGTTGCCTACTCTCGCCCAATTGCGATGAAGATTTACCATAAGATTCTTGAAAAGCGACCAAACTGGACTGAAAAAGTTGGAGTGGTCATGACTTCTGGAAATAATGACCCCGAAGAATGGCATGACATCATTGGAAACAAGAGCCATAAAGACGAAATGGCAAAGAAATTTAAAAATGATGATGACCCATTCAAATTAGCTATTGTGGTAGATATGTGGCTAACTGGATTTGATGTTCCTAGTTTGGCAACTATGTATGTTTACAAACCTATGAGTGGTCATAATCTGATGCAGGCTATTGCTCGTGTAAATCGTGTCTATAAAGATAAAGAAGGTGGTTTAGTTGTTGACTACGTGGGAATTGCTAGTGCATTGAAGCAAGCCATGAACGATTATACGAAACGAGATAAGGGGAACTTTGGAGAACCAAATATTGCTGAGACAGCTCTGCCAAAATTTATCGAAAAACTAGAAGTTTGTCGAGATATATTCCATGGCTTTGACTACTCCAAATTCATGGACGATTCTGCCACAGATTTGACCCGTGCTAAAACGATTAGTGGGGGTGTTAACTTCCTTTCTGCGGTTAATAAAGAAAAGGATAAAGAGGAATATATCAAACAAGCACTTTTGCTTCGCCAAGCCCTCTCATTATGTCGTTCTTTATTAACACCAGAACAGCGATTCGAGGCTGCGTTCTTTGAAGCAGTTCGTACTTTGTTGACACGCATCACAGGTGATAGAAAACCTTTATCTTTGAAGGAAATTAATCAGCGTATCAACGAACTATTAAAGTCTAGTATCAAGAGTGAGGGAGTAATCAACTTATTCTCAGATATCGACACGGGATTTTCCTTGTTTGACCCTAAGTTTTTGGATGAAATTTCTAAAATGAAGGAAAAGAATCTTGCAGTTGAATTACTAAAGAAACTAATTGCTGAGCAAGTTTCACTCTACAAACGTACAAATCTAGTGAAATCAGAAAAGTTCTCGGATATGCTTTCTCGTGCTATGAAAGCTTATCTTAACGGTATGATCTCGAATGAGGAAGTCATTCAAGAACTGATGAAGATGGCGAAAGATATGGCTAATGCCAGTCAAGAAGGTAACGACTTGGGACTAACTGCAGAAGAATTAGCTTTTTATGACGCTATTACAAAGCCAGAAGCAGTTAAGGATTTTTATGAGAATGATGAACTCGTTTCATTGGCTCATGAATTAACTGACTTGTTACGCAAGAGTAGAACAGTAGATTGGCAGAAAAAAGAATCTGCAAGAGCTGGAATGAGGCGTATGGTTAAGAGACTTCTTAAAAAGTACAAATATCCACCTGAAGGCATGGACGATGCAGTAGCAACAGTAATTGGTCAATGCGAGATGTGGGTCGATAATAGTTAAATTTTTCTGTCGTCATCAGTTTATGTAATTACAGTTTTTATTGTTAGGAGAAGGTCATCATGCCAAGTTCATTTACACAATTTCTCAAGAAAAGATTTCAAAATCAATTATTCGATGCCGTTAGTGACTATGTGGACGAGAATATTAATCATCTTGATTTACACTCGTTTTCAGTAAATAATATTGACGAGTATGAACTTGAAGAAATTGAAATTATGCAGGTTTATGTGGATGATAGACCAGAAATGTCTATAGCTTTTGATGTTCTCGTAGAGGCAAGTATTGTTGTGCAAGAATATGATAGGCATAATGACTCTGATGATAGATGCTATCAGTGGTTTAGATTATGCTGTGAGGGTGACTTAAAGCTTGGAGTATCTAGGTTTAAGGTTTTGGAAGTTGATGTTTATGACAAGAGAAAGAATTATTCTCACAAGCAGTCTCTATCAGATCAGCTTGTACCGATTCTTTATAAAGGAGACTTAGAAAGAGTTGCAGAAGATTTTTTACAACGTTATTTTCCCCTTGCCCTTGATACACCCGTAGCAATAGAACCAACTTATATTGCTAATAAAATGGGGCTAACGGTTCAACATTGCGAGATTACTGATGACTGTTCGATTTTTGGACAAATCTATTTTGCGGATTCTAGTGAAAAATCAGTGAAAAGTGGAACTATTTTAATCGACCCAAGAGTTGCGTATATTCGTAACCTAGGAGCGTTAAATAATACGATTATCCACGAGTGCGTGCATTGGGATATTCACCGCAAAGCCTTTGAATTGGAAAGAACTCGGAACTCTGAATTATCAAACATATCTACCTCCTTAAATCCAGAGAAATATCATAAAGAGCGTAGTGCGACTGACTGGATGGAGTGGCATGCACAAGCATTGACTCCTAAAATTTTGATGCCTAGAAAAATGTTCAGCCAAGAGGCATACTTGATTAACAAAAGATTAATTGATGAAGAAGATTCGAGAGACCAGCTTGATGTAATTGAAAGGCTAATTGATGAACTAGCTGTATTCTTTGGCGTTTCTAGATTAGCAGCCAAAATTCGACTAGTTGAGATGGGTTATGAGGAGGCAATAGGAGCCTTTAATTATATTGACGGTCGGTATGTTCCAACGCACCAATGGAAAAAAGGAGCAATTACCTCAGGTCAAACATATAGTATTTCTGCTTACGATGCAGCAATTCAGAGTGTGGTGATACCTGAGCTTGGAGCACTTCTGAATAGTGGAAAGTACATCTATGTAGACTCTCATTTTGTTTTAAATATACCAGATAATTTAACGTTGGATATTTTTGGCAATCTAACACTCTCACAGCATGCACGTCATCACATGGATGAATGTTGCTTGGTGTTTGATATTTCCCTAAAAACAAAATCAATCTCCGATTCTCATTTTATTCTTTCTTGCGTACTCAATCGAGATAAGGATGCTCCATATGAGTTGGAAATTAAATTCCATCATGGTTATGAAAATTCGACCACTGAAAAGCAAGCAGAGTTTCTCAAGAAAATGGTTGAGGATAATAACAGGATATATGCCACTCTAACGAATGATCCCTGCGATTGTTTAGAAAAAGTATTGAAGTGGCGAAAAATGAGTAAACTTGAGTTGTCAAAGAAGATCCCCTGTGATGAAAAAACCATTAGGAGAATTTTTAATGGGGAATCAAATGGAAGCATGGAAACAATGGTTGCAATTTGTTTGGCACTATATTTGCCACCAGAGATTAGTTTTCATATTATTGAGAAATCGTCCTTGACCTTTAAGATGAATGATTCAAGACATCAATGGTATAAGTTTGTTCTTCAAACCTTTTCTGGTAAATCGGTTCGAGAAGCAAGAGATTTTCTGAAAACTTACGATGTTCCTCTATAAAAGAGTGCCTAAACGGACATGGTGATGTCCAAAGAAAACTTAAAAAGAATACGGGTCTGTGATAGTTACTATTTATTAATAGTGATTATCACAGGCTTTTTTTGATTATAAACGGACACCAACATGTCCGTTTTTTTATGGGAAACCATTTTATAATTAAGTTAATCAGAAAATCTTCTGATTATAAAATATTTTTGTCCAAATATGGTGGCCACCAAAAAGGGCGGATTGAAACGAATATGAAAAAATGAGCTGTCTTTATTGACTGGCTCTAATGATTTCATTGTTTCTCCGTGATTTTTGGTGTGCCTATTTTTTATGCCTAAATTCGGTTTTCAATAAGTCATTTTCTATCTTCTTTCGATTCGTCCAATGGACTAACAATCGAAAGGAGTCATAGAAGATGGCTAAATTCAAGAAAACACCACAAAAAGAACGAGGAACTTACAAGTATTTAGATGCTGACGGCAAGGTAATGGCTGAGCTAAAAGCAGGAGTTGATGAAGTAACTGAGCTAGACATCTATCGTCTTCATCAAATTGACGACCAAGAGGTTTACTATAATTTGAAGTCTTATCAAGGATTACGTACCAATAAAGAAAAGGCGGAGATTCGTATTTGGATTTCTCAGTTTATTGAACAATATAAATTAGAACTTGATGGGATGGAGCCTACAAAAGATATCATACAAGATGCCATTAAAAAGAAATTTCCCATGAAAATGCAAGTTCTATCAATGAGTGCAATCGATGATGATTATGCTGAAGATAAAAACGAACTACTGTATCAAGCTTATCTGTTTGATGAATCTGTGAAGAAGAAAGATTCACGAATGGAGCGACTAGAAGAGTTATTTCCTGAGCTAACTGAAAATCAGCGTTGGCTCATTCAAAAAGTTTTTTACGAAGATATACCACAAACTGAGATAGCTGCTGAACTAGGAATAACTAAACAAGCAGTGCAGAATCGCTTGAACAAGATTTACGCTCGTCTCAGAAAACTTTTCTAAAAAGATAAACGGAGAGGGTTTACTTTCTCCGTTTTAGTTCGCCTTTAACTTGTAAGGGGATGACCCCCATACAAAAAATCATAGGAGGAAAAAGCAAATGAAACTAAAACACAAAATCCGTATCAATGTGACAGATGATGTAGGGAACAAACAGATGGTGCTTCAAAGCGGTGTTCGACACTTGCCACGAAAAATTGCCAAGTGGTTGTTTGGGGAGAATACTGAAGTTCTTGTTCTAACCCCAGGACAATCCGTTGAATCTGTCGAGGTTCATGAAGTAAAGAAGGGAGGAAACAGAAGTGAGTCGAATTAAACTATTGCTACAGGTAACTGAAGATGTTCAAGCTCTTGCTGATAGTTTAAGAGAGCTTGTCAATGGAATGAAATCAGGTGAACCAGAGCAAAGTGCTAAAAAAGAAGAATCTATTCCAGAAAAACCAATTGAGCAGCCAAAGCTTAAAGTAACTTTGGAAGAAGTCCGTGCAGTTCTTGCAAGAAAATCTCAAGCAGGATTTACCGCTCAGGTTCAGTCAATTATCCAACAATTCGATGCCAAGAAACTGAGCGAAGTTAAGCCTGAGTATTATGAAGAAATCATGCTTTTAGCTGAGGAGTTGTCCAATGACTAAACACGCACTCTTATCGGCATCTAGTTCGCATCGCTGGTTAAAATGTCCACCCAGTGCCATGTTGGAGAGACAGTTTCCAGAGAGTACAAGTGAAGCTGCTGAGGAAGGAACACTGGCTCATGCAATGGCGGAGAACAAGCTAAATGCTCAACTAAAGCGAACTACTGGCTATCAACCTTCTATCTTAGATGATGAAGAAATGGATAGTTATACTGATGACTACGTGTCATTTGTTTTGGCACAGATTCAGAAAGCAAAAGAAACTTGCCAAGATCCACTGGTTCTTTTAGAAGAACGGCTTGATTTTTCTCAGTATGTACCAGATGGGTTCGGAACGGGTGACTGCGTTATTATCGCTGATGAGAAATTGCATATCATTGATTTAAAGTATGGACTTGGTGTGCTTGTTGATGCTGAAGAAAATCCGCAAATGATGTTGTACGCTTTAGGAGCTTTATCGACTTATGGCAATCTCTACGACATCAAAGAAGTGAGCATGACCATTTTCCAACCCAGACGAGAAAATATCAGTGCATGGACGATTCCCGTTGAGCGACTTTATCAATGGGAGGATGAGGTGGTAATCCCAACCGCCAAGTTAGCCATTCAAGGAAAGGGAAAGTTCAAGCCAGGAAGTCATTGTACTTTTTGTAAAGCCAAAGTCCAATGCCGAGCAAGGGCAGAAGCCAATTTAAAGATTGCTCAGCTGGAATTTCAAAAGCCTGCTTTACTTCAAGATTATGAGATTGAAGAAGTATTATCAGTTATCAATGACCTAACCAAATGGGCAAATGAAGTACAAGCCTTTGCTCTGGATATGGCTATTAATCATGGCAAAGAGTGGACAGGATTCAAACTAGTGGAAGGTCGTTCTGCAAGAAAGTATGGCGATGAGGAAAAAGTAACTCAAGCAGCTTTGTCTAATGGCTATGAAGATATCTACAAGAAAAGCTTAATTGGTATTACTGAGATGAGCAAACTCATGGGCAAGAAGAAGTTTGACGAGATTCTGGGTCAGTACATTATTAAACCACAAGGCAAGCCATCCCTTGTTCCAATCACGGATAAAAGAATGGCTATCAAAGGAAACAACGTCAAAGACGAATTTAACGAAATCAAGGAGGACAAGTAAGATGTCTAAAGAAAACAAAACTAAAGTAATCACAGGAGTCAACACACGTTTCTCATATTTTCACGGATGGGAGCCTGTTTCAATCAATGGAGGAACAGAGAAGTACAGCGTATCAGTATTAATTCCAAAAGACGATACTGAAACGATTGAAGCGATTGAAAAAGCAATTGATGCCGCAATCGCAGAAGGTGTCGGGAAGTTTGGCGGAAAGAAGTCTAACAAGGGATCTTTAAAATTGCCACTTCGTGATGGCGATATTGAGCGTGATGATGAAGCCTATGCAGGGCACTATTTTGTTAATGCCAACTCTATCACTCCGCCACAAATCGTAGATAAGCAAGTGAAGCAAATTCTTGACCGCAATGAGGTCTACAGTGGTTGCTATGGGCGAGTATCATTGAGCTTCTATGTTTTCAACTCAAATGGGAATAAAGGTGTTGCTTGTGGATTAGGAAACATCCAGAAGATTAGAGATGGTGAGCCACTTGGTGCTCGTACCAATGCTGCAGATGACTTCTCAACTCTTGAAGATGATGATTTCTTAGCATAAGTCATCTCATTGCGATAGTGGGGAAACTGCTATCGCTATTTTTAGAATTGGAGGAAAAGAATGAAGTCAATCAGTATTGATATTGAGTCGTACAGTAGTATCAACTTAGCTAAATCTGGTGTTTACAAATATTGTGAAAGCTCTGACTTTGAAATTCTACTTTTTAGTTATAGCGTGGATGGAAATCCTGTAGAGCTTGTTGACTTTACCAATGGGGAACGATTACCCCAAGAAGTCATTGAGGCACTATCCGATGAAACCGTGATTAAACACGCATTCAATGCGAACTTTGAGCGTGTGTGTTTATCACGTTTTCTAGGAATAGACGGTTTTCTGAATCCACGAGGATGGCATTGCACGATGATTTGGGTAGCCACTCTTGGATTACCTTTGTCACTTGCAGGTGTTGGTGCAGCCCTTGGGCTAGATAAGCAAAAGTTATCGGAAGGTAAGGACTTAATTCGGTATTTCTGTGTGCCTTGTAACCCTACAAAAGCAAACGGTGGTCGAGTTCGTAACCTTCCAAACCACGCTCCAGATAAGTGGTCTGCTTTTAAGGATTACAACATTCGTGATGTTGATGTTGAGATGGCAATACAGCGAAAGTTATCCAAATTTCCAGTACCTCAAGAAACGTGGGAGGAATATTGGATGGATCAAGAAATCAATGACAGGGGTATTAAAATTGACATGACCTTGGCGGATGCAGCAGTTCATATGGATGAATTATCGAAGAATGAAATAAACAAAAAGCTACAGGAATTAACTGGGCTTGAAAATCCAAATAGTGTTCTTCAAATGCGTTGTTGGTTAAGTAAACATGGTATTGAAGTTGAATCGCTTGGAAAGACAGCAGTAGCCGAACTACTCGGTTTAACCAATGATGAGTCTCTGAAAGAGGTTCTCTTACTTCGTCAGCAACTTGCGAAGTCATCAGTGAGGAAGTATCAGGCGATGCAAAACTTTGCATGTTCGGATAATCGTTCAAGAGGGCTCTTTCAGTTCTATGGAGCTAACCGCACAGGTCGATTTGCAGGTCGCGGCATTCAGCTTCAGAACCTCCCTCAGAACCATATGGAGGATTTAGAAGAAGCGCGTGGTCTTGTACGACAAGGTGACTATGATTCTCTGTCACTTCTATATGACAGTGTCCCTAACGTTCTGTCTGAATTGATTCGGACTGCTTTTGTGCCAAGAGAAGGGATGAAGTTTATCGTATCTGACTTCTCAGCTATTGAAGCTCGAGTGATTGCTTGGCTTGCAGGAGAGAAGTGGCGGCAAGAAGTGTTCAAGAGCGGTGGCGATATTTATTGTGCATCAGCAAGTCAGATGTTTGGTGTGCCAGTCGAAAAGCATGGCGTGAATGGGCACCTCCGTCAAAAAGGAAAAATCTCAGAATTGGCTCTCGGCTACGGTGGTTCTATCGGTGCGCTTAAGGCAATGGGAGCACTTAACATGGGGCTCACGGAAGATGAGCTTCACCCCCTTGTGACTTCATGGCGTGATTCTAATCCAGCCATTACGAAACTATGGTGGGACGTGGACAGAGCAGTGAAGGATTGTGTCAAGCAACGTGGTAAGACAGAAACACACGGCATCAGGTTTGAATACAAATCAGGCTTTCTTTTTATTCATCTACTATCTGGAAGAAAGCTTGCCTACGTGAAACCACAAATTGGCGAGAACCGATTTGGTGGAGAGTCTGTCACATATGAGGGAGTAGGAGCAACCAAGAAGTGGGAACGGTTGGAAAGTTATGGTCCAAAGTTTGTCGAAAACATTGTGCAAGCAATGGCGCGTGACATTCTTTGGTGTTAGTATCAAATCTTAGACAACTTTTCGTAGAGACAGAAATAAATTAAACTTATCTACGAGAGGATGGATTTTATGACCCGATACGAAGAAAATTTCAAACAGATGATTGTTGAGCTGAATCAAACTGGACGTTC
>WPCI01022969.1_pt1 | contig 33450 bp, 39 predicted proteins | sample 5399871 | NCBI WGS metagenome assembly WPCI01 (sample SAMN12869469, study PRJNA574797) | sludge metagenome | isolation source: wastewater treatment of pH7 | place: China:Beijing | collected 2019-05-20 | reverse complement strand
AACGATTGAGAAGACACTAATTTATAATACAAAAGATGATTGGTACTTCTCGACTCCAAAAACGAAATGTGCTTATCGAACGATTGGGATGGGAAAGAAACTTTCATTAAAGCTCAGACAGTGGTATGACTTGCAAAAACGAATTGGAAATTTTGAATATGTTGCTCAGTTGGACGGAACATTTACGCCACCTTATTCTTTCGCAAACTGGTTAAAAGAGGCTGCTAAAAAAGCGGGTGTCAAACCGATTAAACTTCACGCGCTACGACATTCTCATGTTGCATTTCTGATTGAGCAGAATATTCAACCGCTATCGATTCAAGAGCGATTGGGCCATGCGAATATCCAAATCACTTTAGGAACTTACGGTCACTTATATGCGAAGTCAGATCAACAAGTAGTTAACGCGATTGATTATGTTCAAGAGGGCGCTATTCTTTCGAAAAATGACGATTTATTACCAGTCTGAGTTTTCCACTACGCTACCAGAAGACAGACAAATGCTTTCGTACCAGTGTTTTTGGTTGAGTTGCTCCTGTTGAAGATGTACAGGAAATAAGGCAAAGTAGTCTTATTATTGTTAGCTTTCCTGAAAGAGAATAAATTCGTCACTAATCAAGAAAAAAACACGTGATCAAAAGCTGATTCATTCAGAATTTTGATCACGTATTTTTTTATTTAGCTGAATGATTCACGAACTAAAACGACCGACTAGCAAAAGATAGCCGGTCGAGTGCCTGATGATCAGGCCTGACTCAAGTATTGCATAATCTAGGACGTTCTCTTTTTATCAGTATAGATCTTTTTAATCACATAAATTCCGATAAATAAGGCAAACATACTCATCAATCCAAATATCACTTTTTGGCTATTACCGGTTAAATTGCTTCCGACATAAGAGTAAACAAGCGTTGCAGGTAATTGTCCCAATCCGGTTGCAATCAGAAAGGCAAGTGGTTTGATGGCTGTTAATCCCGCTGCGTAACTAATAAAATCAAAAGAGATGAAGGGTAATAATCGACAGATCAGAATGGTATGCTTTCCATAGCGATCAAAGTAGTCGTCTAATGTTTGTAATGAAAAATTTTTATTCATTTTTTCTACGACATCTCTACCAGCAATCCGAGCGATATAGAAACATAATAAGGCTCCCGCCATCGCACTCGTCCAAGAAAGGATCGCTCCTTGCCACCAGCCAAAGATGGCGGCATTAGCAAAAGTAAGTAAAAAGGCCGGGAGTGGTGCAATAACCGATTGAAACATCATTAGTAAAAATGAAATCAATACTGCCCAAACACCAAAGGATTTGATATATCCAACAATACTCTCGACACTCATGGAACGAAAGAGCATTAAAACTTGTGTAAGTTTAGATTTAAACGCAGGGACATACAAGAAGCAAAGGATACATATTAGTATAACTAGGATTAATAGGATTCGAGCGACTTGTTTTTTATTCAGTGACTTGATCATTTCTCTACATCTGCTACTTTAGCCCAACGATAAAATGAGCCATCGTAATTCTTCACATTTTTAAAGCCACACATATCCATCACTAATTGCGTATAAGCAGAGCGAATACCCGCGGTACAATAAGTGACTATTTTATCGTTCTTTGATAATCCGGCATCTTCAAAAAGTTTAGTTAATTGTTCATTGTCTTTGAGTGTGCCGTTTTTATTGAATAAATCAGTGTAGCGAACATGGATCGCGCCTGGAAGGTGGCCGCCTTGCGCTTCGCCATACAATACTTCCCCATCATATTCCTCATCAGCACGGACATCTACAATTTTGTAATCATCGTAGTCCGCTTTGAGTTCATCGGTTTTAATCAGATGGTCTTGATTAATTGCTTCAATGTTAACATCCACCGGTTTTAATTCAGTGCCTGTTTTATTGGTTTTTAAACCAGCCTCTTTTAGCGCTGAGAAACCACCATCAACCATTTTGACATCTTGATAGCCAGCCGCGAGCAATTCCCAGGCGATCCGACCATCGTCTCCCCAACCTTCTTGAGCTGAGGCAAATAACACGACTTCCTTATCTTTAGCGATCCCTTTATCACCTAAGCGTTCAGCTAATTTTTTAGGTGCCAAAACCAATCCCCAGTTTTCATCACCAGAAGCACCATTCTCAACATCAGCTAAGTATTGCCATGCCATCGGGACGGCTTCCTTAATCGTGCCTTTTTTGGCGGCATCTTCACCTCTAGCATCAATAAGAATAATAGAGTCTAAATGTTCCTTAACATAATCTGCATCAACGATGTATTCTCCTGTAAAGCTTGTTTTGGCACGAGTGGTTTCTGCCGTAGAGTCGTCTGTGGAATTATTTGTATTGCCACATCCTGTAAGAATGAAACTGATTGTTAGAAGTGCTAACGTTAAAACTTTTTTCATAATAATCCTCCTAATGTTCTGAGTTGATCAATTCGTAAAAAGCTTGTGTTTAGAAATAAATGAAGAACTATTCCATCCAAAGTAGAAGATACCGGCTGTATTTTTTCACACAAAAAAAGAGTCGTCGTAGTAGAGGATTCACAATAATCCTACTAGTAGTGAGTGTTTTCACATTTACTAATAAAAGAATAGAGTTGGAAGGAAGGATTCATTTACATTCTTAGATACTCTAAGTTTGTTTGTAATTCATAGTCATAAATGTGATACCAACAAATCCTTCACCTCCAATTGAATTTAAACGGGAATCTTCAATTAGCAGTATAGTAAAACGATTTCTTTATTACAATACTATCTAATTTTTCTTTCATTAAACTAAGAAGCTAGAAATGCTGGAGTGTTTTTCTTTCGACGAATTTCTTGTATAAATGAGTGTGAAAAAAGGGGGAAGCCAATCAAAGCAAAAAATCTGACTAGTTTTCTAATCACTAGTCAGATTTCTTTGATTATTCAGTTTTATTTTCTTTCACACTTGAAATGACTTTTCGAACTTTTGAGATAGTTTCCTGAGCATTGCTACGATTATAGAACATCAAAATAACATACAACGAATCGATGATACTTAATTGAGCAATTCGAGAAGCCAACGCTTCAGAACGAAATTCAATTTCTTCAGAGAGTGAGATAAAGACCACATCTCCTAGTTTTGCCAATGGCGAATTCGCTTGACTAGTGACTACGATAATTTTAGCTCCATTTGCTTTTGCGGCTTCCGCAATATGAATCGTTTCTTTTGATCTGCCGGTATGCGAAATGAATAGAGCACAGTCCTCTTCAGTTAGTAGAGAAGCTTCCATCAATTGAATATGATAATCTGTGCTATGTCCTACGGGAATTGGTGAACGTAAAAACTTGTGATAGGCATCAGTTGCGACAATTTCTGAACCACCGACACCAAAGAAGTAGAGGCGCCTAGACAGAGAGATCATGTTGACGGCCTTTTGTAAATCCTCTTCTTTCAATAATTTCCTTGTATCTATCAGCGTTTTCATATTGGAATCAAAAACTTTTTGGGCCATGACTAATTCCGAATCAGATTCTTGGACATTTTCGTGGATCGTTACGGCAGATAAGTCATTTTCTTGTTTTAATAAGGCCAGTTTAAAATCTTTGAAGCCATTAAAGCCTAATGTCTTGGTGAATTGAAAAAAAGTTGAATCTGCAATCCCCAGTTCAGCTGCAAGATCACTAATCGAGCTGTGACTGACTTTATTGGGATGTTCTAAAATGTAATCTGCAATGGTCTGTTCTTTTGGACTAAAGTCGCTATACATCGATTTGATTTGTAAGTCGATGGGATTAGACATATGACACCTCCTATACCGAATAGTCTTATAATTCTTAAGATACTCGGTAATGAAAAAAAAATCAACAAAAATATTTTTTTATTTTCCTGTTTACAAAAAAATATTTTTTGTATAATAGAGTTATAAATGAATGCGTTATCAGAAACCGGTTTCTGTATTCGCGTTCAGATTGACTGACACTTTGATGATTTCGATAGAAAGGATTTGTGCAATAGAAAAGATTAAAAGTAAATTTGTTGGAATAGTAGATAGACGATAGTCGGATACAGTGTTAAAAGGAGCTTTCAGAAATGGAAAAATATCGAATTGCAATTGTAAATTCAAGTAGTTTCGGCAAAATTTTCAAGGATCAAATGGAGCAGCTAGAAAAAATCGGTGAGGTTGCTTCCTTTACTGTCGATGGAGAAATCGGCGGAAAAGAACTAGCAGAATTATTAACTGGCTACAATATCATTATTGCGAGCGTTACACCATTTTTTACCCAAGAATTCTTTGATCATAAAGATGAACTTATTTTAATTACTAGACATGGGATTGGTTATAACAATATTGATATTGAAGCAGCGCGCAAACATGACACGCTGGTTACGATCATTCCTGCTTTAGTTGAAAGAGATGCAGTAGCTGAAAATAATATTACGAATCTATTGGCTCTATTGAGAAAAACAGTTGAAGCAGATTTGAGTGTTAGAAATGATAAATGGGAAGACCGAGCAAACTTTGTTGGTCGAGCACTATTTAATAAAACAGTTGGCGTTATTGGGGTTGGAAATACTGGTAGCTGTGTCGTAGAGATCTTACGAAATGGTTTTCGTTGTAACGTCTTAGCTTATGATCCGTATAAGTCGGCTTTGCATATTGAAAGCTATGGGGCGAAGAAAGTTGATTTTACTCAATTGTTGCAAGAGTCGGATATCATTTGTCTTTGCGCTAGTTTAAATAACGACAATCATCATATGATTTCAACGGCAGAAATCGCTCAAATGAAAGACAATGTCTATCTTTCAAATAGCGCGCGTGGCGCATTATTGGATGAAGAGGCAATTGTTACCGCTTTAGCTACTGGGAAAATCGCTGGATTAGCTACTGATGTTTTAGAAGAGGAACCAGGGCGGAAAGATCATCCGTATCTAGCCTTTACTAATGTAGTTATGACTCCTCATACTTCAGCGTATACGATGGAATGTCTCCAAGAAATGGGTGCGAAATGTTTGCGTGACGTTGAAGATGTGGTCGCTGGGAAACTTCCGGAGCGAGCTGTACAAGCTGAAAGCAAATGGCTTAGCTAAAGTTTGGAAGAATTCAGATGAGGAGGAGATCGATGTTAACGGATTTGAAAGTTAAGGTAGGTCCTCAGTTTTATCGTTATCATGTTGGGGCAATTGATGTTGTGCCCGAAGTATTGCAGGAATTTTCAGCAAAGAATGTTCTAGTCGTTCATGGCGGAATTTCTTATGAGAAGGCCCAACCGTTTCTACATTTTTTACAGCAAGATGATTATACTTTTAGCTTTTTGCAGTATACGGGTGAATGCAGTTATTACGGGGCTGAACGAATTGCTGAAGTGGTAAATGAAAAGCAGAATGATTTTATGATCGGCGTGGGTGGTGGAAAGCTGGCAGATTTGGTTGGCTATGCAGCCCATCTAGTCAATATTAACTTCGGTGTGATTCCGACACTGGCCAGTAACTGTGCCCCCTGGACACCACTGTCAGTTATGTATAAGGAAAGCGGCGAATCAGAAGGGAAAAGTGAACATTTCTTACGTCAAGCGGCTTTCTTCATTACAGATCCAAAGTTAGTGATTGATGCACCGGTAAATTACTTTGTGGCCGGTTTAGCAGACACACTCGCGAAGTGGTACGAATCAGATGCTATTTTACAACAAGCACACTTGCAAAATGAACCTTTTTTACAAGTAGCAGCCTATACTGCAGATCTTTGTAAAGTAGCAATTTTAGAACAATCAGCTAAAGCCATCTCGGATATGGAAAAAGGTGAAGTCACAGAAGAATTTGTCCGTTTATCCGAAATTGTTTTCGCAGTAGCCGGTTTAGTTGGTGGTTTAGGTGATAAATATGCGAGAAATGCGATTGCCCATGCGATGCATGATGGCATGAGTAAATACATTCCAGAAAGTCATGCTTTCTTGCATGGGGAAAAGGTAGCTTACGGTATTTTCTATCAATTAGCGGTCGAGAAAAAATGGACGCAAATCGATGATTTATTACCCTTTTATCGTGAGTTGAAATTACCCATGTCTATGGAACAAATGCAGATCTTTCCTGAAGATGAAGCAATCATCGATCGAATCGCAACGTTCATAGATTCAAAGAAGAAAGTTCATTTATTGCCGATACCAATTACAAAGGAATTATTAAAAGAATCGATTTATGAATTAGAAAATTATATCAAGCGTTAAAAGGAGGAGCTTATGGATACTTTAAGTGTAATGCAGAGTCTACTGATTGCTTTGTGGGTCGCTGCGGTCATGTCACGTTGGCTAGGAGGAGGGGCAACCTTAACTCTTCGTTTTTCACCACTGATGACTGGATTAGTCGTTGGGATTGTAATGGGAGATGTGGCACAAGCCATGATTGTTACGGCTGCTTTGCAAATGATTTATATGGGAGTTTTCTCACCCGGCGGATCAATGCCGGCAGAACCATCAATTGCGGCAGCGATTGCCGTTCCCGTAGCATTGCTAGGGAATTTAAAACCGGAAGCAGCGATTGCGGTAGCTGTGCCAGTTGGTTTATTAGGAAGTTACTTATATCAATTCCGTTTCTTCATCAATACTTTTTTAGGGAAGTATACCGATAAAGCAGTAGAAGATTTGAATGCTAAGGCGATGAAACGTTCGATTATTTTGTATCCAACACTTGCTTCATTTGTCTTGTTTGTCCCATTAGTATTTATCGCTCTTTATTTGGGAGCTCCGATCATTGCTGACGTAATCAATGCTTTAGAAGGCACCGTAGTAATCCATATTTTAGAAGTAGTTGGTGGTGGGTTAGCTGCGATTGGTATTGCCACGACGGTTTATGTTATTGGACGGAAAGATTACATGGTCTTTTTCTTCCTAGCTTACTTTATGAGTGTCGTATTGAAATCACTTGAAATCACAATGGTTACTTACGCAATCTTCGGCGTCTTAATTGCCTTGATCTTTGTTCAATCGCAAAAGGGTAAAGGTGCTGCACCAGCCGCTGAATCGGCAGGTCATAGTTCAACTACTTTTGATGACGATGATGATGACTATGATGACGGATTTTAAGAAGGAGGAAAAAAGATGACTGAAGTATCAACCAATCAAGCAGAAAATAAAAGCTTAGCACCAGAAGAGATTACTAGCAAAGATGTTACTAAAGCGTATCTGAGATGGCATTTCGCTAATGAAATTCCACATTCATTTGAACGCTATCTGGCACCTTCTTTACTCTATGGGATGATGCCGATTTTGAAAAAATTATATAAAGACGATGATGCCTTGAAGGCCGCTTACAAACGGCAACTGCTTTTCTTCAATACCCAATTAAGTTGGGGCGGTGGTGTCATTACCGGCCTGATGTCTTCAATGGAACAACAACGGGCACAAGAGGAGTATGAAAATAAGGAAATCTTGATGCAAGATGACCTGATGTATAACACAAAAGCCGGGTTGATGGGTGCGTTAGCTGGGATCGGGGATGCGATTGACTCAGGAACAGTTCAGTACATTTTCATCGCGATTGCTGTACCATGGGCGCAACAAGGGAGCGCATTAGGCGCATTGTTCCCATTCGTATGTTTTGCAATCTACCAAGCAGCGTTGGGTGTGTTCTTTGCTAGACAGTCCTTTACCATGGGACGAAATGCAACTGGCTTGATGCAAAGTGCCGGTGTTCAAACGGCGATTGAAGCATTGTCTGTTTTAGGTCTGTTCATGATGGGAATTTTAGCTGGAAATTATGTAAAAGTCGAATCGACTTTGAAGTTTGCTATCTCAGGTCGGAAGTTCGTAATTCAAGAAATTCTCGATCAGATTGTACCAGGTATTTTACCGTTAGCAGTAGTAATGGGTGTCTATTGGTTCTATACGAAAAAAGGGTTGAAAGTCACGCAAGCATTACTGTGGTTGACGTTGATTTTAATTGTTTTAGCCGGCTTCGGTATCTTATAAATTTCGAAAGGAAGTGTTTTAAATGGGCGTAATTAATTTAGCTCGCGTGGACGAACGTTTGATCCACGGTCAAGTAATGGTGACTTTATCACAAAAAAGTGGAGTAAATTCAATCTTTGTCGTTGACGAAGTAGTAGCAAAAGATAAATTTATGCGTGATTTGTATAAGAATGCTGGGAGTCGTACAGGGCAAAAAACGATCGTAATCACGCCAGAAAAAGCAAAATTCTATTGGGATGAATTCAATTTTAAAGAATATAACTGTATCTTGATTACAAAAACAGTGGGCGTCATCTATGATCTAGTAAAACATGGTGTGCCGATGAAAGAGTTAAATATCGGTGGGATTGCACAAAAAGATCCCGAAAAGGACCTTTTAGTTACAAAATCTGTATATTTAAATAAAGAAGACGCAGAAAAATTAAAAGATATGAATGAAAACTATGGAGTAGAAAATATCTATTTCCAAGCAACCCCATCTGCACCTAAATCAAGCTTAAAAGATGTTTTAAAACAATTCGGCTTATAAAAACCACTTAATCATTAGGAGGAAGAATCGATGGAGCAATCAGAAGTATTTAAAGATTGGCTGTTTCGCTACCAATATGTTTATCGCTTGCGCCGAACAGAAAAAAGTAAAAAAAGATTTCTGACTGCTTTGGTAACCGATCTTGCTAAAATGCGGGAAGATATTCAAGTAATCGAATTTGATCGCCAAAAAAAATATGCTTCTCGGAATGTTTATGTTGGCAACATCAAACAAGCTGATCAAGTGATCTGCACCTTTTATGATACTCCTCCTGAAAGTTTTGGTTCGTATCAATTATTTGACCGGAAGGATCAGGCGAAAAAAACAACGAGCTTCATTTTAGTCAGTACGATTATCGCCTTTCTTTTCGGTATTATCGGGACATTGATCTACATGTATTTTTCACCAAATTCGTTTCAATTCAATTCTGTGAGTACATTGCTGATTATCGCCATCTATGGGATCTATTTTTATCTATTGGGGAAAGTAACCAAAGGTCTGTCTAATCGAAAGACTTTGGTTCGCAACACTTCATCAATCTTAGCCATGCTAAAAATGATTGGAGAGAATAAGCAAGAAAACATTGCTTATGCTTTTCTAGATGAAGGTAGTTATGGCAATCGAGGGTTGGAAGAAGTGCAAGCTCAAGTTAAAAGAAACGCTAAAATTTATTATTTGGATAGCGTGGGTGCCTCAGCACCGCTACATCTGCTAGGTGAGCTGCCTAAAGGTGGAAGATACAACGAAGCGATTGATTATCAATCAGCTGATCAAAAGGTTAGTTATCTTTTTAGTGCTAGAAAAGATCAGCAAACCTCCCGTTTTTTCTTAAATTCAGCTGATTTAAAAGCAAAACAGCTAAATATGAAAAATATTGTTGCGGTAACAGATTTGTTTCAGTAAGCAAGGTCTAAGGACTAAGTAAGAACAAGGAGGCTATTATGTTAGGAATTGTTATTGCTACACATGGAAAGTTAAGTGATGGGTTAAAAGACGCTGCAGAAGTGATCGTTGGGACAACCAATAATATTGCAACAGTCAATTTAAATCCTGGGGATGATGTACAAGCTTTAGGGAGTAAAATCGAAACAGCGGTAAAAGAAGTCGATCAAAATGAAGGTGTGATCGTATTGACTGATCTGGTCAGTGCAAGCCCGTACAATCAATCCGTTTTGATTACCAATGGTTTAGAGCCGGAATTGCAGGCGAATGTTTATGTAATCGGCGGCGTTAACTTACCAATGCTTTTAGAAACAATCAATCATCAGCTGTTAAGCACGCCAGTGGAGGAAATTGCACCTGCTGTCCTAGCACAAGGCGCTGACAGTCTAGATGTTTGGCATATCTCGGCAATGGATGAAGACGACGATGAGGATGATTTCTAATCTCAAATTGTGAAGTCAGAAAAATCGAACATATTAATAGGAATAGGAGACTAAGTCTATGAAGTGGGGCTTTAGATGGTATGGGGAAAAGGGTGACCCGATTCCCTTGAATAATATCCGACAAATTCCAGGAATGAATGGAGTCGTTGGAACGTTACTAAATAAACTTCCCGGTGACGTATGGGAAGTAGCAGAGATTCGTGAGTTAAAAGAAACGATTGAAAAAGAAGAATTAGAATTATTAGGGATTGAAAGTGTGGCAATCCATGATGCAATCAAAGCAGGTACAGACGAAAGAGACCATTACATCGATAATTATATTCAGACCATTAAAAATTTGGCTGAATGCGGTGTGGATTTGATATGCTACAGTTTTAAACCAATTTTTGGTTGGGCTAAAACAACGCTAAACTATGAAAATGAAGATGGTAGTTTTGCTCTGCTTTATGATCAAGCAGTCGTGGATAATATGGAACCTGGAGATATGTACAAATTGATTAGCAGTCAGTCAAAAGGTTTCCAAATGTCTGGCTGGGAAGAAGAACGGCTGAATAAATTCAACGCTTTAGTTGAAATGTATGAAGGGGTAACTGAAGAAGTTCTATTTGATAATTTAAAATATTTCCTTGAACGCATCATTCCGATTTGTGAACAAACGGGTGTGAAAATGGGGATTCATCCGGATGATCCACCGTGGGAAATTTTCGGCTTTCCACGGATCACAAAAAATCTGTCCGACTTACAACGAATTATCAGTATGGTCGATTCCCCATACAATGGGGTGACGCTGTGTACAGGAGCGTTGGGGGCTGATCCTGCTAACGATATGGTCGAGATCATTCATGCTATTGGTGATCGGATCAACTTTGTCCATTTCCGAAATGTGGAATTCTTAGGCTATCGGAAATTTAAGGAAACGGCGCATCTATCCACGGAGGGGTCACTAGACATGTATGCTATTATGGAAGCATTGGTCGAAGTAGGCTATGACGGTGTGATTCGTCCAGACCACGGACGAACACTCTGGGGCGAGGTAGCTAGACCGGGCTACGGGTTGTATGACCGGGCGATGGGGATCACGTATATGCAAGGTCTTCATGAAGCAATCACAAAGAGTCGCAAAGCATAGCTGTGTAGAAAGCGAGAGAGAAAAATGTCAGTAAATATGAATCATCCAGTTTATCAGCAAGTCGCAAAGTCGAAATTATTGCCGCTTTATACCGCGACAGATTTGGCGTATCTACCTAAAGTAGAAGAAATCTTATTAGAAAATGAAGTCCCATTGATTGAAGTAACTTTTCGCAGTGAATTGGCTGCTGCAGCAATCAAGCAATTAGCAGCTTCCGGTAAATTGATGGTAGGTGCGGGAACTGTTCGGACCTTAGCCGAAGCGAAGATTGCGGTTGAAAACGGTGCACAATTCGTTGTCTCACCGGCAGTCGTACCGGATGTGATTGAGTATTGTTTGGAACATGATATCCCTGTTTTTCCGGGAACAGCAACGCCACGGGATATTCAAATGGCTGCAGACTACGGTATTAAAGTCGTGAAGTTTTTCCCTGCGGATATTTATGGCGGGTTGAAGGCAATCAATGCTTTGAGTGGTCCATTCTATGATATCAAGTTTCTACCAACAGGGGGAATCAATGAAACAAACTTCGTTGAATACCTAGAAAATCCGAATGTTGTTGGTGTTGGCGGATCCTTCATCCTTTCTGAGAAAGTCATCATGAAAGATAATGGGATTACGATGAACCAGACGTTGAAAAACTTGGTGGAGCAACTGAATTAGCTAATCAGTAAAAACATTTATGCCATCTGGTGTAAATGTTTTTACTTTTCTAGAAGGAATGACAGAAGACTTCACACTTATAACACATTTTTTTCTTATTTTTGTACAATATACTCATGGCTTTTTCAACTATTTTGGGTAATATAAAGATAACCCTAAAAGTAATTCTTTTTCCCCTGTAAAAGCAGGAACCCCCACAAATAAAGCTGACGCAAAAAAGCGTCAGCTTTATTTCGTATAGACCCAAGCATTAGCGAGTTGGGGCATCAAGTGAGCCAATGAATATGTTTGACTGTAATGCTTTTTTTCGAAGCTATCATTTGGATCATAGACAATCAGCGACTCGCTTTGCAGATCTTTTTTAATCACCATAATGTGGCCAACTTCCGTAAATTCACCTGGATTGACTGAAATTACAATTGGCTGATTCTGATTTAGATACTGCTGAATTTGGGCGGAATCTTTGCCCAGATCGTGCATTGTTAAATGATAATTTTGAGCGAAGGCGGAAAAAATCGACCAAGCGGTCCCTTGACCAGTCTGATAATAGTTACTCCCGCTCCATTGCAGGATTTCTGTGGGATAGACGCTCCGCTTTTCATAATAAGAAAGCACCATGGCTAGAGAAGTAATTGCGCACCCGTTAGTTGCCAAATCATTTTGATCAGAGCCACTCCCATAGGCCTTAGTCGACCAGCGGGCATCCGTTTGGAGCAATAAAGGAAAATCCTGTCCGTGTTCTTGTAAATATTGATTTGCAGCTGCAGAAAAATCTTGCTGCTGGCTGTTTACGGTGGAAGAAAGTGTAAAAAAGCGGGAAGCTAATATACCTAAACTGGCAATGACTAAAAAAATACCAAGAAAAAGCGAAAAAGGACGAGTTCGTCGTCGCATAAAAAAACACCTCCATTCCTTTATTAAAACGAAAAAGGAGAGAGGTGTCATCGGGCAAAAGTTGTAATTTATTCGAATTCTTCTAATTCTAGGCTGAGTTCTTCCCAACTAGCCAGCTGCTCTTCTTGTTCAGCTTTTTTTGCTTCCAGTTCGTTGGTCAATGCTAACAACTGGACATGATCGTTTAAAACAGCGGGCTGACTCATTTGGGTTTCCAGTTCGGCGATTTTTTCATCAAGCAATGATAAATTTTCTTCGATTGTTTCGATTTTTCGTTTAAGACTTCGAATTAATTTCTGCTGTTCCTTGTCTTGGTAAAATCTCTTTTTCGGAGCTTCCACCGGTTCGATTTCCTTAGCTTGCAGCTCCGCGATTTCTTCTTCTTCTTTTTTCTTCTCTAAATAATAATCATAATCGCCTAGGTAGAGTTTACTGCCTTCAGGTGACAATTCAATCACTTTATTGGCAATCCGATTGATGAAGTAACGGTCATGGGAAACAAACAAAAGTGTGCCTTGATAATCGATTAAGGCGTTTTCCAAAACTTCTTTATTATCGATGTCTAAATGGTTGGTTGGTTCATCTAAAATCAAGAAATTTTCTTTATTCATGGATAGCTTGGCTAAAGCGACCCGCGCTTTTTCGCCACCACTCAGTAGCGGGATCGTTTTTTCAACATCTTCTCCACTGAAGAGAAAGCCACCTAAAACACTGCGGATGTCTTTTTCTGGGGTAGTAGGGTGTTCGTCCCAAAGTTCAGCTAAAATGGTTTTATTCCCATGAAGATCGGCTTGTCCCTGGTCATAGTAGCCGATTGAAACATTCGTCCCAAAATGTGGATCACCTTTGATGAAGGGGAGTTGACCAATTAATGATTTCAATAATGTCGATTTACCGATGCCGTTTGGGCCAACTAGGGCGATAGCATCTTCGCGACGAATATCTAAGTCGACTGGTTCGGCTAATGTTTTTTCGTAGCCAATTGCGGCTTCTTCTAGCTGCAAGACGACATTACCGGAAACCTTATCAATATCAAACATGAATTTAGCAGACTTTTCTTTTCCATCTGGTCGATCTAAGCGTTCCATTTTGTCCAATGCTTTGCGGCGGCTCTGTGCTCGTTTCGTAGTTGAGGCGCGAACTAAATTGCGAGCGACAAAATCTTCCAGTTTTCCAATCTCGTCTTGTTGTTTCTCATACGCTTTCCAATCACTCGCTAGCTGAGCGGCTTTCAAATCAAGATAACGTGAATAATTTCCTTTGTAGTGACGAATCTTATGACGAGAAATTTCATAAATCTCATTGACGACTCGATCTAAAAAGTAGCGGTCATGGGAAACGATTAAAAGAGCACCAGCATAGCCTTGTAAATAATCTTCCAGCCAGGCCAAGGTTTCAATGTCTAAATGGTTGGTTGGCTCATCCAGAATTAAAATATCTGGTTTGACTAACAGCATCCGAGCTAACGCCAAGCGGGTTTTTTGTCCACCCGATAAGGTACTGATCTCCTTATCGTAGAAACTTTCATCGAACTTGAAACCGTGGAGCACACTACGGATTTCATTTTCATAGCCGTAGCCGTTTTGATCATTAAAATCGTGTTGCAACTGATCGTATTCTTTCATTAAAGAAGCATATCGGCTGTTACTTTCTGGTGTTTCACCAATAGCTACTTCAACTTCTCGCATCCGCTGTTCCATATTACGGACGCCTTCAAAGGCCTTCAACATCTCATTCCAGATCGTTTCAGTGGAATCAAGACCTGTGTCTTGAGCCAGATAGCCTAAGGTTGCTTGCTTATTTTTAATCACCTGACCAGCATCGGGTGTTTCAATCCCTGCGATAATTTTTAAAAGGGTTGATTTGCCGGCACCATTGCGACCAACTAAGCCGATGCGAGCTTTACTAGCCACTTCTAGGTGGATGTTTTCAAAAAGGGTATCGGCACCGAAATAGCGGGCGATTTGATTTGCTTGTAGTAAAATCATTGGATATCTTCCTTAAATTTATTTTTCCGAATGGATTTAGTCTAACATATTTTTAGCACCGACGCGATTGGAAGCGGTCATTTCATTTGAATCGTGATTTTTTCACATAATTTCGAGCACGAGCGTTGCAATTTCACTAAGATTCTTGCTATTATAGTGCAGTAGTCAACATTACGAATTTTTTAGTAGAGGAGAGTCATTGTGAAGGAACAATCAATTCCAAAAGCGACTGTTAAACGATTACCGCTATACTATCGGTATTTACGTATATTGAATAATGCAGGAAAAACAAAGGTATCATCGACTGAATTAAGTGAGGCCATCCAAGTCGATAGCGCGACAATTCGACGGGACTTCTCGTATTTTGGGGAGCTAGGTAAGCGTGGCTATGGCTATGATGTCGAAGATTTGATGCACTTCTTCGGTAAAATCCTAAATGATGATCAGTTGACCAATGTAGCATTGGTCGGTGTTGGTAATTTAGGGAGCGCCTTATTAAAGTTCAAATTCCATCAAAGCAACAGTATTCGTGTTAGCTGTGCCTTCGATATCAAAGAAGATATTGTTGGTCGGATTGTAGATGGTATCCCAGTTTATCCTTTAGATAACATGGTGGAACAAATCAAATTGCAACAAATTGAGATTGCGATCTTGACCTTGCCTGCACAACAGGCGCAACCGGTTGTTGATCAATTAGCCGAGGCTGGCATCAAAGGAATCTTGAACTTTACGGCTGCCCGTTTGACTGCGCCAGACGATGTCATCATTCAAAGTGTCGATTTGACGAATGAATTGCAAACGTTGATCTATTTTTTACATCACAACCCCGATAACAAATAAAAGATTATAGAGAAAATAGGTCCCAAGCTTGGTATGAGCTTGGGACCTATTTGTTTTGGCTTGCAGAAATCAGCTGAATAATGATTGATAGTCCGGCGCTCCTGAATCCTTGGGTAATTGTTCTAACAAATTTTCTAAGGAATTGAAATCAATAAAGCGGGCTTGCCGAGCAACTTCTTTTCCTTCATGATAGACCAAAACAGCAGGAACTGTTAATACCTCAAAAAAGCCAGCTAATTCGGGCTGCTGTACAATGTCTAAATGATGAAAAGAAATTGCGTTGTCTTCAGCGATTTTTCTCACTTTAGGTTCGTCTACATGACAGATACTACAATTTTCAGAAGAAATAAAGACGATCGTGTTTGTTTGGTTATTCAAAGCTTCTTTAACAGCATTTAAGCGTTCCATAATCTCATTTCCTTCCCAGACTGTATTTGCATACTAACAGAAAGTTAATCAATATTGGCTCGATTGTCAATTTTCCTGTTTTATTATAGTCACATTTTTTAGAACCTGTGCTAATTGAGCCCAGGTTCTTTTCATTTTTTGAATAATAAAATTTTAATATTTGGTGGGCACTTCAATCACTTCTAAAGTTAGCTGTTCAATCAAACAAACGATCTAGGGGCTTCTTTAAAATAAATATATATGTCAATAAAAATGCCCAAGCTACTTTTATGAAATTAAAGAAAAATTTGAAAAAAACTAATTTAAGTAGTTAGAAATAAGGATTTTTTCCTGTTTGTAACTTTTTTCCAGCTTTTAAAATTGTACTTTGATGAGTATGATGCTAATTTTTTTGTAAGAAAGCGCTTTTGTTTTTTGTTAGAAATTACTTTATGTGAAGGAAGGGGAATTTATGGCAGAAAATTATAGGAAATTAATCAGAATTTTGTTATCTATAGTTCTTGTTTTAGGGATTTTAATGCTTTTTAGTAATCCCATAAAAGATTATATCGTGGAATACAATGTTAAAAAAGCGACTGTTCAGCATTTTTCCGCAGCAGAGATAAAAAAAATCAGCGGATTGTTGAACAAGAAATGCAAAAAACTAACAGCGAGATTGTTTCGTTTGATATAGCAGCTGTAGAACCGGTGGATACGGCCTCAACGCTTCAAGAGCTAGTCAATCAAAAAAAATATCCAGTTGTTGCTGGAATTGCTATTCCTAGTTTTGAAATCAATTTACCAATTTTTAAATGAACAAGACGTTACCTTGGTTCGGCCTCAAAAAAATAATACAGTGCTGATTTTAGTTGTTGTATTAGTCATTTTGTTGATTGTGATCGGTATCTTGATTTGGAAAATAAAAAAGTTTAGAAAGTGATTCACCTTAGACGATCAAGAAAAATTGATCGTCTAAGGTGAATCACTTTCTGGTAAGGAAAGTTCGCAAAAGGCCATTTCTTATTTTAGTTGTCCGTAAAAGCTAAGATCGAAGGCTGTCCTGTAAGAATTTACTTGAACATAATAGGATGGCTGAAGTGATTCCAACAACTTGAGCCAGTATTTTGCCTGTTTATTACTTGTCATCTGAAATAAACAGGTTTATAATAACAAACATGCGGGTGTAGTTTAGTGGTAAAACAGAAGCTTCCCAAGCTTCCGTCGCGAGTTCGATTCTCGTCACCCGCTTAGTTTGAAGAGTGGGAAAGCCTGATAAAAAATAAGGCTTCGCTGCTCTTTTTTTAGGCTGCAGTAATTTCTTTGTTTTAGTAAAAAGGCCCCAAAAGATTTATAAATCCTGCTCTTGCTATTCAATTGAAAAATGATGTATGCTGAAGGTGTTGCGGAAGAGTATATCCGTGAAGAGGTATATCCTCTGATGAAACCAACGTTTGTGGCTGAGCGTTGGTTTTTTTGTATTTGAAAACAAATTATGCAGAAAAGAATATTTTCTGGTGAGTCCTTTCAATGGACATTCATTTCTTTAATGAAGGAATTATTTTGATTGAAAAAAAGTTTTTTTCGTAATGGATTTTGCTAGAGTTCTATTGGAGCCAGGAATATACTATGTGCAAATCAGTGAAAGGGGTTAGACGGGGTTTATCTTTGAGCTAAGTGAATTAGTGTAATGTTTATAGGAATATTTTTTGAAATTTCACGACTGATCTATTCCCGTTTGTCAACGATAATCCCAAATTCACAGGGATGTAATGAAGTGATCAGTAGCTGGGAAAATACGGCAACAACTATTTAGTAGAACTTATTTAGTTAAGATGAAATATCGTATTACTTGCTGCCAGCTACTAGGAGCGACTAGATAATTTACCATTGTCAGGCTGTCTATTTGCGCCCTTGTATATGGCAAACTACAAAAAAATCCTCCTAGTGAGGATTAAACAAGCATTCCGAATAGGTTTAAAAATAAAAGCAATAGTGCTGGCAAAAGTGAATTCATCGCGTTGAACATCCAATGAACCATAAGCGGGGCCCAAATATTTTTGACAATCAAATAAATGAGGCCTAAATAAATGCCAATAGCCATATAGGGAATCATGGCATAAATATTTCCATTGAAATTATGCCAATGAATAAGACCAAATAAGATTCCTTGTACAAATAGCATGAAAAATCGGAAAATTTTGTTAGAAATTTTTTCCAATAGTAGGTAACGAAAAGTCAATTCTTCAGTAAACGGAGCGATGAAGGGAGTCATAGCTGCTAAAACAGTCCAGCCGACAGAAAGCGATTGAATTGAACTACTATTTGTTGGAACTGTTAATAAGTCACTGGGAATCAAAGCGCGAACGAAATGAAGGATCAAAAAGACTCCGATAACTAAAAGAATGCTTAATAATAAACGTTGAAAAAGTTTTTGGCGAAAAATTTGCCATTGTGCACGTAAAAAATCATGGAATAACCAAATCATAATGAAAAAGCCTGCTGAAAACAATAAAAAGGACGCTAACAAAGCGGCTTTGGGGTTTTTATCAGGTTGTAAAAGTGGAAAGATATATTCGTCAATCAGCATTTCTGCGGGTAGCACTAAAAGCCCCCACCGTTGTTTTTTATTTGCGATCATTGTTACCACTCCGTTCCTTTGATAGTTTAAGAAAATTGCTGAAAAGTGTAAAGTAATATGCAAGAATGTAGTATTTGTTTGTGAGGAGTTTGGTATACTAGCTAAAAGGGGGAGATGGTGTTGGCGGATTATCAGATGCAAAAGACAATGGGGAAATGTTTTCGCAGTAAACAAGCAGAGATACGTGGATTAATCCGAATCTTAGGTAGTTGGTATGATTATAAAGTAGTTAATGGGCAGCCCGAGCCTGGAGACATGCTGGAAGTTATTGACTTTACCAGTCGGGAATTGTTAGTCGTTATCAATAATAATTTAGTAGAAAGTGATGTGAATTACATTGATCGTATTTAATATTATTTTGTTTGTTGTTTTTATAGTTATTCTTTTGTTTATTCTGAGTCAGTTAATAGTAATTGTTCAGCAAGGGGAAGTTAAAGTTGTTGAAAGTTTTGGTAAGTATGTTAAGACGTTGGAACCTGGGTTGCATTTCTTGATTCCAATTTTGTATGTGGTGCGTCGGCGCGTTTCCTTAAAACAAACGCCGATTCAAATCGAGCCTCAAAGTGTGATTACACGGGATAACGTAATTGTTGAGATTGATGAAGCAATCAAGTATCATGTAACCGATGCACGGGCTTTTGTCTATGACAACGAAGATGCTGTTACGTCAATGATTCAGGATTGTCAATCAAACTTACGTGGGATTATTGGGAAGATGGAATTAAATGAAGTGTTGAATGGAACAGAAGAAATCAACGTTAATCTATATGAGAGCGTCAAAGATATTACTGCTGGATATGGTTTATCGATTGACCGGATCAACATTGGAGAAATCTCTGTTTCAAATGAAATTGTTAATTCCATGAACAAATTAATTACGGCCAGTCGGGATAAAGAATCGCTGATTACGATCTCTGAAGGGAAGAAACAATCGGTTATTTTAGAATCCGAGGCAAAATCTTCTGAAATGCAGATTGATGCTGAAGCGCGGGCCCGCCAAACAAAAATCGACGCAGATGCACGGGCAGAGCGGACGCGTATCGATGCAACAGCAGAAGCAGAGCGGATCGCTAAGATTACAGAAGCAGAGACGGCGCGAATCAAGGCGATTAACCAAGCCATCGCGGAGAGTAATTTAACCGACGAAATGATTGCTTATCTAGGAATTGAAGCGTTCAAACATGTTGTTGAAAATAATGGCAATACCGTCATTATGCCAAGTAATTTAACTGAGTTGGGCAATGTACCAGCTATTAAAGAAATTTGGCAGCAAACGAAATAAGCGGTTATCGTCAATTTTTCTGAAAAGGGGATCCGCTAGCTAGGAGTGGGAGAATCATCGCAACGAAGAAACAAACACCTAAAATTATCTCTGCGATTGTTGTATTATTAGCTGGAGTTTACGGTGTTTATTCACAAGTTAAGCCAGACAATGACTCAATGGAGGCAGTCAAAGAAGTACAGGTCAGTCAGTTATCGGAAATCCCAGATTATGATGGTGAACATCAAACGATTGAGTTGAACAACAATCGCCCGGCATTTTCTAAAGAAGATTTGTCCATGGATCAGGGCACTTGGACTCGTTTTTCCGATTTGGATCATTTGAATCGAGTGGGTGTAGCAAACGGGATGCTGGGAAAGGACTTGATGCCGCAGGAAGAACGTGAGCGTCTATATGTGAAGCCGACTGGTTGGCATCAGAAATTTTATCAAGATAAGCCACTATATAATCGTGCCCATCTGATTGCTTTTCAATTTTCTGGCGAGAATAATAATTTGAAAAATTTAATGACCGGCACAGCTTCGTTGAATGATCCGGGCATGAATGACCATGAAATCGAGATCGGTAATTATATTCGTAAAACCAATCACCATGTCCGTTATCGTGTAACGCCTTATTTTAAAGGGGAGGAATTAGTCGCCCGTGGCGTTCAGATGGAGGCCCAAAGCGTTGAAGATGATCAGATTTCATTGAATCTATTCATCTATAACGTGCAAGAGAGCATTAAGATTGATTATCAAAATGGGTATTCACAAAAAGAATAAGTCATTTTCTAAATGACGCTGTAGGTAGGTTCGCTTTAACGAGCCTGTCTACAGTTTTTTTAGTTAAATACCAGCGAGTCAGCGTGTGGAGTCTTCCCGTAGCGATACTTATGATAGGGGAAGGATTATTTATCAAGTAAGGCGGTCGAATAAGAAATGAGTACGTTTGCTTTGGTTCCTTCAGATTCTATTGGAAAATCCAAAAAAGGATGTGTACCAAAAATCTTGGCACACATCCTTTTTCCATGTTTTAGTTCAAAGCGCTGCTGTTTTCCATAACTTCATCAATCAAGCCGTAAGCTTTTGCTTCTTGGGCAGTCATGAAGTTGTCACGATCAGTATCGCGTTCAATCACTTCAATCGGTTGACCAGTACGTTCAGACAAGATGTTGTTTAAACGTTCCCGGGTTTTCAAGATATGACGAGCAGCAATCTCGATCTCTGTTGCTTGACCTTGAGCACCGCCAAGTGGTTGGTGAATCATAATCTCAGCGTTCGGTAAAGCAAATCGTTTGCCTTTAGCACCAGCTGTTAATAGGAAACTCCCCATTGAAGCAGCCATACCAAGTACGATTGTTTGGACATCAGCCTTAACAAAGTTCATTGTGTCAAAAATTGCTAAGCCGGCTGAGACGCTACCGCCTGGTGAGTTGATGTAAAGGTAAATATCTTTTTCAGAATCTTGGGCATCCAAGAAAAGTAATTGGGCGATGATAGTGTTCGCCATGTCATCGTTCACTTCACCGCTTAACATAATAATACGGTCTTTCAATAAACGAGAATAAATGTCGTAAGCACGTTCGCCACGAGATGATTGTTCAATAACTGTAGGAACTAAATTCATAGTGAATCCTCCTTAAATAATATTCATAATTAGTTTAGCACAAACAAGGTTAGATTGCTAAAGCTAAAGAAATTATACATCCTTGGTCAGTTTTGGTCAAATAGAAGGCTTCGTTTTTTTATCTGACTCGAACTATCCTAGAAACATGAAAATATGGTACTATTAATAGCGCAGAGGATCAAATGTAATGGACAGAAATAAAATAAATAATTACATTTCTATCCAATTAAGTAAACCCTGCTTTTTTAAAGTGTTTTACTGGAAGCATCGTAGCAGAAAAATGCTGAGCATAAAAAAATACGGTTAGTATGCAGCGTGAACTTTTATTTTAATAATCGTTAGGTTGTACGTAACACGTTTAGGTAAATAAGATGAGGAGGAAAAAAAGTGGAAATTGCATTTGTGGGGCTGATTGGCGTACTAATTGGCGCGGCTTTAACAGGTATTGCAGTCTTTTTTATTTTTAGGTATATCGATTTACGTCAGCGTCGAGAAAGAGAATTAGAGCATCAAGTGAAAGAAATAGAAACCATTAATCTTTTGAATAAAAAAATTAATGAAATTTTGTCCAAACGCAATGTGTTGATGCAAGATTATGTTGCGTTCAATTCCTTTGATGATTGTTATATTACGATTGATGATTTCATTTATTTGAATTCTTTTACGGCTCAGAATAGTTTCTATCTACCTAATTATTTAATTGAAGAGTTTTTCAAAAATATCTCTCATCGTAAAGTTATTTTGTCTCCAGAAGAAACCGTTAAAATCGGCGGCTATACTTATAAAGGCGGGCGGATTGTAATGGAGACTTTTTCAGAGCAGCTTTTAGAAATCCTTGAAGAGAAGCGGCAACAGCTGACGCGCTTAACGAAACAACCGTTACGCTATTTTAATGTGCAATAATTGGTGGTTTTGAGCGCTGTAAAATAGAAATGTTTATAAATATGGACGAGGTGATAACAGATGACAGTAATCATTGCTCATCGCGGGAGTGCAGGAACCCATCCAGAAAATACATTGCCTGCGTTCATGGAGGCAGTCCGGACAGGGGCAGATGGGATTGAACTGGATGTTCATTTGACGGCTGATCAGCAATTGGTAGTAATCCACGATGAGAGCGTGGATCGGACGACGGATGGTAAAGGATTGATTCGTGAGTTGACGTTAGCAGAGATCAAGGAGCTGGATGCCGGTAGCTGGTTCGATGAAAAATATCAAGCAACTAAAATCTCTACACTGCAAGAAGTGTTGAATTTATTATTACAAATGCGTTTTCGCGGCGTTTTATGCATTGAGATTAAAACGAATAAATATCATTATCCTGGGATCGAAGAAAAAATTTCAGCAGTAATGACCAGTAAAGAGTGGCCCTTTACTTATTGGTATGCAAGTTTTAATTTAGAGTCCTTGCAGATTATGCATGAATACGAGCCGGATGCGCAATTTGATTTGATTCAAAAAAATGACTTAGATAAGTATCAGACTGTTTTGACCACTGATTATCTTGAAGGATTACATCCCAGCTATGACTGGGTGAAGCAGCATCCTGAGATTGTAAAAAATTATGAAAAAGCGATTCGTCCATGGACGCCTAATTTGTACGATACCTTGATGAACTGTTTTGAAAAAAATTTAGCGGGAATCATCACCGATTTCCCAGAAAAGGCCATTCGGACGAGAAGTAGGTACAAACAATGAAAGTAATCGCAATTGTAGGGCCTACTGCTGTAGGAAAGACTAGCTTAAGCATTGATTTGGCTCAGCGTTTTAACGGAGAGATTATCAGTGGAGATTCTATGCAAGTTTACCGTGGCTTAGACATTGGGACAGCTAAAGTTACCATTGCTGAAATGGCAGGAATTCCCCATCACTTGATTGATGTTCGCGAGATCGATGAACAATATTCAGTAGCTGACTTCCAGAAAGCTGCGAGACAAGCCATTCAAGAAATCACTCAGCGGGGGAAGCTACCGATTATTGTGGGCGGTACGGGGCTGTATATCCAGTCGCTGTTATGGGATTACAAGCTTGGTAGCGAAGGTGAACCCGAAGACTCCTCCTTGCGAGAAAAATATGAGCGTTTTGCAGCAGAAAAAGGAAATCAAGCATTGTGGGAAAAGCTACGGCAAAACGATGCATTGGCATCCGAAAAAATCCACTATAATAATCGAAAAAAAATAATCCGTGCTTTAGAGGTCTTTGAATTGACTGGTCATTCGATTATGGCTCCCAAAGAACAGCCCCAAAAACTGTATGATAGTTTCTTAATTGGATTGAATACGGATCGCGCCGCTTTGTATCAGCGAATCAATCAGCGGGTTGATTTGATGATTGAAGAAGGCCTTTTAAAGGAAGCGGAGAGCTTAGCAGCAACCCCGAATGTTCAAGCGGCTCAAGGGATTGGTTACAAAGAACTGTTTCCTTATTTTTCAGGAGAGTCTTCATTAGAAGCGGCAATCGAAGAAGTTAAATTGCATTCAAGACGTTATGCCAAACGTCAGCTGACATGGTTTCGCAATCGGATGTCAGTTCATTGGTATGACTTAGTCCAACAACCAGCTGTAATTGAAGAGATTGAAACAGCGATTGAAAATTGGTTAGCTGAGGATTCTTCGATTGATCAATAAAGATAAACAGATAAAAAGTAATTGCCAAAAGAGGAACGAGGAGGGAACGAATTGTCAGAACGAGTCATTTTAGTCGGCGTCGAGACAGACGAGAGTAAAAGTAACTATTTAGAATCAATGCATGAGTTGGCAGGACTGACCAAGACGGCTCACGGCGAGATTGTTTTTTCATTGACCCAAAAACGGCCGAAAGTTGATCGACAAACGATTATTGGAAAAGGCAAATTGGAGGAGCTAGCCCAATTGGTTGAGGCTCATGAAGCAGAGTTGGTCATTTTCAACCACGCTTTGTCTCCTCGTCAAAGTCAGACGATTGAGGATCAAGTGGGTGTCCCTGTGATTGATCGAATCCAGTTAATCTTGGACATTTTTGCTCAGCGTGCGCGATCAAAAGAAGGCAAGCTGCAAGTTGAGTTGGCCCAATTAGATTATCTGTTACCGCGTCTAGTTGGACAGGGGCAGAGTTTATCACGGCTTGGTGGTGGAATCGGAACCCGAGGACCTGGGGAAACGAAATTGGAAACCGATCGTCGGCATATTCGTCGGCGGATCACAGCCATAAAAAAAGATCTGAAAGAAGTCGAAGCGCATCGTGAGCGTAGCAGACAAAAGCGACAACAATCCAGCATTTTTCAAATGGGTTTGATCGGTTACACCAATGCCGGTAAGTCAACGATTTTGAACTTACTGACCAATGCCGATACTTATTCAGAAGATCAGCTTTTTGCAACCTTGGACCCGCTGACGAAACGTTGGCGCCTGCCGCAAGGAATGGAAACAACAATTACGGATACGGTCGGCTTCATTCAGGACTTGCCGACGCAATTGGTCGATGCCTTTCAATCAACACTCGAAGAAAGTAAAGGAATGGATCTTTTACTACATATCGTAGATGCTAGCGCGGAAGATCGGCAACAACAGGAAAAAACTGTGATGAATTTGTTGAAGGAACTTGAGATGGATGATATTCCTGTTTTAACGATTTACAACAAGGCTGATCGGATTGATGAATTTCGCTTTGCTCCGACGCTTTTTCCTAACGTCTTGATTTCTGCTAAGACGACGAAAGGCAAAGAGCAGTTAGCTGAAGCAATTAAGCGTGAAATCATGAACCTATTAGAACCTTATTTGTTAACGGTAGGCGCTGATGAAGGTCAGGCTTTAAGTGAAATGAAACGAGAGACGCTGGTCTTGAGCGAAACTTTTGATGAGGAGAAGGAACAATACATCGTCCGAGGTTTTGCTAAGAAAAACTCTCTTTGGATTAGGAGAATGGAAGATGAATTGGACAGCTGAGTTAGCACCAGAACTAGTTGCAAAAGTTGACCGAGTGGATCAACAAATTTCCCAACGACTGCAAGAAGTACGGGAAGTAGCATTATCAAACCAAGCCAAAGTATTAACTGCTTTTCGAGAAAATCATGTTTCGGAAAGTCATTTTTTACCTTCAACAGGTTATGGAAATGATGATCAAGGAAGAGATGTGTTAGAAGCAGTTTATGCCCAGGTCTTTGGCGCTGAGGCTGCTTTGGTCCGCCCACAAATTGTATCAGGGACGCATGCAATCGCCACCTCATTATTTGGTGTGCTACGGCCTGGGGATGATTTGCTTTACATTACCGGCACGCCTTACGACACGTTATTAGAAGTAATTGGTGTACAAGGTAATGGCATTGGTTCTTTTAAGGAATACAATATTGGGTATGATGAGGTTGAGCTTTTAGCGGATGGAAATGTTGATTTCGATCAAGTAAAAGAAAAGATCACAGCTAAAACGAAGGTTGTTGCGATCCAACGATCTCGCGGCTATGCCGCACGTCCATCTTTTACGATTGAAAAAATCAAAGAGATGTGTGATTTTGTTAAGAGCGTTGCCCCTGAAGTTGTGATTTTTGTCGATAATTGTTATGGAGAATTTGCTGAACTGTTGGAACCAACACAAGTTGGAGCAGATATCATGGCGGGCTCGTTAATTAAAAATCCTGGTGGCGGAATTGCGAAAACGGGGGGGTATATTGCAGGTAAAGAAGCCTTAATCGAGCGCTGTGCCTATCGGCTAACGACCCCGGGAGTCGGGGCTGAAGGGGGTGCGATGCTAGGCAGTGTTTTTGATATGCTGCAAGGTTTTTTCTTGGCACCGCATGTTGTGAGCCAGGCGATTCAAGGGGCGATTTTTTCAGCAGCGTTATTAGCTGAGTATGATTTAGAATCAACCCCCAAATGGGATCAACCGCGTACCGATCTGATTCAGTTGATCGATTTTCGTGATCGCGACCGAATGATCCAGTTTTGCCAAGTAATTCAAAAATACTCACCGATCGATGCTTATGTCGCTCCAATTCCGTCTTATATGGCCGGTTATGAAGATGATATTATCATGGCGGCCGGCACTTTTATTCAAGGTGCTAGTATTGAATTAAGTGCAGATGGTCCATTGCGTGAACCCTATTCATTATATTTGCAAGGTGGGCTAACTTTTGAGCATGTAAAAGTTGCAGTAACCAATGCAGTGAATGAAGTGTATCATCAATAATGAGCATTCCGAAGTCATTCTGGACTTCGGTTTTTTTATCTTTTTTCGATAGTTATGGCTTCTTCTTTTAGTAATAATTCTAGGTCGCGACTGAAACGGACAAGATAGGTATGGTTCTCTTTATAGCAAGCTGTAACGATTCCAACTAAGCCGGCCATTGAATGGTAATCATTAATTTTAACTAGTTCACCAATATTAAATTTGGACAAAAGTTCACCTTCTACTTTTTTTAGTAGTATATCAGATTTTTTTGTAGTGTTGAAACGTTGATGGGATAAGGCGTTTTTAGAAAAAACGAACATTCCGATTCTTTATGTAAGAAAATCTGACATTAACTCTTGACGATTGGTCTATCGGATGGTATTCTTTTTTCAACATCAAGGAACAAGGAGGAATGGTTATGCGGGAAAAAGAACTACGTCGTTCACTTGCTGTTTTTCCAATTGGTACAGTTATGAAATTGACTGATTTGACTGCCAGACAGATTCGGTACTATGAGGAACAAGAGCTGATCCATCCTGAACGAAGCGAAGGAAACCGTAGGATGTATTCTCTAAATGATATTGATGTGCTACTGGAAATCAAAGATTATCTATCCGATGGTTTAAATATGGCCGGAATCAAACGGGTCTACCAAATGCGTCAAGAAGAGGTCAAAGCTGCTAAAGCGAAACCACCGTTGACGGATAAAGATGTTCGTCGAATCTTTTATGATGAAATGTTGACACAAGGTGGCTTTCAACAAAATAATCCATATCAATCACAAGGGCCTAAACTTTAGTGGTTGTGGAATATAAAAAAATGAAGTGTGAGGAAGGGATTAGATACTATGCCGAAAAGAGATCTAAGTAAAGAGGATATTAAACGAATTGTTGAAGAAGAAAACGTCCGCTTTTTACGTCTAATGTTTACAGATATTATGGGGACAATCAAAAATGTTGAAGTGCCAGTCAGCCAAATGGAAAAAGTTCTAGATAACAAAATGATGTTCGACGGTTCATCAATCGAGGGCTTTGTTCGAATTGAAGAAAGTGACATGTATTTATATCCAGATTTGACGACTTGGATGATTTTTCCTTGGGAAAGCAATCATGGCAAAGTAGGACGATTGATCTGTGATATTTATGGACCAAACGGTCAACCATTTGCTGGGGATCCTCGCGGGAACTTGAAACGGGTCTTAAAAGGAATGGACGAATTTGGTTTTACTTCATTTAACTTAGGGCCTGAGCCTGAATTCTTCTTATTCAAAATGGACGAAAATGGCAATACAACATTAGACTTGAATGACCGTGGTGGTTACTTTGATTTTGCCCCAACCGATTTAGGTGAAAATTGTCGTCGTGATATCGTATTGGAACTTGAAAGTTTAGGCTTTGAAGTTGAAGCATCTCACCATGAAGTGGCGCCTGGTCAACATGAAATTGACTTCAAATACGCAGATGCCATTGAAGCTTGTGACAATATCCAAACCTTTAAGCTAGTGGTTAAAACGATCGCTCGTAAACATGGTTTGCATGCGACGTTCATGCCTAAACCACTTTACGGTATTAACGGTTCTGGTATGCACTGTAACATGTCTTTATTCAACGACGAAGGCAATGTTTTCTATGATGAAGATGGTCCTATGCAATTAAGTGAAACGGCGTATCAATTCCTTGCTGGGTTAATGAAACACGCGCGTGCATATACGGCAGTATGTAACCCGATTGTTAACTCATACAAACGTTTAGTTCCAGGATTTGAAGCACCTGTTTATGTTGCTTGGAGCGGACGCAACCGTTCACCGTTAATCCGAGTTCCTGAATCACGTGGCTTGTCAACTCGTTTAGAATTACGTTCAGTTGACCCAGCGGCTAATCCATATTTGACAATGGCTGTATTGTTAGAAGCAGGGTTAGACGGTATCCGTAATAAATTAACACCGCCGGCAGCGGTTGATCGTAACATCTATGTGATGACAGAAGAAGAACGTAAAGAAGCAGAAATCTATGATTTACCTTCTACGATCCACAATGCTATCAAAGAATTGCGGAAAGACCAAACGATGATTGATGCTTTAGGCAATCATATCTATACGAACTTCAACGAAGCAAAACGTATGGAATGGGCAGCTTTCCGTCAAACTGTTTCAGAATGGGAACGCGATCAATACTTAGAACTTTACTAAACCTAACTCGCAACCGCTAGAAAATAATGTTTCTAGCGGTTTATTTTTTGGTAAAATCATAAAAGGGGCAGATAAGGGGCAAAATTAATAGTTGATTGTCTCAATTTTATCCTTTAATGTGTCCTTCATTTTATTAGTGACATGGGTATACACCTGTAAAGTTGTTGAAGCATCATTGTGTCCCACTCGATCCATAACCACTTTAATTGGTATATTTAACTCAGCCAAAAAGGAAATATGGGTATGTCTCAAATAGTGTGACGAGACCGGCTTTTGTATACCAGCAAACTTCGCAGCATTTTTAAGGCATGGAGCAAATGTTCGATAATCAATCGGATTGCCATTAGGGCTAGTAAAGATATAACCTGAATCAATATACTTGCTTGTTGCTTTGTAGAGTTGATTCTCTTGCAATATCTTAATAAGGATGTTGGTTGCACGTGTAGACAACACGACGTTTCTATTTGCTGCTTTAGTCTTTGGAGTGGTTCGTGTGACGTTACTATACGATCCGTTTCTAAAATCGATTGTTCCATTTACACTTATATAACCCTCGTATAAATCTTCTTCTCTTAAAGCAATTAACTCACCATAACGTAATCCAGTCAGCGCCAAAAATTCAACCATGTCTGCCTTACGTTGATTTGGTCGCATTTTATTTAACTGATCAATCACGGCTCTTAATTCATATTTTTCAAGATATTTTTCTGGTTTTTCATCTTGCCTTAAAACTAAATTCAATTTAAAATTAGGAGATCCTGCAGAATATCCTTCTTCGCTTGCGTGAGAAAGTATCATTAACGTAAAAGCTTTTATTTTTTTTACATAATTCAAAGAATACTTTTGGTCGTAATACAAATCTTCAATTCGCTTTCTGAAAAAAGGTAAATCAATATTTTTAATTAACATATCTTTACTAATAGCTCTCAAAAGTGTTTTTTCAGTAGATTCGAAAGATAAATATGAGGAGTTTTTTACTTTCCTTTTGTAATTAGGCTTAAATAATTCCAGTGCCTTTTCGAAAGTAATGGATTCGAGCTTAGGAGCGTTAATCTTTTTATTTATCTTTTCTTGAAGCTCCACAGTTGCTTGCTTCTTAGCTTGATTAGATTTGCTGTTAAGAGTGACTGAAACTTTCCTGCTCTTTTCTGTATATGGGTCAGTGTATCGTTCGGAATATTTGTATTTCCCGTTCGGTAATTCTTCAATCCACATGTTTATTCAACTCCTTTATTCGAATGTATGTTCTTTTTTTGCATGATTAAAAAGCCCCAAAGTGGGGCGATTATTTCTATAACCCCAATAATTCTTGTTTCTTGGCATCGAATTCTTCTTGGGAAATAATACCGTCATCTAATAATTCTTTGTACTTGCGTATTTCGTCAGTAGGAGAGAGTGAGATGCTTTCTTCATTTGCATGAGATACTGCACCGATTAATTCATCATGTCTATCTACTTCTAATTCAGAAACAATATAATCAAAACCGGCCATTGTTTCTTTTGCCTTCATTAACGCTTTTTCGTATTTTTTGTCTTTTTCTTGTTTCTTCTTGATGTAGTCTAAAGTTACTGACTGAGGAGTTCTGTTCTTAAAGGTAACCATGATTTTCAAAGAATCAACATGATTTCTTTGTTTCTTTTTCTTTGTAACTCCTCCTAAAACAGCACCGACGCCGCCAGCAAGGACGCCACCGACAACAGCCCGTCCAATTCCTAATCCACCACTCATAACAGAGCTGCCGTTTTCCAAAAGCTCATAGCTATTTAATTCATCGAATGTATAGACATTGAGTTTAACTCGAAATAATTTTTTAACAGAATCAATTTCAACTTCGCCGTATCTATTAGTAGACTTGAAATAACGAGCCGGTTTCTTTGCAATAGCTTCGTCTGGAGTCATTTTGGTAAAACCAACAAATTCTTCAAGTTCATCTGAAGACAGTTCTTTATTATTTTGAACCATATTTTCTAATGATGATTGTCTGGCGATGTCCTTTGCGCCTGATTTTACAGAATCCCAAAATCCCATTTTTTATAGCCCCTCTTCTGATATAATATGTTTGTACGACTCAGAAATGAGTAACCCTAGCCGAAGTTGCACCTTCGACTGGGGTATTTTTTATAGGTTGTAAATAACTTGTACAGCTTTACCGATAACTTTTGCTGGGTTTTCTTCCGTTATTACTATCGGTGGGTATTTAGGGTTGTCAGCTACCAACATGATTAAGTTATTTTGTCTTTTTATCCTTTTTAATGTAGCTTCTGAATCCCCATTTATTTGAACTGCCGCGATTTCTCCATCTTCAACTTCTTCTTGCAGTCTTATCAACACGTTAGAACCATTTGGTATGCCTGGACTCATACTATCGCCAGAAATATGTAATGCGATAATATCTCCGTTAGGCAAAGATGATGTTACAACCGGAATGTATTCATCAATATTCTGTTCTGCCGTTATTGGTGTTCCTGCGGCAATATTACCTAAAAGAGGGATGAGCGAAATTTTATCAGGAAAAATTAAGTTTGTAGGTTTTTGAAAATCTAGCCCTAAAATGTATTCAGGTTTGACATCTAGCACCCTTGCAAAGTCGTCTACTCGATTGAGCGGAAATTCTCTTGTCTTATTAAAATATCTGGATAGTGCCGATTTCGCCATCCCTACTCGTCTCGCTAATTCGCTGATAGATAATTTTTTTTCTTTCCTCAATTGGTTTAATAAGTCAATTATTTCATCATTCGTTCTCATTTTTTCACCTCCTATATAATGTAACTATATTATACTACTGTTCCCAAAAGAATACAATAAGTTCCCTTAAAAACTTTTTTGCTTTTATTTTCGGAATTATTGTTGACAAACGAGAACGTATAGATTATATTAATGGTGTACCCGAAAGAGAACGGAAGGAGTTGAGAAGCATGACAGTCGATTTAAGAAGATTGAAAGCTGAAAGAATCGCAAAAGGTTTAACGCAAGATGAAATGGCTGGGTTGATGGGTTGGTCGTCAAGAACGCCATACGCAAAACGCGAAAACGGCATTGTATCAATCGGCGCTGACGAGTTAGCTAAAATGGCTAGTATTTTAGGTTTTGAAAGAAACCAACTCGAAATTTTTTTTACAACGAATGTTCCCGATAAAGAACGAAAATAAAAAGGAGGCGATTTAAATGGCAAATTTACAAATTTTCGCATTTGAAGGCACTGACGAAATCAGAACACTATTGATTAATGATGAACCTTATTTTGTGGGGAAAGATGTGGCTCAAACTTTAGGTTATAAAAATACTCGAAAAGCATTAATTGACCATGTAGATGAGGAAGATAAGGGAGTAACGAATCGTGACACCCTTGGAGGAAAGCAAGATTTAACAATCATCAACGAATCCGGACTATACAGCTTAATCCTAAAATCCAAGCTCCCATCAGCCAAGAAATTCAAACGTTGGGTGACATCGGAAGTCCTTCCTCAAATCCGAAAGCACGGCATGTATGCCACAGATGAACTACTAAATAATCCAGACTTGCTGATTGAAGTAGCAACCAAACTTAAAGAAGAAAAGACACTACGCCTGATCGCTGAACAACGAGTAAATGAATTACAGCCGAAGGCGGACTACTACGACCGAATCTTAAACAACAAGGGATTGGTAACCGTTAGTACAATCGCCAAAAACTACGGTATGAGCGCTGTATCGTTCAATAAATTGCTACATGAGTTAGGTATCCAGTTCAATCAAAGTGGCACATGGCTGCTATACAGCAAGTTCCAAGACAAAGGGTACACGCATATTGAACCATTTGATTATGAAGACAAAAACGGCAATCGGCAAGTAAAAACACGGATGAAATGGACGCAAAAAGGACACATCTTCTTATATGAAACATTGAAGAAGAATAATTACTTACCGATGATTGAACGTGAACAAACAGCGTAGGAGGTGAGATGAATGGAGAGACCAAAAGGGCGCGTAACCATCGACCTAAAAATTACAAAAACCAACTCAAAAATGAGCTGGCTTCATAAACTATTCTTTTGGAAAGTCTAGATTAAAAGCGTCTAAACTACGATGGAACAAGTCATAATACAATCCGTAAATATCGACTTCTTTTTCATCTGCGTTGTAATCAGCGCCATTTATTTGGGAAATTAATTTTCTGTTGACTTCAGCTTCTACCGCTAATAGAGCTAAGTCATGAGCGCGTTGTTCATTAGTTAATGACATAATTTTCACCTCGCTTTCTAAAGCGATTATATCAAATGATAGGAGGATAAATAATGACTGAAAAAATCGCCATAGCTGAAACCATCAAATTGCCTCAATTATCAATGCCAAAGGATGAAGCGATAAAATATTTCGGATTCGAAGGACATGAGTCTACATTTCAAAGATTGTTAGCAGAATTCAAAGTACATCCTGATTACAAAAGTGGTTATCGAGCACCGACATACAAAATTGTGCTCATAAACATCAATCTGTTTGATCAATTTTTGGATTGGAAGGACAAAAATAAATTTAAATAAAGGAGCATGACAGCATGAAAAAAATCTACTGGCTACGGCGCACTGGAGCAATGCTATTTGCTTTCGGAATAGGCGCAGCAATCACAGGTAATGTGCCAGATTGGTTAAAAGCAGCATATGTTACAGCAGTTTTCGGCTTAGTTTTGATTTATGACTTTGCGGAATATGACACAAAAAAGCCAACCGAAGGGGCTGACTAGATGAATATTGGAGATTACATTTTAATTGTTGCAGTTTCGCTAACATTGGTTATAACAATTCCGATAGTGATCGATAATCATAAAACGCTTAAACGAATAAAAAAGAGAAAAAAGTAATTTTACTTAAGATT
>WPCI01109708.1_pt1 | contig 33506 bp, 25 predicted proteins | sample 5399871 | NCBI WGS metagenome assembly WPCI01 (sample SAMN12869469, study PRJNA574797) | sludge metagenome | isolation source: wastewater treatment of pH7 | place: China:Beijing | collected 2019-05-20 | reverse complement strand
CACCTCGGCGACCACCGGTTCGGCCGCCACCACCAAGCCGCGCTGTTCGCCGGTGGCACTGATCACCTGATCCACCAACCGGTCAGCCCAAGCCAGCTGCCCGGTCGGCGCCTTCTTGGCGGCAGCCGCCGCTGCCCGCAGAGTCTCGCGGCCGTCGGCCTGGCCCAACGCCACCGCGTAGCTTTCGGCGAGTTTGGCCTGGTCGCTCTCTTCGATCAATTGCCGCAGCCTTCCGGCACCGAAGCGCCCCCAGACCTCGTAGGTCTGTAGCCACCACCGGTGCAATGCCTGGTCGGCCCTGGCGAGCCGGTCGGCGTCGGCACCCTCCCGGACGGCGGCTGCGGCACGCAGGATCCGGTCGTAGCGGGCCTGCATCAGCCAGTCGTGGGCGCTCGCTTCCTCACCGGTGGCCCCTGGACGCCAGTGCCGGGCCGAACCGATGGTCGCGTCCAAGGATTGTCGGTCGAGACCGCGACCTCGGTAGTCGAGCGGGGCCTGCGGGTCGAGCGCCCCTTGCAGCCGCACCCAGCGGGCACCGACGCTATCCTCCAGCTGCATGGCCCGCAGAGCGCCGAGGCCTTCGGGCAGGCCACGCAGCCACGCCACCAGCTGGGGATCGAAATCACCGCCGAGGTATCGCGCGATCTCGTCCCAGTCGCCCCGCAGTGCCGCAACAAGTTCGCGTCCCGTGGCCACCCGGTGACCGTTGACGACTAAGCCGACCGGTCGCTGTTCGGGCGGACGGCGCAGCGACGCAAGCGGCACCGTCCGGACCAGGGGCGGGTCCTGGCCGCCCAGCCAGTCGCGCACCTGTGGCGCACCCCACCGGTCGGCAGGTTGGTAGGCGAGCAGGCCATCCACCAAGTTCCGCCAGCGGCGGTCCTCGATGGCCTCGGTGGTGTACCGACCGTCCACGATGATGGCGCGTTGCTCCTTGTCGGACGGCATGGTGCCGTCCGAAGCCGCCAGCAGGTGGCGACCGACGACCAACTGGTACATGATCGCCCCCAACGCCCACCAGTCGATCGGTCTGGCCACCTGGCCCTTGGTGTGCACTTCGGGCGCAGCCCACGGCCAGGACGCGGCCACCGTCTGCATCAGCACCGTGCTGACCTGGTCGGCGGCCACCCCGAAGTCGGTCAGCACCAGGTCGAGCCGGGGATGCACGTCGCGCACCAGGATGTTCGCGGGTTTGAGGTCACGGTGGGTGATGCCAAGAGCGTGCACGTGGGCGATCGCTGCGGCGAGTTGCCGCAGCGCCTCCAGACAAAGCGCGGGGCGCAGCCGTCCCCCCTGTTGCAGCCGGTACTCGGCCAAGTTGCCGTTTCGGCAGAACTCCTGCACCTCCCAAGGCTCGCCCTCGGTTTCTCCGTGCTCGAGCAGGCGGACAACATGGCGGGGGTCGGCCCGGTAGAGCCGGCCCAGCACCTCACGGTCGAGTTGCGCAGCCGACTTGTAGAGCTTGACAACCACGTCGGCGCCGTCGGATTTTCTGATGCAGCGCACCAGGTCGGCTTGGCCGCCGCACACCTTCAGGTCGTACAGCGGCTGGTAGCGGCGCAACAACTCATCTGGCAGGTTGGTGCGTAGCCGAGGCGGCATGGCCTCGTCATCGGGGCGGCGCTGCACCACGGTGACCCCCGTGCTGTCAACGCTGGTCCGCCGGTGAGTGGTTGCGTCGATGTCATTGACACGCCTCAGTGTGCTCAACACCACGGTCGGCTCACGGTCAGCCGCCTCGCTTGGGCGACCGGTCAGCAGCACAGTGGGAACCACGTCGGACGAACCCTGAATGCGCGTGCCCTCGACCTTGGTGCCCTCAAGGCGAGTGTCCTCGACTCGGGTGCGCCCGTCGCGTCCGGGCTGGACGGGATAGCTCGGCTGAAGGCCCTTCACCCCCATGCGCCACCTCCATCTGCATCGGGCTTGCCAAGGCATGACCTGGCCAGCCTAACTGGGGTCGTTCCCGGTATCCGTCGGGGTTGCCTCACCTCGACCCCTGAATCAACCCCGAAACGACGTCCAACTGGCTTCGGCGATAGTCTGTTTTGCATCACACCGCCATAGCCAGGGAGCATTCCAAAGATGTCCAAGCCGATCCTCGTCCTCAATTGTGGGTCCAGCTCCATCAAGTACCAGATGATCGACGCCGAGAACGAGGAGTTGCTTGCCAAGGGGCTTGTCCAACGCATCGCCACCGGGACCGTGGGCACCATCGACCATGAAGTCCTGGCAGACGAACAGGGCGAGTTCCACGTCTACCAGGAACTGCCCGACCACGAGACCGCGCTCGGCACCGTCTTCCAGCTCTTCCGTGACCACGGCCCCGACCTGACCGCGACGTTCGCGGTCGCCCACCGCACCGTGCACGGCGGCGACAGGTTCGCCGCGCCCACCCGCATCGACAATCAGGTGGTCAAAACGTTACGCGAATTGTCGCCGCTGGCTCCGCTGCACAACCCGCCGGCTATCGCCGGCATCCAGGCTGCCCGCAAGCTGCTGCCGGACGTACCGCACATCGCCATCTTCGACACCGCCTTCTTCGTGAACCTGCCGGCCGAGGCCTACACCTATGCGATGGACATCGGCACCGCCGGGCGCACCAAGATCCGCAAGTACGGCTTCCACGGTACCTCCCATCAATACGTCAGCCAGCAGGTCAGCAAGCTGGTTGGCCGGGGCGACCTCAAACAGATCGTTTGCCACCTCGGCAACGGGGCGTCCATCTCTGCAATCGACTCCGGGCGCCCGATCGAGACCTCGATGGGTCTCACGCCGCTGCCGGGCCTGGTGATGGGCACCCGCACCGGTGACATCGACGCCGGCATCGTCGGTTACCTGCACCGCGAGCTGGGCTGGACCATCTCCGAGATCGACAACGAGCTCAACAAACGCTCGGGCATGCTCGGCCTAACCGGCCACACAGACATGCGCGATGTGGAGTCGGCAATCGAGGCCGGCGACCCCCGCGCGCGGCTCGGCATGGACATCTACGTGCATCGGCTGGTCTTCTACATCGGTGGCTACGCGGCGCTGCTCGGCCACCTCGACACAATCACCTTCACCGCCGGTGTCGGCGAGAACTCCCCCGAGGTGCGTTCCGAGGTCTGCGCGCGGCTGAAGGTCTTCGGCGTCGAGCTTGATGAAGAAGCCAACAAGGTGCGCAGCAAGCAGCCTCGGACCATCTCGACCCCCGACTCGAAGGTGCAGGTGCTGGTGGTTCCGACCAATGAAGAGCTGGCGATGGCACGTCAGTCGGTCGAGTTGCTGAGCGACAACTGACCGCTAGACCAGAGCCCGTCTCGTCGAAGGTCGGTGCCGCAGATGGCGGGCGCCGACCAGTAAGTTGGTTCACATGGCGACTGCACTGGTCACGGGGGGCACCTCCGGCATCGGGTACGCCTTCGCGTCCGAGCTCGCCGGCCGGGGCTACGATCTCGTCCTGGTGGCGCGGGATCCGGATCGGCTGGCCCGTGCGGCGACCGATCTGACCAACCGTTTCGGTTGCCGGGTCGAAATCCAGCGTGCCGATCTCGCGGTACGCGCCGACCTGGAGCCGGTCATCGCGAGATTGCTCGACCAGCGCCGGCCGGTCGAGCTGCTGGTCAACAACGCCGGCTTCGGCCTGTACGCCTGCCTGCTCGACCCCGACGTCGCCAGCCAAGATGAAGGGATGGCCGTCATGTGCACCGCGGTCTTGGTCCTGTCCGGCGCCGCGGGACGGGCCATGAAGGCCCGCGGTCGGGGTGCCATCATCAACGTGTCCTCCGTGTCAGCTTGGATCTACGAGGGCAACTACTCGGCCGTCAAGCGCTGGGTACTCAGCTTCACCCAGGCTTTGGCGCTGGAGCTGGCCGGCACGGGCGTGCAAGCCACCGTTGTCTGCCCAAGTTGGGTCAAGACCGACTTGCACGAACGGGCGGGCGTCGCGCGTCCCAAGTTGCCGGCCTGGGTTTGGGTGGCGGCGGAAGACGTCGCGAGCACCGCACTGGACGCGGCAGCCAAAGGTAGAGTTGTGGCGATTCCGTCGCGCCGTTGGCGGTTCGCGGTCTGGGGGCTGCAGCACCTGCCGGATGGCTTGGCACGCCATGTGTCCCGCGAGATCAGCAAGTCGAGGAGCAAGATCTGATGGCCGAACTGGGGGGCAACCGCAAGCGTTTCACGTCGCCGCTGAACACGATCGCCACCACCGGCGCGCAACAACTGCTGCTGAAACCGGTGGTGTGGAGCCAGCTGACGGTGCACGTGCACGGCGAACAGAACCTTGAGGGCGTCGAAGAGCCGTTCATAGTCATCGCCAACCACTCCTCCCACTTCGACGGGCCACTGATCATGTCGGCCTTGCCGAGGCGGCTGAGCAAGAACTTGGCCACCGGGGCGGCCGCCGATACCTTCTTCACCAAGTGGCAGAACGCCGCGTTGATCCAGCTGTTCATGAACGGCTTCCCGGTGAATCGGGCGGGCACCCGAAGCCACCGCGGAATGGCCAAGCAGTTGCTCAGCGAAGGGGTGCCGATCTTCCTCTTTCCGGAGGGCACCAGGTCACGTACCGGCGGCATGGGCCCCTTCACCCCCGGCGTCGCTGCGCTGGCGATCTCGTTCAACTGCCAGGTGGTGCCCAGCGCGATCGTCGGCGCCTTCGCTGCCTGGCCCGCCAAGGAGCCCCGCTGGCGCCCCGGACGACCGCCGGTGCACATCGTCTTCGGCTTGCCGATGCGTCCTCGTCCGGGCGAGATCGCCCACCAGTTCAACGAACGGCTGCGACGCAAGGTGATCGAACTGCACGACTCGACCGCACACGCCTACGGCATGCCCACCCAGGCCGAGATGGCACACCGGGCAGCCCTGGAGAAGTCCACCCGCCGCAGTCGGGAGGCAGCCCAGCCCGACAAGCCCGGCACCGAGTCAGGCGGCAGCACCCAAACCCCAGCGGACGCCACACCACCCACGCCGGCAACCGAGTCCCCAACGCCCGATCCCGATACCAGGCGGTAGGCTCGGCAGATGAGCAGCGGACATGGCCTCGATGTGGCGGCGGTGGTCGTTACCTTCAACCGGCTGGCGCTGCTGCAGCGCCTGATTTCGCGACTACGCACGCTGGAGGCGGTGGACGCCATCCTGGTCGTCGACAACGCGTCCAGCGACGGCACCGGCGAGTGGTTGGCAGAGCTGACTAAGGAAGAACCGCGCGTAGTGTGCCGAACGCTGCCCACGAACTTGGGCGGCGCCGGCGGCTTCCAGACCGGCCTGCAGTGGTCACACGACTTGGGCGCCAACTTGGCCTGGCTGATGGACGACGACGGCCTGCCAACACCCGACTGTCTCGACATCTTGCTGCGACACCGGGGCGAGTTCGACTTCTGGGGTCCGGCGGTGCTCACCGAGCAGCGTCCCGATGAGCTCTGCTTCCCGATCCGGCTGCCTGGCACCGCGACCGTCACCCGTACCCTGGCCGAACTTGAGGCGGTCAGCGTCGCCGGCATCGTGCCCGATGTGGTCATCCCGTTCAACGGCGTCTTGGTGACCCGCGAACTGGTCGACCGGATCGGCACCGTCCGCGCCGAGTTCTTCATCTGGGGTGACGACGTCGAATACCTGTGGCGAGCCCGGGACGCCGGGGCACGGGTGGCGACGGTGGTGGACGCGCACTTCCATCACCCGGCGACCGACGACCTCGGCACGCCGATGCTCTTCGGCCGGACGACCTACAACCACTCGCCGAGTGACCTGAAGCACTACTGCATGGCCCGCAACAACACTGTCAACCTGTTGGCCCACCGGGGCCCGCTGCACGCCGCCGCGTTCTGGGCGAAGACGGCTTGGTTCTACAGCTTCGTTCGCCCCAACCCCAAGCGTCTGCTGCTCTCGGCGCAGGCGATCACCGCTGGGCTGCGGGGCGACTTCTCCGGGCACCGACGCTTCCTGCCCAAGGCGCCCGCCGGCCAGCCGACTGAATCGCCACGCCGCGCCGCCCCCCAGGACGAAACCGTCGCCGTCGTGGTGGTCACCTACAAGCGTCCCGAGTTGCTTGACCGGCTACTTGATTCGCTGGCCGCCCAGACCAGGGCCGTCGACGCGATCTACGTCGTCGACAACGCCTCCGACCCTGAGACGGCTGCGGTGTTGGACGCGCACGCCGGCCTGCCGCTGGTCGTGGACCACACCGGCGAGAATCTCGGCGGCGCCGGCGGCTTCCACCGCGGCCTGAAGGCCGCCTACCTGGCCGGCTACGACCGGATCTGGCTGATGGACGACGACGTACGTCCGGCCCCGTGGGCGTTGCAGGCGCTGCTCGCCGATGGCGGGCCGGCGCTCGCCTGCGTCCGGGAGGACCGCCACGGGCGGCTGGTCGAGAAGGCCGCGATCCGGTTCGACCTGACCAACCCGCTGCAGATCAGGCCGAAGACGGCCACGGTCGACAGCGTCTACCCCGACCGGGCCGCCATGCCAGCGCGGGTAGAGATCGAGAACGCCGCCTTCGAGGGCTTCATGGTGCACCGCAAGGTCGTCGACCAGATCGGCTACCCCGACCCGAGCTACTTCATCTTCTACGACGACTGCGACTACGTGATCCGGGCCCGCCGGGCCGGTTTCAAGGCCTTCGCAGTGCGGGACGCCCTGATGCGCCGCCACTTCGACTTCGTCCAGGGTGACGACCTGGCGGGTTGGAAGGGCTTTTACATGTACCGCAACCTGTTCGTGGTGCACTTCCGCTATGGCACCAACGTGGCGGTGCGGCTCAAGCCGTTCGCCATCACTGCGGCGGTCGTCGCGCTGTCGCCGCTGCGCGGTGGCCGTAAGGAGGCCGCGAACGCGCTCCGGGCATTGCGGGAAGCCCTGACAATGCGCCGACTCGACCCGGCGACCCGCCTCGACTAGTCGCTCATCGACGAACGCAGGAAATCCACGGCTTCAACGATCGGTGCGTCGTGCACCACCCGGCCATGCTCCAGTACGATGCCGCGTTCGCAGATGTCCTTGATCAGTTCCAGATCGTGGCTGACGACCATCAGCGTCTGACCGGCAGCGCGCAATTCCTTCATCTTGGCGATGCACTTGCGCTGGAAGGGCTCGTCGCCGACCGCCAGCACCTCGTCCACCAGGAACAGGTCGGGGTCGGTGTGCACGGCGACCGCGAACGCCAGCCGCATGTACATGCCGGAGGAGTAGAACTTGACCTCGGTGTCGATGAACTTCTCGATGCCGCTGAAGGCGACGATGGAATCGAAACGCTCGTCCACCTGCTGCTCGCTCAGGCCGAGGATGGCCCCGTTCAGGTAGACGTTCTCACGACCGGTGAGGTCAGGATGCATGCCGGCGCCCACCTCGATCAACCCGGCAATCCTGCCGCGGACACGGACACTGCCGCTATCCGGGAGCATCACACCGCTGACCAGTTTGAGAGTGGTCGACTTTCCGGAGCCGTTGAAGCCAAGCAGCGCGACCGACTCGCCCTGGGTGATCGTGAACGAGACGTCGTCGAGGGCGTTGAAGTTGTCGCTCAGCTGGCCGCGTCGTCCGGTCGCCCACCAGACGATGTACTCCTTGATGGAGCGGGTGTGGCGAAGGTCGAACTCCTTCACCACGTTGGTCAGTTCGGCCATCACCAGACCATCAGGGGAAGCGGTCATCACAGCTCCTGCGCGAACTTGCCCTCGAGGCGATGGAAGATCACCTGTCCGAGCACCAACGACAGCACCGCCACCAACAGGCCGAACACCCAAACCGTGGCGATGTTGTCGGGCAGCAGGTCTGCGGGGCCCTGACCAGCGGGGATGACGCCCTCCACCGGCATCCAGAAGGCGTAGTGGGACAGTTCCACCCCCATCGCCAACGGGTTCATCTGGTAGAGGGTGAACAACCACTGCGGGACCACGTCGGCCACCATGTGCCACTGGTAGAAGACCGGCGAGACCCAGATGGCCACCATCATGAGCAGGTCGACGAGATTCTCGGCATCACGGAAGTAGACGTCGAAGGCGGCGAACGCCAACCCGATGCCGAGCGCGAACATCCCGATCACCAGCAGCGCAGCCACCCCGCCCAGGATGTTCATGATGCCCGGACGCCAACCCATCAGCAGGGCGCCGACGATGAGGACGACGATCTGCGGCACCACATGCACGAACGCGACCCAGACGCTGCTCACCGGGAACAACTCACGTGGCAGGTAGATCTTGCCCACCAGCGGGGCGTTGAAGATGATCGACCTGGTGGTGTTGGAGAGGATCTCGTTGAAGAAGTTGATCATCACCATGCCGCTGAACAGGTAGATCACGTAGCCGGGGATCGAGCGTCCCAAGCCCAGGAACTGACCCATCGCGATGTAGTAGACCAGCAGCTGGACGGCCGGCTTGACATAGCTCCAGATCATGCCGAGCACCGAGCCGCGATAGCGGACGCGCAGTTCCTTCTTCACCAGCAGGTTGAGCAGGAACCGCCACTTGAACAGCTCAAGCAGCCCGGCGCTGTGGCCCGGGTGGCGTAGCGGCTGATCAGCCAGTTCGACGTCGTTCGTCGCCACCCAAGTTACCTTTCGGCGTGCACCTGCTCGGCCTGGGCCGGCTGCTCCGAAGAGATGCCGAAAGTCTTCTCCCAGGCATCCAGCGAGACCACATCGGTCAGCGCCTCACGATACTGCTTGCGAAGCTTGTCCCAGTTCATGGTCAGCGCGGTACGGGCAGCCGCGCTGCGTGCCAACAGGCTGCGCAGCTGCTTCGGGTCACGCCGATACCAAGCGGCCCCCGAGCCGTCTGCCTTGGTGACCAGCGCCGAATCGTACTGGCTCAGTACGAAGTACTTGCTGTTCGCGTGGCTGACCGAGGCCTCCGGCCGGTCCTTCGAGTTGTCGCTGGGTGGCAGCAACTGCCTGACCACCGTCTTCAGCGTCCACGGCACCAAGGTCACCATGTTCGGCGCCTTGGGCGAGGTCTTGAACTTCGGCTTGCTCAGCCGCGAAACCGACGGGAAGGCTTCAGGATCGGCCTTGTACTGGGCGTCGGTGAATTCCTTGGTCAGCGCGCGCAGCTTCGGCATTCTGCTAGTGATGGATTCGTGCAGGTGATCCGGCCCAGCCAGGATGTCCTCGACGGCCATCAGGCGGATCGTCTGCGCGTAGTACTCAGCCGAGACCGCGTGCTTGACGTCCAGCGTGCTCAACTCGTAGGGCAGCCTGCCACCGCGCTCGTAGGGCGAGTGCAGCAGCGCGGTCAGGATGCGGTTGCGCTCGTGGAAGTAGGCCTGCCAGTCGCGGGAATCGTCCTTGTCTCCCCAGGAGATGTGCCACAGACCCGCCCCCGGCAGGGTGACCGTGTCTACCCCGATGGTCTGGGCACGCAGACCGTACTCAAGGTCGTCCCACTTGATGAAGATCGGCAGTGACAGCCCGATCTCGCGGATCACCGAGACCGGGATGAGTTCCATCCACCAGCCGTTGTAGTCGACGTCAAGACGTCGATGCAGGACGGAGCGACGCCGCAGATTCGCCGCACTCAGGTCGACACGGTTCGAGGTACCCTCGACCGCGCCCCACAGCCAGCGCCACTTGTTGATGCCCTCACCGAACGAATGCGCAATCGACTTCGCGTTGAGGTCGAACATCTGGCCACCCACGATCGTGCGCCGCCGGCACATGCTGGCGAAGATGGCCAGCCGTTCGATGCTCTCCGGTTCAACGGTGACGTCATCATCGAGCAGCAGATGGAACTCCGCCTCATCGGCCTTGACGGCTTCATACATGCCGCGGGAGAAGCCACCAGAGCCGCCCATGTTGGCCTGGTAGATCATCTTCAACCGGTCGCCGAGCAGCTCTGCCGCCTCTGGGTAGAGTTCGTCGTCGCGCACATTTTGGTTGCCCTGGTCGACGACGTAGACCCGCTTGAGCGTCTCGCTGAGGTTGCTCGCGGTGGCCAACGTCATCAACGTGCGGGCGCAATAGTCTGGCCGGTTGAACGTGGTGATGCCGATCGTCAGCGTCGCCGGACGCACCGGCTCGGCATTGACCTCCCAGCTGCCGGAAACCAGACGCGCGCCTTCTTCGCCAGCGACCAGATCACACCAGTACCAGCCACCGTCGGTGAACGTGTCGAGCGGCAGCGTGAAGCTGATCTCACCGCCAGCGGCCTTCGTGCGTTTGCTGTCGACCCGCAGGGCACGTCCCTTGGCGTTGGACTTGTAGACCATCACGTTGGCTTTGCCCTCGATGGTCAACCGCAGCCTGGTTTTCGTTGCGACCGTCCACTGCCGCCAGTAGCTCGCCGGGAAGCCGTTGAAGACGGTGGCCAGCGAGACGCGCAATCCGGCGGGCAGCTCCATCGTGCCGTCCTCGGAGATCAGGTCGCTTCGATGGTCACCGCTGCTGGAATCGGTCAACTCGACCTGCACCTGCGGCTGGTTGCCGTTGGGCTTCTCCTCGATGGGAGTCGCGCGGCCGAAGTCGACATACAGGGGTAGCGTGTCCTCCTCGCCTGAGGGGGGAAAGACGATCCGCGCCGCCAGCGTCCAGGTCTGGGGGTCGGCTGTTTCGGTGCTCACGCTTCCACGCCTCCGCTCTTGACAGGCTCGCCGTCGCTGAAGTGCGGCTTCAGCACGTTGTCGTAGGTCACCAGCGCGGATGCGATGGCCATGTGCATGTCCAGGTACTTGTAGGTGCCCAGCCGGCCACCGAAGATGACCGCCGGTTCGGCGGCGGCCGCCTGACGATAGCGGGCCAATCTGGCTCGGTCGTCGTCGGTGTTGATCGGGTAGTACGGCTCGTCATCACGGTCGGCGAAACGACTGTACTCACGGTGAATGACGGTGCGGTCGTTCGGGTAGTCGCGTTCGGGGTGGAAGTGCCGGAACTCGTGGATGCGGGTGAAGGGTGTGTCCAGGTCGGCGTAGTTCATCACCGAAGTGCCCTGGAAGTCACCGCAATCGAGCAGCACCTCTTCAGTGAGATCGATGGTGCGCCAGGTGAGGTCGCCCTCGGAGTAGTCGAAGTAGCGGTCCACCGGCCCGGTGTAGACGACTGGTATCTTGCCGACCACCTTCGACTTCGAATACTCGTGCGAGTCGTCGAAGAAGTCGGTGTCGGTGTACACGGTGATCAGTGGGTTGTCGACCATCCGGGTCAGCCAGGCGCCGTAGCCATCGGTGGGCAGACCCTCGTAGGTGTCGTTGAAGTAACGGTTGTTGTAGGTGTAGCGCACCGGCAGCCGGCTGACGATGGACGCCGGCAGGTTCTCTGGGGCCGTCTGCCACTGCTTGGCGGTGTAGTTCATGAAGAACGCCTCGTACAGCGGACGCCCGACGAGCTGGACACCCTTCTCGACGAAGTTGGCGGGCTCTTTGTCGCCCAGCTCCTGCGACTGCTCCTTGATGAGGGCGCGCGCCTCGTCGGGACGATAGGCCGCCTGGAAGAACTGGTTGATGGTGCCGAGATTGACCGGCATCGGGTACACGACACCGTTGTGCGTGGTGTAGACGTGATGCTGGTAGCCGGTGAAGCTGGTGAACTGGTTCACGTAATCCCACACGCGCTTGTTCGAGGTGTGGAAGAGGTGGGCGCCGTAGCGGTGCACCTCAATGCCCGTCGTGGGTTCGACCTCCGACCAGGCATTGCCACCGATGTGGTTGCGCCGCTCAAGGATCACCACCTTGCGTCCCAGATCGTTGGCGACCCGTTCAGCGACGGTGAGACCGAACAGTCCAGCTCCAACCACCACCAGGTCCGCGTCCATGCCACTCCCTCGTAGAGAACCAGTGCGGCGTCTGCCTCGACGCCTTCGCATAATCTACCCGACCCGGGCCGCTTGCCGAGCGTCCGGGACGGCGCGCTGCAAGTTCTGCTGCCTGTTATCCAAGACCGCAGGCGGTGATCTCGTAGAGCGCAGCAGTTCCGCTTTCGGCGCGCAGCACGAAGCCGGGCGACTCTTCCAGATCCTCGAAGCCCGGGAAGGCCCGGTCCTCGTTGTTGATCAGCCGGTCGTTGCCGAAGTCGAGTACCCACCCGACCCCCAAATCGCTCAGGGCCTGACAGACCTCGGCATCGGTGGAAGCCTCATCAAGGCTGTCGATCAGCACCTGCTTGTCAGGGTCATCCGGGTACTGCACATGGGTGAAGATGGTCTGCCGTCCGGTGAGCGCGTAGGCCATGGACGAACCGTTCCAAGGATTCACGGCGATCACGCCATCGGGCGGCACGATCTCGGGCACCTGTTGCAGCACGGCATACTCATCCGAATCCACCAGCACCGAATCAGGGGTCACGGTGTAGTGGTCATTCACCCACGCAATCATTTCCTGCTTGTTCCCGACCTGAGTGCCGACCAGCAGCACCAGGACGCCGACGCCCACCAGGGCGCCCGAAAGCCAGCCCGGACGCCCGTTGCTCAAGCGAGCGCCCACGGCATCGTCCACCTTGCCGAGAACGAACTCGAAGCCCAGCGCCGCCAAGGGGATCGCCGTGATGGGCAGCAGCGAGGCCAACCGGAAGTTGTCGTTGTACCAGGGCGCGCCGAAGAAGTTGCGGAAGTCGGGCGCGGTGGCGGCCGAGACCACGACCCACAAGAAGACGAAGGCGCAGTGGCAGCCGAGCAGCCACCAGTGCCGATTGTGCCGCAGCACCGCGTAGCAGCCGGCCAAGGTGAGTGCAGCGGCGAGATAGGGCACCGGGGTGTCGCGCGGCGCCAGCAGTACTGCCTCGCCCACCGCATGGGAGACGCTGCGGCTGACCGGCCACCACAGCGAGTCGTAGGGGGCGTGCAGCGCCCGGAAAAGCACATAGGCCAAACCGAGCAGTGCAACCAAGGCCGCGACGCGCGCAGCAGCGGCCAGCGCCCCAAGGCTGCCCGCCCGCAAGTCGCGGATACCCCGGGTCGCCCAGAAGAAGGCCATCACCGGGGCCACCACCGAAACCATGGTGAGGGCGACGTTGGGATGGGCGAGCGCGACACCGCCCATCCCCACCAGCCCGACCACCAGGGTTGGGAACAGGTCGTAGCTCTCGCCGTGTCCCAATCCCAGCAGGCTCACCGCCAGCGCCATCACGGCCGGCAGCAGCGCCAGCCCCAGGAAGTTCGGGAACAGCACCCCGAAACCGAGCAGCAGGTAGGGGAAGGCGCTGATCGATGCGACCAGCACGCCGGTGCCAAGGATCACCGCCGGGGTGGGCGGGAAGATGGCGCGCACCAACAGCAGACAGGAGACCGGCCAGACCAGGGCGAGCACCACCAGGATCAACGCGTTGTTGCCCAGCGTGACCTCAGGGCTGCCCATGCTGATCAAGGTGAGCGAGGCTAGATCGTGCCAAGCCGACGGGTAGAACGCGGACGGGCCGTCGCCGGTGAGCATGTTCATGGTCAACGACGAGCCGTTGCCGTGATCGACGATCCAGCGCACCGCATTGAGGTGGTAGATGTTGTCGTAGGTCTGGGAGAAGGCGGTCGGTGTCCCGAGCATCCGCACCCCGTCGATCGCCAGCACCGTGGCCGCGATGACCAGGCTGCCCAGCGTCCACCCGAGGGATGACCGCCACCAGACAGCGGATTCGGACGCCGCGTCGAGAGCGCGGGCCGGCGCGCGTGTGGTCGTCAGCCGGGCGATCAACAGCCGGGTGAGACCGGCCAGCACCGCCACCACTGCCGTCGCCACCAGCACCGGCAGCGCCGACCAGGAGACGCCGACCAGGTCGGCGGCGATGGCCGCCACCGAGATCAACCCGACGCTGGCCAGGGGCGCGTACCCGACGGCCTGAACCGGACGCAACCCGGCCGCGAAGTTCACCACGAAGCCGGGCAGCACGACCACTGCGACGGTCACCAACACATACGGCAGGATCGTCCACCACATCTCAGCTCGCTCCTCCGACAATCGGCCAGTGCGTCACGGGGACGCCTCTCGGGAACAGATTACGAAAGACATCATCGGGCAATTCGGTCTCAGGTCCGCAGAGCCCGCTCGCGGGTCGAGCCACCGAATTCACACCTGCCCAGGCTGGTCGGCCGAGAAGGATTCGACCCCCGGACGCACCCGGGACAATGCCCAGCGCAGCAGGACCGACGAGATCAGGTACCCCACCACCGACGCGGCGATGAAACCCGCGGTACCACGCACCGCCGCATCACCGGGGGTGAACGCCAGCGCGGCGATGGTCGCCGCGGCGGACGTCCCCCACGTGACCAGCGTCAGCGAGTAGCGCTCCAACGAGGTGAAGACCGCAGCCTGCAACAGCGCACCGCCCATCACCACGGTCACCCCGAGCAAGATCGCGACCATCTCGCGGGTGGCGACGTAGTTCTGGCCGAAAAGCAGCTTGACCGCCCAGGGGCCGAGCAGGAAACCGCCCGCCGCGGCGGTCACGCCGAAGCCGAGCACCCCCAGCAGGATCTTGCCCTGCATCGCCAGCAACTGGTCGCCCCGTCCTTCGTACAGTGCCTTGGTGGTGGTGGGCACGACCAGCGCCTGCACGGGCGAGAGCAGGGTCAACGGCACCCGCGAGACGGTCACGACCGCGAAGAAGATCGCCAGACCTTCGGAGCTGCCGATCACCGCGGTCACCGTGGTCGGGTAGCCGGTGATCATCAGCGCCAGCAGTCCGTTGGCCACCGCCAGCAAACCGATCCGACGGCCGGCAACTCGCCACGGTTCAAGGTCGCGCCGCCAGTTGACTCCGGTGAAAGCGATCTTGGCCACCGGCACCCAGCCGAAGGAGCCGACGACGACCGCCACCACCGCCCAGGTGACCGAAGGCTCAACTCCGAGCAGCATCAGGACCAAGATCGCCACCACTCGTACCGAGGCCTCGGCCACGATGACGAACGCATACCAGCCCACCCGTCGCCGGCCCAGCAGGATGCCGCGCACCAGGAACTGCACCGAGAAGCCGGTCAGGGAGACGAAAGTGAGGGCGACCAGCCAAAGGCTGCCCCCGAAGACCCGCGTACCCATCGGCAGGAACGTCAGGACGACGAGCGCCGCCGCCGCGCCGAGCACCGCGAGGATGGCGAGCTGACCCACCGAACCCGGCACCGGCTGCCGCCTGGCCTGCGAGAGGGTCACCTGTCGGGAGGCCTCCTGCTCGATCACCGAGACGATGCTGCTGCCCGAGAAGGCGACTCCCCAGATGGCGACGAAGGCAGCGTTCTCGTTCAGGGTCAGCCAGCGGGCCACGGTACCCAACAGGATGATTCCGAGCAGGGCGGAGGTGGCCAGCGCCAGGCCGAAGACACCTACTGTCTTCATCGCTCCTGCGTCCGGCGGTCGTCCTGCGGCGCAGCGTACCCGGCGATGCGATCGGCGATCAGCACAGACGGGTGGTAGTTATCGACGGTGGACGGACGCCGGTGGTCCTGCCAGTTGGCGAGGAAGTCGTCGAGCTTGTCCAACTTCAGTTCGGTGAGCACGACATTCTCGCCCAGGCCCTGGTGGCGTTCGGTGCGCTCCCGGTGCACCGCACACGGCACACCCAGCGCCGCACACTCCTCTTGCAGACCGCCGGAGTCGGTCACGACCATGCTGGCCCGCATCAGGATGCCCAGGAAGTCGGAGTAGGGGCGCTTGTCGACGCGCGTCAGGCGGTCGTCGAAGATGTACTCCAACCCGTATTCCTCGATCTTGGCCCGTTCGGAGTTGCCGACCACCATCACCAACGGCAGGGTCTTCGAGAACTCGCGCAGCCGCAGCAGAATCGCCTCGAAGTCGGACTTGCTCTGCACCAGTTCAAAGCGGTGCAACGTGATCAGCCCGAAGGGGTCGGGCAGTTCAGGAACCTCCACCTCGGCGTTCCGGGCGTGCCGCAGGGCGTCCACCACGGTGTTCGCGCCGGTCACGATTACCTCGGCCTTGCCCTTGCGCGTCCGGTACTCGAGGTTCTCGCGTTCGCGCTCGGTGGGTGCGAAGTGCAGTGTCGCCAGTCGGCCCACGATGCGGCGGTTGAGTTCTTCGGGGAACGGGCTGCGGATGCTGCCGCTGCGCAGTCCGGCCTCAATGTGGGCGACCTCGGCCCCGAGCAGGCGGCCGAGCGCAGCGCCGATCACCGTGGTGAAGGTGTCGCCATGCACCAGCACGATGCCGTTGCGGCCGACCTCCCGCTTCAGCGCCCGGAACTGCCCGCTGGTCGCCCAGACCACATTGGCCAGCCAGCCGGGCACCTGGCTGACCCGGGCCACCGATCGGCGTCCCCCGCTGGTCACCAACAGTCGGTCGGGCTCGCGGACGTCCAGGTCTTTCAGTGTCTGGGTCACACCGTCGACGTGCTGGGCGGTCGACCAGACCCGATAGGGCAGGCCGCGGCGGGTCAGCTCAGCCAGCACCGGGCCGATTTTGATGAACTCCGCGGTGGTGCCGGCAACGAAGACGATCGCCATTCCAGTCAATCCTTCCTTTGGCCGCCCCAGGCAGCGAGTGTGCAAGGCAACCACAGCTTAGAGCACGTCCTGCGCTGCGTCGGCGAGGGTGCAAGGCGAATCATCTGGTCACCGGCGTCTCAGGGTGTTGTTCCGGCCGCTTCATAACCTAGACTCTGACCGGAAGTTGATCAGGATCTTTTGGGGGTAAGCATGTCGAGCAGTGGATTGCGGCGAATGAGTCGCCTCGTGTGGACGGGACTGCTGGCCATCGGCCTGGTCCTGGTGGGTGGCGTCGCTCAGGCCTACACCCCACCGGCGAACTCCCCGTTCTCCGACGTCACGGTCAACGACCCCTACTACACCGAGATCGCTTGGATGTGGGAATCCGGCATCAGCACCGGCTGGGCCGATGGCACCTATCGCCCCACCCAGCAGGTCGACCGGGACGCCATGGCGGCGTTCTTCTACCGGTACAAGCAGTCGCCGCCGTACACGGCGCCCACAACATCGCCCTTCACCGACATCACTGCGTCCACCCAGTTCTACAAGGAAATGGCTTGGATGAAGCAGACCGGGATCAGCACCGGCTGGGACGACGGCACCTACCGTCCCTGGGACACCACCTACCGCGACGCCATGTCGGCATTCATGTACCGCGTCGCCGGCCAACCGGACTACACCCCGCCGGCCGTCTCACCGTTCAGCGACATCGGCCCCAGCACCCAGTTCTACAAGGAAATGATGTGGATGGCCGAGAGCGGTATCGCCAACAACATCGATGACGGCACCTTCGACCCGTGGCAGCCGGTGACCCGCGAGATGATGGCTGTCTTCATGTATCGGCTGGCAAACCCGAGTGACACCCCCGCGGAGTTGCGGGTGGCGACAACGTCCCTGCCTTCCGGGGTGGTCGACCACGCGTACTCCGCCCAGTTGACCGCGTTCGGCGGCACCACGCCCTATCAATGGTCTGCAAGCGGGCTTCCGGCGGGTCTGACACTCAGTCCAGAGGGCCTGATCTCGGGTACCCCGACGGGGCCTGCCACCGGGTCGGTGAACGTGACCGTCACCGATGCCAACAGTGTCAGCGCCTCGGCGACCCTGCCGCTGACGGTCACGGACTCGGTTGACCCGTTGGCCATCACGACCACTTCGCTGCCCGGCGGCGTGGTCGGCAGCCCCTACTCAGCCAATCTGGGCGCCGAAGGCGGCGTGCAGCCCTACACCTGGTCCGCGACCGGCTTGCCGGCAGGGCTGCAGATCTCCGCCCAGGGTCAGATCAGCGGCACCCCGACCGCCGCGAGCACCAGCCGGGTGACCTTCACGCTCACCGACGCCACCAGCACCGCGGTTCAGACCGTGCTGACGATCTCGATCACCACCCCGCTGACCGTCGTCACCAATGCCCTGCCAGACAGCGTCGTCGCAATCCCGTACGGCGCGAACGTGGTGGCCCAAGGCGGTGTGACTCCCTACTCGTGGACGGCGACCGGGCTGCCGTCCGGGTTGAGTATCTCGAGCTCCGGCCAGATCAGCGGTACGCCGACCTCGGCGGGCACGTCCTCGGTGAACGTCCGGGTAACCGACGACACTGGTGCCCAAGCGTCCCGGACGTTGTCGCTGACCATCGCCGCCTCCGATGACTGCGACGTGCTGAAGTGCATCGCACTCACCTTCGACGACGGACCGGCGGCCAACAACGACTCCCTGGTGAACACCTTGACCAAGGCCAACGCCAAGGCGACGTTCTTCGATGTCGGCGCCCAGGTCAGCGCGAATCCCTCGGCCACCGGACGCAAGGCCGCAGCCGGCATGGAGATCGGTATCCATGGCTGGAACCACATCGACTACACCGCGGTGGGTTACGGCTACAGCTACTACGACTTCGATGCCGCCGCCACCGCCGTCCGCGACGCCACCGGCACTTGGCCCACGCTCTTCCGCCCGCCCTACGGCTACTACAGCACCGACGTGATCAATGCCGCCGGCGACCTCGGCATGGCGACCATCCTGTGGACTGACAACACCTGGGACTACGAGTACACCGACGCGAACTCCCTGCGCTGGGACACCGTCGACATGGCCAGCCGCAACGCCGTCCTGCTGATGCACGATGACGTCGCGGCCACCAACAACGCACTGCCGGGCATCGTCTCCGACCTGCAGGCCGAGGGCTACACGCTGGTCACCATCACCCAGATGCTCGGTCGTTTGGACACTCACGTCCTTCACTTCGATCCGTAAAGGGACGCCGATGATCATGCCTACGCAGTTCACGCAGCGTACTGCTCGGGGCCGGCAGCACTGGCTGCGCTCCGTCGGGGCGGTCGCGGCAGCGTCCGCGCTCGTCCTGACGGGGTGTTCTGGGAGTGGCACCTCCGAAACGCCATCCCCGAGCCCGGCGCTCACCAGTGCCGGCCCGCTGACCACCGGCCCCTCGTCGGCTCCGGCCAGCGGTGACTCCGCGACCGCCGCGCCACGCGAGCGGTCAGGCGTCACCTCGGTGGCCCGGACCTTCCCGGTCAATCGGCACCCGGTTGCGGTGGCCGTCGATCCGGCCGGGCAGATGCTGCTGGTCGCCAGCCGGTTCGACAATGTGGTGTCGTTGTTCGACCTCGCCGGTGGCGAGTTGATCGCAGATGTGCCAGTCGGCGGCAGCCCTGCCGGTTTGGTCGTCAGCCCGGACGGCACCAAGGCCTACGTGGCCAACAGCGGCGACGGCAGCGTCTCGGTACTCGACCTCAACACCCATCAAGTGGTCCAGACGATCACGGTGGGGACGCGTCCACTGCGGCTCGCGCTGTCCCCCGACGCGACCGTCCTCTATGTGACCAACAGCATCGACGGCACCTTGTCGATCGTCGACACCGCCACCGGTGCAGACCTGGGAGTCGTCACGGTCGGGCAGCGTCCGGCCGGGGTGAGCGTCGACCCGGCCAACGGCAACATCTGGGTGGTCAGCCGGTCGGACGCCACGGTGTCGGTGATCGATCCGGCCACCTACGGGATCAGCGCGGTGCTGGCGGTGGGCTCCGACGCGGTCGACGTGGCCATCGACGGCACCGCCCGGCGCGCCTACGTCGCCAACGCCGGTGACGCGTCCATCTCGGTGGTCGACCTCGACGCTCTGACGGTCGTCGGCACCGTGCCGCTGACCGGCGGACCATCGGCGGTGGCAGTGGACGAGCTTGCCCAGGTCGGCTACGTCCTCGCCCTGAACACGGTTCGCGTGGTCGACACCGGGACCGGTGAGGTCGTCCGGACGATCGAGTTGGGCGAAGGTCCGTCAGGTATGACCCTGCAGCCCGCCAGTGGATCGGTCTTCGTCATCGGCGCTGACTCCTCGGGGCAGGGCTGGGCGGCCGAACTCACTGCCGGCTGAGTGGCCAGCGAGGCCGCTCGACTATTGCCCGCGCGTTGCGGGCAGCCGACGCAGGTAGTCGCCGTAGCCGGATTTGGCCAGTGTGTCGGCCCGGGTCAGTAGTTCGTCGTCGGTCAGCCAGCCGTTGCGCCAGGCGACTTCTTCGGGGCAGCCGACCTGCAGGCCTTGTCTGGCCTGGATGGTGCGGACGAAGTTGCTGGCGTCGTTGAGGGAGTCGAAGGTGCCGGTGTCGAGCCAGGCCGTACCGCGCGGCAGCACCTCGACCTGCAGCCTGCCTGCTTCCAGGTAGATCCGGTTGATGTCGGTGATCTCAAGCTCGCCGCGGGCACTGGGCTGCAGGTTGCGGGCGTACTCGACGACGGAGTTGTCGTAGAAGTACATGCCGGGCACCGCCAGCTGTGACTTGGGCTGCTGGGGCTTCTCCTCGATCGAGATGGCCCGACCGGTGTGGTCGACCTCGACCACCCCGTAGGCTTGCGGGTCGGCGACCCAGTAGCCGAAGATGGCCGCCCCGTCCACCTCTGCGCGGCTACGCAGCCGGGTACCCAAGCCGGGGCCGTAAAAGACATTGTCGCCCAGGATCAACGCGGCGTGCTGGTGCCCGACGAAGTCGGCGCCGATGGTGAAGGCCTGCGCCAGCCCCTTCGGCTCGGGCTGCACCGCATACTGCAGGTTGATGCCAAGGGCGCTGCCATCACCCAGCAGCCGGTGGAACTGCTCGCGGTCGTGCGGGGTGGTGATGATCAACACGTCCCGGATACCGGCCAGCATCAGCGTCGACAGTGGGTAGAAGATCATCGGCTTGTCATAGACGGGCAGCAACTGCTTGCTGGTGGCCATCGTGATCGGGTGCAGGCGACTACCCGAACCGCCGGCCAAGATTATGCCGCGCATGACATCGCCCCTTCTGGTTGCCGCCTTGCGGGGCGGTGAGAGATTGTCACCACTCTACGGTGCGCTGCGCTCAGACGCTGGGGGGAGGCGCTGTGCTGCCGGACGCGGCCGCCGCCAAGTACTGGCGCAACCGTTCGATCGCCGGAGCCGGGACGAACCCGGCCGCGGCGATCCTGGTCAGGTCGAGGGTGCTGATGCTCGGACGCGGCGCGGCCTGCCGACCGGCGAAGTACTCCTCGGTGCCCACCGGGCTCACCCGGACCGGGTCATGACCGGTCAACTCGTAGACCAGCGCCGCGATCTGATACCAACTCATGGGGTCGCCGGAATTGGTCAGGTTGTAGCTGCCGAACTCGGCACCGGTGTCGAGCAGGTGGATGATACCGGCCGCCAGGTCGGTGGTGAAGGTGAGCCGGCCGACCTGGTCGTCCACCACCTTCGGGTCGATACCCCGCTGAGCCAGACCCGCCATCGTCGCGACGAAGTTGTTGCCGTCACCAACCACCCAGCCGGTCCGCACCAGATAGCACTTCGGTACCGCCGCAACCGCAGCGTCCCCGGCCGCCTTCGATTGGCCATAGACACCCAACGGGCTCGGTGGCTCGTCCTCGGTGTGCGGCCCCCGGGAGCCATCGAAAACGTAGTCGCTCGACAGGTGCACCAGTGTCAGGCCATGGGCCACAGCGACCCGGGCCAGGTTCGCGGGCCCGACCGCATTGGCAAGCCAGCAGGCACGGCGCCCCTCCGGGGTCTCGGCGCCATCCACATCGGTCCAGGCGGCAGCGTTGATCACGATGTCGAACCCGGACCAGTCCGCCCCGGCGACCTGCCCGGCGTCCGAAATGTCCAGCTCACCATGCCCAACCCCGGTCACCCGGTAACCAGCCGCCGACAACTGGCGCAACAGTTCTCGTCCCAACTGCCCGTTCGCACCCACGACCAGCACCCGCTTCGCACGCGACGGCTCGGCGAACGGCGTCACCTCGGCCAGCCGGGGATGACCCTCGTCCTTCGCGGACAAGATAGCCTCCCCCAGCCCGATCGGCCAGCCGATCGCCACCGTCTCGTCGGCCAAGTTCAGGTTCGTGTAGGACGCCTCCGGGCTCCAGTGCGCATTCACCAAATAGCAGTAAGCGGTGCCCGCCTCCAACGTTTGATACGAATTACCCACCCCGCGCGGCACGAAGACCGCCACACTCGGGTCGATTTCACAGCAGTAAACCGCCCCGAAACTGTCACCGGCCCGCAGATCAACCCAAGCCCCGAAAACCCGACCGGTCGCCACCGAAATGAACTTGTCCCAAGGCTCGGCGTGGATACCCCGAGTGACACCCACCTCGTCGTTGAACGAGATGTTGTTCTGCACCGGCCCGAAATCCGGCAGCCCAAGAGCCACCATCTTCGCGCGCTGCCAGTTCTCCTTGAACCAGCCCCGACTGTCGGCATGCACCGCAAGATCAACGCGCAACAACCCGGGAATCGGCGTCGAAGCGACCCGGAGCGGCTTGCCCATCTGAAACCCGGCCACTTCGCGTCTCACTGGCCCTGGGCGGCGTACTTGGCCTCCACCGCCGCCTTCTGCGGACGCCACCAAGCCTCGTTGCCCCGATACCAATCGATCGTCGCCGCCAACCCCGACTCAAGATCACAGTAAACCGGAAGCCAACCCAACTCCGTCCGCAACTTCGTGGCATCGATCGCATACCGCAGGTCGTGACCCGGCCGATCGTTGACCTGGTCATACGCATCGGTCGGCAGACCCATCAAGGTGAGCAACAACTCGATCACCGACTTGTTGTCCCGCTCACCATCAGCACCGATCAGATACGTCTGGCCGACCTGGCCAGCCTCCAGAATCCGCAACACCGCCGCATTGTGGTCATCGACATGAATCCAGTCACGCACATTGCGGCCCTGCCCGTACAGCTTCGGGCGGACACCATCAATGATGTTGGTGATCTGGCGCGGAATGAACTTCTCGATGTGCTGGCGAGGCCCGTAATTATTCGAACAATTACTGATCGTCGCCCGCACCCCGAAACTGCGGGCCCAAGCCCGCACCAAATGATCAGAACCCGCCTTCGACGCCGAATACGGGCTCGACGGGTTGTAACTGGTCGTCTCCAAGAACCGCTGCGGATCGTCCAACTCCAGATCGCCGTACACCTCGTCGGTACTGATGTGGTGGTAGCGCTTGTCGTACTTGCGAACCGCCTCCAACAACACGAACGTGCCGAACAGGTTCGTGGTGATGAACGGCTCGGGGTTGCGCAGCGAGTTGTCGTTGTGTGACTCGGCAGCGAAATGGACGACCGCGTCCGCCCGCGCCACCAACCCATCGACCAACTCGCGGTCGCAGACGTCGCCCTGCACGAACTCAAAACGATCCGCCGCGCAACCGGCCAGCGAAGCCAGGTTGCCGGCATAGGTCAACTTGTCCAAAACCACCACCGAATCATCGGTGGTCGCCAAAACCCGATGCACGAAGTTCGACCCGATAAACCCCGCACCACCAGTCACCAGAAGAAGACCCATGACATCACCGTACCCAAACTCGCCCGCATCGGCGCTGGTCAGGCGTCGCTCACCACGTCGAAGCGAGTGAAGCCCGCCGGCTGTGTGTCGCGTACCTCGACGCGGGTGACCCGGGCATAGCCCGGGCCGATCTCCAGCCAGTCGAGCATCGCAGCGACCTTCGCCGCCGGGCCCTCCAGCCAGCACTCGACCGACCCGTCGTCCCGGTTGCGCACCCAGCCGCCGAGCCCGTTCGCCTTGGCCTGCCACTGCGCCGAGTAGCGGAAGCCGACACCTTGCACCCGGCCACGCACGACCACCTGCACCGCTCGTGTCATGGCCCCATGATGCCGGGTTGACTGTCCAGCTTCCTTCGGTTTGGTATCGGTTGCCATTCGAGTTTGGGTTTGAAACGTTTTTTGAGTGAAGGTGGGGTACGGTCATCCTCCTGCCGGCAAGGAATCGAAGGATCTGAGTCAGACCAACGGCCGGCCCCGGCGGGTCGTGGCCTAGAATCATCGGGATGCTTTGGAGGACAGATGGCCACTTCCCCCATCACTGACTCAGTCACCCGGCGTGCGGTGCTCGTGGGTGCCGCTGGAGTCGCGCTGGTCGGATGCTCGAACAACCCGGACGCTTCCAGGGACGCCCCAACCGGGGCGGCCGGTGGGTCTGGCGCGCCACAGCGTACCCCCACAAGCACGAGCCCGGTGGCCACCATCAGCACCGCCCACGGTCTGGCAACGATGTGGCCGAACGAGCCGATCAACATCGAGGTCGAGCACGGCTCCATCGGCGAGGTCGTCGTCACCGACGCCACCGGCGCGACGATCCCGGGCAGCGTCCAGGACGGCCAGTGGCGCCCAGACCGCGGCGCCCTGCTGCTGGGCTCGAGTTATCACGTCAAGGTGAGTGTGCTGACCGCCGCCGGCAAGCCACATGAAAGCGCGGAGGCCACCATCACCACCGTCAGCCCCGACTTGGTCGTCGAGGCCGACTTCCGCTTCGCCGACGGCCAGCCGGTCGGCAACGGCATGCCGATCTGGGTGCGGTTCGACATGCCGATCCGCGACGAGCAGCGTGCCGCCATCGAGAAGACCGCCGTGGTCACCACCAATCCGCCCCAAGAGGGCGCCTGGGGCTGGTTGGACGAAACCACTCTGCAGTGGCGTCCCAAGACCTACTGGGCACAGGGCTCCACCGCACACGCGGAGGTGAACGCGGCCGGCCTGCCAGGCGGCGACACCTGGGTGCTCGCCGATGCTGCGGCCGACTACGTGTACGGCGATCTGCGCGTCCTCCAGGCCAACATCGACACCCACACCCTGACCTGCCTGCGCAACGGCGAGGTCGTCTCGATCCTGCCGGTCAGCATGGGCAAACCGGGCTACGAAACCATGACCGGCACGAAGTTGATCATGGAGAAGCTGGCCCAGGTGACCATGGATTCCGAGAGCTACGGGGTGCCGCACAGCAGTCCTGAGGGCTACCGGATCACTGCCTACTACGCGCAGCGGCTGACCTGGTCGGGCGAGTACTTCCACGCCGCCCCTTGGGCCGATGCTGCGCACGGCAACAGCAATGTGAGCCATGGCTGCACCGGGCTGAGCAATGCGAACGCGCAGTGGCTCTTCGACTTCACGCTGGTGGGCGACCCGGCCGAGTTCACCGGCAGCACCTTCCCGGTGCAGGCGTACCAGACCTTCGGCTGCTGGACCTACTCCTGGCAGGAATGGCAAGCACTGGGCGCCCTGATCTGATGCGGCCCACAATGGGAGCATGCTGACCGACGGAATCTCTTACCAGGCCTCTCACACCCGCTACGACGGCACCATGACCTACCGCCGAACCGGACGCTCCGGGCTGCTGCTGCCGGCGATCTCGCTGGGTCTGTGGCAGAACTTCGGCGACTTGCACAAGTTCGGTAGCCAGCGCGCGATCGTCCGGGCTGCCTTCGATGCCGGCATCACCCACTTCGACCTGGCCAACAACTACGGCCCGCCGCCCGGCCAGGCCGAGATCAACTTCGGCACCCTGCTGCGCACCGACCTGGCACCGTACCGCGATGAGCTGATCATCTCGACCAAGGCCGGATATGACATGTGGCCCGGACCGTATGGCCAAGGCGGTGGCTCCCGCAAGTACCTGCTCGCCTCACTCGACCAGTCGCTGCGCCGGCTGGGCGTCGACTACGTGGACATCTTCTACTCCCACCGGTTCGACCCCGATACCCCGCTCGAAGAGACCGTGGCGGCACTCGACCAGGCAGTGCGATCGGGCAAGGCGTTGTACGCCGGGATCAGCAGCTACTCCGCAGCCCGCACCGCGGACGCCGCGAGGATCGCGCGTGAGTTGGGCACCCCGCTGCTCATCCACCAACCGAGCTACTCCATGTTCAACCGTTGGATCGAGCAGGACAAAGACGGGCAGGGCTCGCTGCTGGACCGGTGCGAACAAGAGGGCATGGGCATCATCGCGTTCAGCCCGCTCGCGCAAGGCCTGCTCACCGATCGCTACCTGGACGGCATCCCCGAGGGTTCGCGTGGCGCCCGCGGTGGCTCCCTCAACCGCGACCGTCTCACCGACGAAGTGCTGGGACGCGTCCGCGCACTGAACGAGATCGCCGAGCAGCGCGGCCAGAGTCTGGCCCAGATGGCATTGGCGTGGATCTTGCGCGACGACCGGGTCACCTCGACGCTGGTCGGGGCGTCCAGCGTCGAGCAATTGCGTGCCAACTTGGGCGCATTGTCGAACCTGGAGTTCAGCGATGCCGAACTCGCCCGTATCGAGGCCTTCGCCGTGGAGGCTGGGGTGAATCGCTGGGCCAAGTCGTCAGCCGAATAGGCCCGCACCCGGGCTCAGGCCAGGAAAGCCAGCAGCTCGGCGGCCACTTCGTCGGGATGGGAAGCCAGCACCCCGTGCGGGCCTCCGCTGATCACGTGCACCTCGGCGTCCGGCACGAAGTGTGGCATCCGTCGGCCGCTGACCGGGAACGGGACGATCTGGTCGCCGTCGCCGTGGATCACCAGCGTGGGCACGCTCATCGCCGCGAGGTCAGCTCGGAAGTCGGTCAGCCAGAGCCCGATACAGATCGCGAGCGCGTCCAGGCTGGCTTGCTTGGCCACCTCAATGGCGGCCGAGACCTGCTCGCGGGGCACCATCAATCGCGGTTCACCGTCGCCGGGCACCGAGTGGAAATTCGTCAGGAAGCTGGTGAGGAAGCCCTCAGGATCGGCCCGGAGCCCCGCCTGCATGCCGGCCGCCGCCTCGGGGGTGAAGCCGCCCTCCGGATTGTCGGGCAGGGACGCGTCCAAGCAGGGCGTGATGGCGCTGACGAAGACCGCGCCGGTGATGCGCGCGGTGCCGTAGTTGGCGACGTAGCGGGCCACTTCTCCGCCGCCCATCGAGAAGCCGACCAGCACGGCATCCACCAGGTCGAGGGCGGTCAGCAGATCGTCCAGGTCGGCGGCGAACGTGTCGTAGTCGTAGCCCTCGGCGGGTTGCCCGGAATCGCCGAAGCCGCGGCGATCGTAGGCGATGACCCGATGGCCCGCCTCTTGCAGGGCGGCGGAGATCGCCTGCCACGACTGCTGCGATGCCGGCCAGCCATGGATCAGGACCACTGGACGACCGATGCCCTGGGTGTCGGAGTATGAGAGCTCGGTGGGGTTGCTCCCGGCTGTGGTCAACGTGGGCATGGGGCCTCCTCGAAGTCGATTCCTCCAAGCTAGGCGCTGCGGCCCGTTCACACCGGAGATCCGGTGCGGATGGGCGGCGCGGGTTTTGTCGTGGCCAACGGTTAGGCTGCCCATCGTGAATGGGAGGGCAAGGACCATCCGCCGACTGGCGGCCGTGCTGGCATTCCTGCTGGCCATCACCGGCTGCACCAACAACCCCGGGTCGCCGTTCGCGCCCACCCCGCCAGACGGTGTCGGCCAGTTGGCGGCGCAACTGGCCGACGCGCTGTCGGCAGGCACGATCGGCGGGCTGGCGCTGACCGGCGATGCCGAACGAGCCGAGACCGACTACCAGCAGGCGATGAGCGCCATGTCGGGCCTGCTGCCCGAGGTGGACGTCGGCGAGATCGGCTACGACGGCAAGCAAACCGCCGACGTCCAATTGGTGCAGCGTTACATCTTCCCGCAGGCCAATTTCGAGTTCACCAGCACCGCCGTGTTGCGCCAGGTCGGCGAGCAATGGCGCCTCGAGTGGGCCCCGACCATCGTCCACCCCGACCTGGACGCCAACTCGCGGCTGTACCACGAACGCACCCCGGCGAAACGGGGCTCGATTCTGGACGCCGCAGGCGCGGCGATCGTCGAAGACCGGGACGTCTACCGGGTGGGCATCGACAAGACCCGCGTCGAACCGGACCAGACCGACGCGTCCGCCCGGGCCTTGGCGGGGTTGGTCGGCATCGAGGCCGAGCCGTACGCGCAACTCGTGGCGGCGTCCGGGCCGCAGGCATTCGTGCTGGCCATCACGCTGCGCGAGGGCACCGTACCACCGGCGATCGAACAGATCCCGGGGGCGGCGGCCTTCGCCGACACTCTGCCCCTGGCCCCCACGGCGACCTTCGCGCGCGGCATCCTGGGGGTCGCCGGCGAGGCCACCGCCGAGATCATCGCCGCCAGCGACGGCGCAATTCAACTCGGCGACGTCGTCGGTCTCAGCGGGTTGCAGAAGATCCACGACGAACAGCTGCGCGGTCTGCCCGGTCACTCGATCACCGCCATCCGCCGCAGTGACAGCCAGCTGGCCGAACTGCCACCCGAGACGTCGAGCCCGGCACCGCCCAGCTCCGCGTCCGGCACACCGGCCACCCCGAAGCCACCGAATCGGACGCTGTTCTCGGTCGACCCGGTCGCCGGCACGCCGCTCCAGCTGACCATGGAACTCGACCTGCAATATCGTGCCGAACAGGTGCTCGCCGGCTACTCGACGCTGGTCATGGTGGCCGTGCTCGACCGGCAGACCGGCGCCATTCTGGCGGCCGCCAGTTCCCCGTCCGCAGGAGCGCAATCGTTCGTCACCACCGGACGCTACCCGCCGGGCTCGACCATGAAGGTGGCCACCTCGCTGGCGTTGCTCAGGCGTGGTTACACCCCCGACTCGATGGTCGACTGCACCCCGACGGCCGAGGTCAACGGCCGAGTCTTCACCAACTACCCGGGTTATCCCGACGCCTTCACCGGCTGGATCCCGCTGCGCACCGCCCTGCAGCAGTCGTGCAACACCGCGTTCATGAACGCCGCAGCTGGTCTCGGCAAGACCGAACTGCACGACGCCGCCGCCAGCCTTGGTATCGGCGTCGACTTCGAGACCGGCTTCGACGCGTTCTACGGTTCGGTCGAACCGAGCGACGATCCGGTGGTCCGCGCCGCCGCCGTGATCGGCCAGGGCAACGTACTGATGTCCCCGATGGCGCTGGCCGCCGAGGCAGCGTCCGCCGGTTCGGGCCACACGGTCGTCCCCTACCTGCTGGCAGGCCAGGCGCCCACCCCGACCGCTGCCCCGCTGACCGAGTCCGAAGCCGCCGACCTGCGTGACATGATGGGCGCCGTGGTGGCCGGGGGCACGCTGACCGGTCTGCAAGGTGTCTTGGAGGGCGGCAAGTCGGGCACCGCGGAGTACACCGATGACGTCCCACCGAAGTCGCATGGCTGGACGATCGGCTACGCGGGCCGCTACGCGATCTGCGTCATGGATTACGAGCACACCGGCCCGCCACTGCAAGATGTGGTGCGCGCCCTGCTCACCTGATCGGCAACCATCGGAGACAAGATGAACCTCGTCTGGCCGGACACCGCAATCGAGATCGTCCTCATCTGCGTGCTCGCCCTGTTGGCACGTGGCCTGCTGAAGCGGCTGATCAAGCGCTGGATCGAGCGCACCGCCAAGCGGGCGGAGGAACCGAGCGAGGGCCTGTCGGCCCGTGCCGCCGCGATGATCGCCCAGGCCGGCGGGCTGAGCATGGAACGTCAGGCCCACCGCACCCGCACCGTCGGCACCATGCTCGGCTCGTTGGTGGACGCCGTGCTTGCCCTCATCGTGGTCTTCATGGTGCTGCAGGCGCTCGGGGTGAACATCGCCCCGGCGCTGGCGTCCGCCGGCATCGGTGGCATCGCGATCGGCTTCGGCGCCCAGAGCCTGGTCAAGGACGTCATCTCGGGGCTGTTCTTGATGATGGAGGACCAGTTCGGGGTCGGCGACCACATCGACATCGGCCCACTCAACGGCACCGTCCAATCCCTCGGCCTGCGGGCCACCCGCATCCAAGACGCCAACGGCGAGATCTGGTACGTGCGAAACGGCGAGATCGTCACGCTGGGCAACCGCACCCAGGGTTGGTCGAACGCCAACATCAACATCCCGGTCGCGTATTCGGAAGACCCCCGCCAGGTGATCAGCCTGCTCACCGACGTTTGCCGAGGGCTGGCGGAAGAACCCGAGTGGGCCGAACAGATGCTGGAGTCGCCGAAGGTGCTCGGCATGACCGGTCTGGAGGGCGGTCAGGCCAACTACCTCATCGTGGTGAAGTGCCCGGGCGACCAGCAGTGGGCAGTGGAACGCGAAATCCGGGCACGGGTGATGGCAGCCTTCCAGGACGCCGGTATCAAGGCCCCCCTGACGCTGCCAGCCCCGCCATCGGCCTGAACCGACGCCCACCGTCGAATCACACGATGGCCGCCGCTGAAGCCCTGGGGTAGGATCTTCGCAGATCAGGACGGGGGAACTTGGTGCAAACCCAAGGCTGACCCGCAGCCGTGATGGACGCAAGCGTCCCAGCCGGACTACCCAGACCGATCTGACCGATAAGAACTCGTCGAGGTCTGCGAGTAGGTCGCGCGCAATGACCGCGGCGCCCCGGACCTCCAAGGAAGGACCCGGGATGACCCTGCGAACCAAAGCGGCTGCCGTTGCCCTTGCGGCCGGGCTGCTGATGGCCCCGATGGCGGCGATCGTCACGCCTGCTGCCAGCTATGGCGCCCCCGACGAAGCGGTCACGCGGGCCGCCGACTGGCTGGGCCAGCAGTTCACCGACGGGCAGTACCTGATCGGCTTCGACGGCGTCACCCCTGACCCCACGTACACCATCGACGGCACCCTCGCGCTGGTTTCGGCCAGTACCCAGGCCGAGACCGTCGACTCCGCGGTCGCCTGGGTCACCTCGCAGGCAGCCGGTTTCGTCACCAACCCGGCGTCGGCCGCCCGTGCGGCGATCCTCGCCGACGCTGTCGGCGCCGATGTCTTGAACTTCGGCGGTGTCGACCTGGTCGCGCAGCTACAGGCCCCGCTGGACGAGTCCACCTTCGCCAATCCCTACGGACTCGCCATGCTGGTCATCGCCTTGGAGCGCACCGACACCGCGGTGCCGCAGAGCGTGCTTGACGCGCTGTTGGCCACCCAGGACGCCCAAGGCGCCTTCGGTTTCCCGGAGTTCGGGGTCGACATCGACTCCACCGCGCTGGCGGCGCTGGCACTCGGCTTGCTGAAAGACAACGAGCAGGCGTCCCAGGCGAACCAGAAGGCAGTCGACTGGCTGGTCGCCAACCAGTGCACCCAGACCTCCCAGATGTGCCCGACGACGGGCGCCTACTGGGGCTCCTACTCCCCCGCCAACACCGCAGGCCTGGCGATCCAGGCCCTGCGGCAGGCCGGCGTTGACGTCTCCGCACAGGTCGACTGGCTGGTCGGCCAGCAGCAGCCGGACGGTGGTTTCCCAGCCGCGATCGGTGCCGGCTACTCCGACGCCTACGCCACCGCGCAGGCGACCCTCGGGCTGTCGGGCGCCGACCTGACCAACGTCAGCAAGACAACGGTGGACGCCAGCGCGCCGCCCGCCACCGACTCCGGCCCGGCCGCAGGCAACCAGACCGGCCTGATCGTCGCGGTCGCGGTCGGTGTGGTCGCCATCGGCGTCGTCGTGTACTACTTGCGTGTCCGCCGGAGGGGCCCGCAGGCATGAGCCTGGTTCGGACGCGGGGCCTGGCACTGCGCCTGTGGATCGCGACACTGTCGGCGGTCACGCTCAGCCTGCTGGCCGGGCCGTTGGCTGCGACTGCACGCGCGCAGGACCCCGCGTCCGAATGCCTGGCCGACGGCGGCATCTACGTCTACGTCTTCGAGCAAGGCACCGAACTGGTGGCGGGCTGCACCCACGCCCAGACAGGCATGGCGCGGCTGTTGGAGTTCACCACCGTGCAGACCGCCGGGCAGGGTTTCATCTGCCAGATCGCTGGCCGGCCCGACCGTTGCGTCGCCGACCCGGCCGGTGACCAGCCCTACTGGAGCTACTGGTGGTGGCGCGACGGTGAGTGGGTCTACGCCAACATCGGTGCGGGGTACCGTGGCGTCCCGGGCAGCATCGAGGCCTGGCACTACTCGGTCGGTGAGCCGCCGCCCACCAGGCCCGGTGACCCGCAGCCCAGCACCGGAGCAGCCGCCGAACCCGTCGAGTCGTCGCCACCGGCTGCCGACGACGGGGGTCTGCCCAGCTGGGTGCCGACCGCCGTCACCGCCCTGGTGATCGTCGGCGCGGTGGCCGGCTACGCGCTGTCGCGTCGCAAACCACGAGGTGGCTGACCCATGAGCCGCGTGCTGCCGCGTCCCGCGGTCGTCATCGCCACCGAAGTCGTGCCCCCGGACGCGCGACTGGCCGGCCGGACGATCCATCCTTGGGCGTGGTGGGGCTGGGCCCTGGGCGCCGGGGCGGCAGTCACCCTGGCCAGCAACCCGCTCTTGCTGGTGCTGCTGGTCGGCGCGGTCACGTTCGTGGTCTTGCAGCGCCGCACCAAGGCCCCGTGGGCCCGCTCACTGAAGCTCTACTTCGCGATGGCAGGGGTGGTAATCGCCGTCCGGCTGGTCTTCCAGATCCTGATCGGCGGCTTGCGTGAGGGCACCGTGCTGTTCACCCTGCCCGAGATCGCGCTGCCGGGCTGGGCGGCCGGCATCCGGCTCGGCGGCCCGGTGACCATCGAGGGTTTGGTCTACACCGCAGTGGACGCCGGCCGGCTGGCCGGGCTGCTGATCTGCATCGGGGCGGCGAACGCGCTTGCCAATCCGAAACGGGCACTGCGCAACGTGCCGGCTGCGTTCCACCAGATCGCGACCGCCCTGGTGATCGCGATCTCGGTCGCCCCGCAACTGGTCGAGTCGGTGCTGCGGGTGCGCCGCGCCCGACGGCTGCGCGGCGGGGTCCGGCCCGGCGTCAAGGGACTCATCTCGATCATCGTCCCCGTCCTTGAGGACGCCATCGACCGCTCGCTGGCGCTGGCCGCCGGCATGGAGTCCCGCGGCTACGGCCGCACCCGCACCGGTCGCGGCCTCGACTGGTGGCTAGGTCTGCTGCTGGTGGCCGCCATGGCGGCCATCACCTTCGGCGCCTTCGCGCTGCTCGGGCTGCCCGGGGCCGGCAGTTGGGCCGTCCCGCTGCTGCTGGTCGGGTTGGGCGCCGGCGCCTACGGTCTGCATCGTGCCGGCGATGACCTCGCGACCAGCAGATACCGACCGGATCCTTGGGGAGCCCCTGAATACCTGGTCATCGGCTGTGGGCTGGCGACGGCGGGGCTGGCGATCTGGCTGGTCAGCACCGACCCGGCGATGACCTTCGGCGCGTTCCCGCTCACTTGGCCCCAGCTGAGCTGGCCGATGCTGCTCACCGCTGCCGTGGTCGCACTGCCGGGTCTGCTGACCCCGGAACCCCCGAAGGACGCCGCATGATCGACTTCGACGACGTCAGCTTCAGCTACGACAGCGCCGAATCCGCGGTCGCGTCCCCGGTGCTGCGCGAGGTGAACCTGCATATCGACGAGGGCGACCTGACGCTGGTCGTCGGCCGCACCGGAACCGGCAAGTCGACGCTGCTCGGCGCCATCAACGGCCTGGTGCCGTACTTCACCGGTGGCGTGCTGAGCGGCGAGGTGCGGGTGGCCGGACGCTCCACCCGCACTAACCGCCCGCGCGACCTGGCCGACGTCGTCGGGTTCGTGGCCCAGAACCCGATGCAGAGCTTCGTCACCGACCGGGTGGAGGATGAGGTCGCCTACGGCATGGAGCAACTCGGCCTGTCTCCGACGGCCATGCGCAAGCGTGTCGAAGAGACCCTGGACCTGATGGGCATCGCCGGGCTGCGCCGCCGCCCGCTCGCCGACCTGTCCGGCGGCCAGCAGCAACGCGTCGCCATTGCTGCCGTGCTCGCTGCCCAGCCGCGCGTGGTCGTCCTGGACGAACCCACCTCTGCGCTCGACCCGACCGCCGCCCAGGACGTGCTGGCCGCGGTGACCACTCTGGTGCACGAGGTCGGGCTGACGGTGGTGCTGGCCGAACACCGGCTGGAACGGGTCATGCAGGTGGCCGACCGGGTCGCCTGGCTGCCCGGCGACGGC
>WPCI01469524.1_pt1 | contig 33538 bp, 28 predicted proteins | sample 5399871 | NCBI WGS metagenome assembly WPCI01 (sample SAMN12869469, study PRJNA574797) | sludge metagenome | isolation source: wastewater treatment of pH7 | place: China:Beijing | collected 2019-05-20 | reverse complement strand
CCACATCGGCGATGCCGCGGGCAGCGGCCATCTTCATTTCTTCGGTGATCTGCGGAGCACCGGCATCAAGGGCACCGCGGAAGATACCGGGGAAGCACAGCACGTTGTTGATCTGGTTCGGGTAATCCGAGCGTCCGGTAGCCATGATCCGGACGTACTTTGCGGCTTCCTCGGGGGAGACCTCCGGGTCCGGATTCGACATCGCGAAAACGATCGGGTCTCTGTTCATTTTGCCGAGCGATTCGGCCTGAAGCACCCCTGGTCCGGAAAGACCTACGAACACATCCATGCCCTCGATCACCTCGTCCGGGGTGCCGAGCAGATGGTCCGGATTCGAGTTCTCGGCGAACCACTTCTTGATCCCGGTCAGCTCACCTGCCTGATAATCCTCGCGGGTGGTGGAAAGCGCTCCCCTGCGGTCACAACCGACCACATGGGTAAGGCCGGCGGCCAGCATCATTTTGGTCACCGCAACCCCGGCTGCGCCGAGACCGACCATCAGGACTCTCAGCTCCTCGATTGGCTTGTCGATGATCTTCAAGGCATTGAATAGTGCGGCCATTGTGACCACAGCGGTACCGTGCTGATCGTCGTGGAAGACCGGAATATCGAGTGTTTCCTTGAGGCGATCCTCAATCTCGAAACAGCGCGGAGCGGAGATGTCCTCCAGGTTGATGCCACCGAATGTCGGAGCGATCAGCTCGACCGCGCGGATTATTTCTTCGGGATCGGTGGTATCCAGGCAGATCGGAAATGCGTCCACGCCGGCGAATTCCTTGAAGAGCATTGCCTTGCCTTCCATCACCGGCATCGCGGCTTCCGGCCCGATATCGCCGAGCCCGAGCACCGCGGTGCCGTCGGAAACCACCGCAACCGTGTTCTTCTTGATCGTGTACTCGAAGGCGAGCTTGCGGTCCTGGTTGATCGCCGTGCAGACCCGGGCCACACCCGGGGTGTAGGCCATCGAAAGATCATCGCGCGTCTTCAGTGGGTACTTGTTCTCAACGGAAACCTTGCCGCCGCGGTGCATTTGCATTGTGCGGTCCGTGTACTCCATGACCCGGGCACCCCGGATCGAACCGAGCCCGCGGAGGATCCGTTCCCAATGCTCCTGGTCGACTGCATCGATCGTGAACTCACGGACCCTTTTGCCCTCGGCTCCCGCACCAGGGATCAGGTCCACGCCCACAAGCTGGCCGCCTGCCTCGGCTACCGACGCGGTCAGTTTGCCGAGGGGCTCTTGACGGGCATCGAGTTCGACACGGACCGTGACGCTGTACTGGGCTGAAACTGGAGGCATCGATCAATCATATTTGTGCAAAGGAGAGGTCAGGTGGCAAGGCAGGGCCAAGCGCTCCGGACTTCGGATGGAAAGGCCCTCACAGGTAGCCGCGAAAGCCGCCAAATATGATCGGTCAGTGAGCGAAATCGAGACCGGACCCGAGCTTTTCCTGATCGACGGCAACAGCCTGGCCTACCGGGCTTTTTTTGCCCTGCCGGACTCAATGGCGACCGCCGACGGTCGCCCGACCAACGCGGTATTCGGACTTGCGTCAATGCTGGTCAAGCTGATCGCCGACTACCGTCCGCGCCAGATAGCAGTGGCCTGGGACGCGGGGATGTCCGGCCGTGAGGTGGTCTACCCGGAATACAAGGCCCAGCGCCCGCCGAAGCCGGACCTGCTGCGTCAACAATGGCCACATCTGCTCGAGCTGGTGGATGCCTTCGGGTACACCAACGTGAAGGTCGACGGCTATGAAGCCGACGACGTGATCGCCACTCTTGCCAGGCAGGCAACCGAGGCAGGCATCCCGGTTGTTGTCGTCACGGGCGACCGGGACGCCTACCAGCTGGTCAGCGACACGGTGAAGGTGATGAGCACCTCCAGGGGGATAACCGAAACCAAGCTGTACGACCGCGAGGCAGTGAAGGAGCGTTACGGCGTCTACCCGGAACTTGTTACCGACCTGATGGGGCTGCGAGGCGATACCTCGGACAACATCCCCGGGGTCCCCGGAATCGGCGAGAAGACTGCCGCCCAACTCCTGGAGCAGTTCCCTTCACTCGAAGAAGTCCTCGCCAACGTCGACCAGATTTCCGGCAAGAAGAGGAAAGAGAACCTGACCGAGTTTGCCGAGGATGCCAGGATCTCCAAACAGCTCGCGACGATGGACTTCGAAGTCGAGACGAACGTCGATATCGACGAGCTGATGGCTACCGTTCCGGACCGGGAGAACCTGCGTGCCTTCATGACCGGGTTTGAGCTGAGAGCAGCGATGAACCGGCTCGAGGAAGCTCTGGGTGAAGCAGCGATCCCGGGCGTTACCGAGGAAGCCCCTGCCCCGGCCGAGGTGGTTGTTTCAGATGGTGGCATCGACGAACTTGCCGAGGGTCCGGTTGCGATTGAGCTCTACGGTGGCTGGGCCGCGACCGACGGACGCAAAGTCGTCGGCGGGCAGGGCGACGCCGGACAGTTCGCGGCCATGGTGGAGGGAAGGCCGCTCATCGGGCATGACATCAAGGCCATCGGTGGCCAGCGGGTCGGCCTGCTCGCGGCGCTCGAAGCAACCGGGAAGGGTCCCGTGATCAGTCATGACACTCTGGTGGCGGCATATCTGCTGGAACCCTCCCGCCGCAATTACCATCTCGATGAGCTTGCCGTCGCGGCGGGCCTTTCCCCATCGGGACTTGACGACGATGACGGCCAGATGTCTCTGATCGTGGATGAGGAACCGGAGGGTTCGATCGCCCCCGAGATCGCAGCGACAGTCTGGAACCTTGCCGAGTTCCAGCGTCCGCGTCTTGAGGATGCGGGACTGCTCGACCTCCTCGTGGATATCGAGCAACCCCTGATCAGGGTGCTTGCGGCGATGGAACGGATCGGCTTGAAGCTGGACCGCGAGAAAGTCGAGGAGATGTCAGCCGGATTGGGTGAACGGATAGCCGAGCTCGAGAGCGAGATCCACAACCTGGCCGGCCGCGAGTTCACGATCGGGTCGCCACAGCAGGTTGGCCAGGTGCTTTTCGAGGAACTTGGTTTGACTCGCAAACGACGAGGAAAGACCGGCTTCTCGACCGATGCACGGGTGCTGGCCCAGATCCGCGACGAACACGAGATCGTCGCCCTGATCGAAGGGTGGCGTGAGCTGACAAAGCTCAGGAACACCTATCTGGAGCCATTGCCGGCGGCGATTGATCCGGCGACCGGGCGGGTCCACACGACGTTCATGCAGACCGCGGCGCCGACCGGCCGGATTTCCTCGATCCAGCCGAACCTGCAGAGCATCCCGATTCGCTCCGAGGTCGGCCGTCCTCTCAGGGGATGCTTCGTCGCTGAGCCCGGCAACCTGCTGGTTTCCGCCGACTACAGTCAGGTCGAACTGCGCGTGCTCGCCCATGTTGCCGACGAGGAAGTTCTCAAGGGATTCTTCCGGGCCGGTGAGGATGTACACGCCGCCACTGCCGCCCAGGTTTTCGAGATCGACCCGGCAGAGGTCGACGAGTCGCAGCGTTCGAAAGCAAAGATGGTCAACTTCGGCATCGTCTATGGTCTGACCGGCTTCGGTCTCGCGGATCGTTTGAACATTCCGCGCTCCGAAGGCGAGGAGTTCGTCAAGCGCTACCACGAACGCTTCCCGGCCGTGACCGCGTTCCGGGAGAGGGTGGTCGAGGAAGCGACCGAGACCGGCTTCGTGAAGACCCTGCTCGGCCGTCGCCGTCCGTTGCCCGAGCTGCGCTCGAATCAGGCCCAGATCCGGGCCCAGGGGGTCCGGCTGGCGATGAACACGGTGGTCCAGGGAACTGCTGCGGACATAATCAAGATCGCGATGATCCGCAGCCATGATGCGCTGCTGGACGAAGGCCTCTCCAGCCGCCTTGTGCTCCAGATCCACGACGAACTGCTCTTCGAAGGTCCGGCCGAAGAAGCCGCGGCCGTGGTTGATCTTGCCCGCCGGGAAATGGTCGGTGCTTTTGATCTGGAACCGCCGCTCGAAGTGGACTCGGGAGTCGGCGAGAGCTGGCTCGCAGCCAAGTAGCTTTAAGCACGAATACCCGATCCCGTACAGTTTTACTTCCAGGGAAAAATCCTGGCTTTCGCTGACCTTGTCACGGCAGGGGTCCCTGGGAGATCCGGCTTGACTGATGCCGGCTTCGCTATCAGAGGTGATCGATTTGGCCCAGGAAGTGAACATGCCACGTCTCTCGGATTCGATGGAAGAGGGAGTCATTCTGGCCTGGCTCAAATCGGAAGGTGACGAAGTTGCGCTCGGTGATGAACTTGTCGAGATTGAAACCGACAAAGCGAACATGGTCTACGAGTCGGACTTCGCCGGCACGTTGATCGAGATCGTCGCCGAAGTCGAGGCGACAGCCCCCGTGGGCGCTCTGATCGCCCGAATCGGTGAAGCAGGCGAGAAGCCGGCCGAACGAAGTGAAAACGGATCGATCCGCGAAGCAAGTCCGAAAAGCGAAGGCCGTTCGGATAGCGAGAACCGATCGAGTGGCGAAGGCGGCCCGAGCACCGTGAACGGCTCGTCGGCCGACGGTGACCCGAAGGAATCGACGTTTGCGGCTACCCGCGAGGCCGACCCGGAGGACTCGCCGGCTCAGGACCCATCAAGACCCAGGGTTAAAGCATCCCCGCTCGCCCGGAGGATCGCCGGTGAGCTCGGGGTGGATCTTTCGACGGTGACCGGTTCTGGCCCTGGCGGAAGGGTCGTCAAGGCGGATGTGGAAGCAGCGCCGTCCGGTGATTCGAAGCCTGCCGAGGGGGCCGCGGCGCCGATGGCCGGCAGGAAAGATGAACCGGAATCGGTCGCGTTGAATCGCCTTCAGCAGACCATCGCCCGGCGGATGTCGGAGTCAAAGGCGACGATCCCTCACTTCTACCTCAACACGGAAATCGATATGACCCGCTGTATCGAGGCCCGATCCGGGATCAAGGCATCGATGCCGGACGGCGGAGTGGTCCCGTCGTTCAACGACATGGTCATCAAGGCTTGTGCGATCGCCCTGCGCGAATTTCCGAAAGCGAACGCCAGCTACCGCGACAAGGCTTTCGAGTTCCATTCAAGGGTCAACATCGGGGTGGCGGTCGCCGGTGACAGGGCGCTGGTCGTTCCTGTGGTCACGGATGCAGACCGCAAGGGGCTGACCGATATCGCAACCACAGTCCGCGAGTTGGCGGCAAAGGTGCGTGACGGCCGGATAACGCCACCCGAGCTTTCCGGAGGAACATTCTCGGTTTCCAACCTCGGCATGTTCGGTGTGAGCAGTTTCGATGCCGTAATCAATCCCGGTCAGGCCGCGATCCTCGCGGTGGGCGCGATCGAGGAGAAGCCGGTGGTGCGGGGCGGGGAGATCATCCCCCGCAGCCTGATGAGCGTGACCCTTTCCTGCGATCACCGGATCCTCTACGGGGCGGAAGGAGCTGAGTTCCTTGCTCGGATCAAGGATTTACTGGAGGAGCCTCTTGCTCTGGCTCTCTGAACTTCACCGTAACCGGTACGGGTTCGGGCTCTGGACGCCCGAAGTACCTTGCTGGAGCCAAAACGGAGGCTACTTCAGCCATCTCGATTTCTTCGAAGGGGACTGAAATGAGCGGGACGGCAGCCACAGAGAATCTCCCGGTAGGTATCGACGAGCGTCGGGAATTGTTCACGAAGATGGTCGAGAGTCGCCTCTTTGAAGAAGAGGCCGAACGCCAGTACAAGGCGGCGAAGATCGGCGGCTACTGCCATCTCTCCTCAGGACAGGAGGCGGCTACGGTCGGGTCGGTCGCCGCGCTCGAGGATGACGACTACCTGGTCACCGGCTATCGCTGCCACGGATTCGCCCTTGCGCGCGGCATCCCCCCGGGAGAGGTTATGGCCGAGCTCTTCGGCCGTCAGGACGGCTGTGCACACGGTCGCGGCGGCTCGATGCACCTGCTGGATGTCAAGCGCAGGTTCTACGGTGGCTGGGGAATCGTCGCGGGTCAACTGCCGATCGCCACCGGCCTCGCATTAGGGCTGGTCCGGCAAAGCGAGCCGCAGGCCGTGCTCTGTGAACTCGGAGAGGGCGCGGTGAATATGGGCGCCTGGCATGAGTCGCTCAACCTCGCCGCGGTGTGGAACTTGCCGGTGGTTTTCCTGGTGATCAACAACATCTACGGCATGGGAACTTCTGTGGACCGTGCGTCCGCCGAACCCGAGGTCTTCCGTCGCGCTGCCGCTTACCGGATGACGGGTGAAAGGGTCGATGGCAACGACGTCGATGAAGTTCTCGAGGCCAGCCACCGACTGCTGGCTGAAGCCCGGGAAGAGCGTCGGCCGGCCGTGCTTGAAGCGCTCACCTACCGGCACCGGGGCCACTCGGTTGCCGATGCCGGGCTCGCCTACCGGAGCAGGGAGGAGGTCACTCACTGGCGGGAGGAGAGCGACCCGATACGCCGACAGCGGGAGATCCTTCTGGAAGCAGGAATTAGCGAAAATGACCTCCGCGCCGTGGAGGAAGCGGCGCGGAAGACAACTCTGGAAGCTGTCGCTTTCGCGGACTCGAGCCCCGAGCCTCCGGTTGACCGCCTCGCCACCGGCATGTATGCGCCTGGCAGTGCGGGGCAGTTCGAGCGGATGAGGCCCGGCAGTGCTTTCGGCGAGGAAGCGCTCACCTTCGGCGCCGGACTGGGCCAGTGAAATCCGCGGTTGAAACCGGGTCGGGGCTGCAGACCATGACCTATCGGGAAGCTCTCCGGCTTGCTTTGCGGGAGGAACTTTCCCGGGACGAGAGAGTCTTCGTGATGGGAGAGGAGGTCGGGCTCTTTGAAGGCTCCTACAAAGTGACGGCGGGCCTGATGGACGAATTCGGTGAAGAACGGATCCGCGACACGCCAATCTCCGAGGAGGGCTTTGTCGGAGCCGGGATAGGGGCGGCGATGGTCGGCGAGCGGCCGGTGATCGAGATCATGACCCTCAACTTCCTCCTGGTGGCGATGGATCAGGTTGTCAACCACGCGGCGAAGGTCGGTGCCATGTTTGGCGGCGAGGTCCGGGTGCCGATCGTGATCCGCACCCCTAACGGGGCCGGCAATCAGCTGACCGCCCAGCATTCACAATCCTTCGACGGATGGTTTGCCGGAACGCCCGGGCTGAAGGTCCTCGCCCCGGCTAATCCGGCCGACGCCCGCTCGATGCTCAAGGCCGCGATCCGGGATGACGATCCGGTCCTCTTCATCGAGAACCTGCCGATCTACAAACTCAAGGGTGAAGTCGACACCGACGACGACAATCCGGCCCGGATCGGGCGGGCCAGGATTGCCCGGGAAGGCACCGACCTGACTCTGGTTTCCCATTCCTACGCCACTGTCCGTTGTCTTGACGCGGCCGAGACACTTGCCTCCAGGCATGGGGTATCGGTTGAGGTCGTCGACCTCCGCTCGCTCAGGCCGCTTGATGTGGAGACCGTTGTCGAATCGGTGGCGAGGACCAACCGGGCGGTTTGCGTCGAGGAAGGCTGGCCGTCCTTCGGGGTTACGGCAGAGATCGCCGCCCGGATCCAGAAGGCCTGTTTCGATGAGCTCGACGCCCCGGTCGAACGGGTCGGCATGGCTGAAGTACCACTGCCCTATTCAAAGCGCCTCGAGCTTGAGGCGATGCCCGGTGAGGGCCGGATCACTGCCGCCGCGCTTGCCACCCTCGAGGGAAGCGGAGTCCTGCGGCCGTAGTATCCGGGCATGGCCGCCCGGATTTCCTGGATCACCTTTGCCCCCGTCAAGGGAATGCGGATTCAGTCTGTCGAAGTAGTTGATCTGACCCCCAGCGGAGTTTCGGGAGACCGGGCTTTCTTCGTGGCAGATTCCGAGGGCGCGATGGTCAATGGCAAACGACTCGGTTCGCTGATGGAAATCGTGCCTCAGCATGACTCAGGCTCCGGGGTTCTGAGATTGGTCTTCCCCGGCGGTTCGATGGTTGAAGGACCGGTCGAAACCGGAAATCCGGAGAGAGTCACTTTTTTCGGCAAGGAAGAGAATGCCTGTCCGGTGTCCGGTGATTTTTCCGACGCGATCTCGGCTCACACCGGCCAGAAGTTCAGGTTGATGGTGAGCCCGGATGAAAGGGGAGGGACCGACCGCGGCAAGTGGGGAGGTGTCAGCCTGCTCGGTCAGGCTTCACTGGACGCACTGCGTGAAGCGGGCAGGAAATTCAACTGTGCGCAGGAGCCGGCAGCCACAGGAGGCACCGATCCGGGGCCGATCGACCAGCGAAGGTTTCGCATGAACTTCGGAATCGAGGGCATTGACTCCTATGAAGAAGACAGCTGGATCGGCCGGGAAATCCGGGTTGGCGGTGCCACGGTGCGGGTTGCCGGCCACGTCGGCCGGTGCGCGACCACGACCAGAGATCCGGAATCCGGGAAGACCGACTTGAAAACCCTCCACTTCCTGAAGTACTCGCGAGATGACGTTGAGTCCTTCGAGCCGCTTCCGTTCGGGATCTACGGTGAAGTTATCGACCCGGGGCCGGTTCGGATCAGCGACCCGGTCGGTCCGGCATCAACCTGAGGGTTCCGCATCATCCGGCCCCTCGGTAATCACCGTGTCGGAGGGGCTTCTCTGGCGCCGCGAAAGCACGATGAAGGGCAGCGCGAAGACTGTGACGAACGCTCCGTAAAGGTACGAGGTCGCGTAACCCGAAGCGTCGGCCGCGCGTCCCAATACGGGTTGAATGACCACACCGCCGGTTGATCCGAGCATGGAATCGAAGGAAAGGATAGTGGCCCGCTGTCTGGAGGGAATCATTCCGTTGATGTAGGACTGGCGGATCGGCATGGCTGCGGTTGAGAGCATCGCCCAGACCGCAATCAGGCCGGTCACAATCCAGAATTCCTGGATGATCCCGATCAGCGCTAGGGTGACAGCCCCGGCCCCCACGGCGAGCAGCAGGGCCGAGGTGCGGAGCCTGAACAGTCGGCGGATCCGGGGTGCGAGGTAACCGCCGATTATCTGCGAACCGGCGACCAGGGCGGCGGTGATTCCCGCGATGCCGTAGGCGGTGGGATCACCAACCAGTTCGAGGAGGTAAGGCTGGAGTGCGTAGAAGGCATAGAAGCTGACTCCAGCGGTGAAGGGGGCCGCAAGCATGATCCACTTCACGGGAGGAACCCGCCATCCGTAATCGATTGAGTTGGTGGTGATCAGCTTCATCTCCCCGAGGGTGTCTTTGCCCCGTCTTGGCTCGAATCCGATGTCACGCATTGCTTTTGCCGCAAAGAAGAACATGAGGACGAGCACGGCAGCCCGAAGCAGAAAGGGTACGCCGAGGCTTGTCACCTGGGCGATGTAGCCGCCCAGCACCGAACCGGTCAACATGCCTGTTCCGGCCACGATCTGACCCCGGCCGAAGATCGTTTCGAGCTCTCCGGTGAACCCGGTCGCGTCCAGGGCGTCGACCAGCCAGGCTTCGACTGCTCCGGAGAAGAACGTGAAGCCAAGGCCTAGCAGAAGCGAGACCAGGGCCCAGGCCCAGAAGGGTCCGCCGGTTTCCCAAAGCAGAACGTAGAGCAGCGTCGTAGCCATCAGGGTGAGAGTCCCCGCCATGTACGAGACCCGGCGTCCGATCGTGTCGGCAACGACGCCGGTCGGAATTTCGAAGATCACCATGCCGGCGGTAAAGAACGCATTTGCGGCGAAAGCCTCGAAGTTGGAGAGTCCGGCATCGAGCAGGAAGATCGTGTTGATACCCCAGATGAATGAGGCCGCAAGGGTGTTCCCGAGCATCAGGATCAGGTAGGTGCGTTGGACCTTCTGCGAAGTCGAGGTCACACAGGGACGGTACCCACCGCCACCGGATATACCCTCTGGGCATGATCCGATCGGCCAGGTTTCTGGCATTTCTTGTGCTTTTGTCCCTTCCTCTCGGCCTGAACGCCTGCGGTTCGGAGTCCGGTCAGTCTGAAAGCTCCCGCCAGGAACAGATGACCGGTGATCTTGCTCCAGCGACCCTGAAAGACCTGAACGGCGAATTCATTTCAGTCTCGATCGAAGGTATGGAGTTGCCGGAGAACTCGAGAGTACGAATGAATTTCGAGGGTAGACGGATCGGCATGCAGATTGCCTGCAACAGCATCGGTGGGGATTTCCAGCTGGATAACGGGCGGATCAAGGTCCGGAAGCTCGGCACCACGCTGAGGGCCTGTCGGGGTGAAGCCGGTGAAGCAGACGAGTGGATCGAAGCCTTTATGACCGCCGGCCCCGAAGCCGGGATGGACGGTGATCGGCTTGTGCTCACCGGACCGGATGCGACCTTGATTCTGCAGCGGGAAGATCAGACACGACCATCGCTCATCGGCAACGAATGGACCCTGAACTCGATCGTCAGCGGGCAGGCAGCATCCAGCCTGCCAACCGGAGTGAAGCCGCCGACCATCACTTTCACGGGTGAATCGGCCGCTTTGTTCACCGGCTGCAAACGTGGCCTCGTGCGGGTGCGGATCAGCGACGGTGGATTCATACACTTCGGTGAGTTCAAGGCCGGTGGGCGCCGGTGCGGTCCGGCTGCGAACCAGATTGAGAGCCAGGTTCTCGGTGTTCTCCGGGGCAAGGTCTCCTGGGGCTGGCAGCAGTGGAAGCTTGCACTTTCACGCCACGGCGAGAGTCTGGTTTTCACTACCGATTGAAGTCGGAGTCGGAACGGATATACGCTTCCGGAATGATCCGGATGAAGAACGCCCTCGCGATAGTCGTTGCCCTGTTCATAGGTTTCGGTCTTGCCGCCTGCGGATCCGACTCGGATTCCGGCTCGGACCAGGGAGGCAGCTCCGACGGTTCGGCCTCGATCGAGGGGGTCACGTGGGAATTGATGAATGTCGGATCGGTCAGCCAGGGCTGGGCAACCAGCCTTCCGAACAAGGTCGAAAAGCCCACCCTCGAGTTCTCCGATGGCCGGGTGCAGGTATTCACCGGCTGCAACACCGGCTCCGGTGACGTCGAGATCAATGAGGCGACCATTGACTTCGGTCCGATCGGGCTCACCCGCAAGAGCTGTGGAAAGCTCGCCAACCAGACCGAGCAGTTCGTTGCTCCGGTGCTGGAAGGACAGGTCAAATATGAGTTCCAGCAGGGCAATCTGGTTCTGACCGGCAAGGACATCAGCCTCGTCTTGACCAAAGCCGAACAGTGACGCGATCTGGAATCAACCGGAAGGTGACAAAATCAGCATTGCGTCCCTGCCGGTAGTGGGATGGTGACTGGCTGAACGCCTGGAATTACCGGTCAATCAGCCATTACGTTGCGTCACATCGTGGCCTTCGATTTCACGTTCTGTCGCTAGACGGCCTGGTCCGGCGCGGTTAGCCTGAAACTGTTCGCTTTTCGACGAGGAGGCCGCATGACCGTGACGACCGATACCGCCACCACCAGGCTGAAGAACTATGTAGGCGGGGAGTGGGTCGACGCCGGAGGGGCCGAGTTTCATGACGTGATCAACCCGGCGACGGGCGACGTCATCGCCGAAGTCCCGTATTCGACCGCGAATCATCTCGACGAGGCCGTTCGCGCAGCCCGACAGGCTCTCCCGGCATGGAGGGGCGTCAGCACGATTGCCCGCGCCAGGATGCTCTTCACCCTTCGCGAGAAGCTACAGGCACGCAAGGATGAGATCGCCCGGTCAGTCGTGATCGAAATGGGCAAGACATTGCCTGATGCCACGGCGGAAGTCGGCCGGATGATCGAGATGGTTGAAGCCGCGACCGCGATCCCGACAACGATGCAGGGCAAGGTGCTCGAAGACGTCGCCAGGGGTGTGGACGCGGAGACGATCCGGCAGCCGGTCGGCGTCTGCGGAATCATCGCCCCTTTCAATTTTCCCGCCATGGTGCCGTTCTGGTTTCTGCCTTTCGCGATTGCCTGTGGCAACACGGTGGTCCTGAAACCCTCGGAGCAGGTGCCGATGACCCAGCAAATGGTTTTCGGGGTCATCAACGAGCTCGACCTGCCGGCCGGTGTCGTGAATCTGGTCAACGGCAGTCGCGAGGTAGTGGAAGGAATGCTCGACCATCCCGACATCGATGCGATTTCATTCGTCGGTTCGGCTCCGGTGGCGAAGCTCGTCTACGAGCGTGCGGCCCAGACCGGCAAGCGGGTCCAGGCCCTCGGCGGAGCCAAGAATCACATGGTGATCTGTCCGGATGCGGTCGTTGAGCCCACCGTCAACGGTCTGATCGGATCCGGCTTCGGTGCTGCCGGCCAGCGCTGCATGGCCGGCTCGGTGATCGTCACCGTCGGCGAAGGCCACGACCATGTGGTTCCTGCGCTGATCGAGGCATCGAGGAAGCTGATCGTCGGCGACGGCCTCGATGAAGGCGTCGACGTCGGTCCGGTTATCTCCTGTGCGTCTCGCGACCGGATCAACGACTGGATAGATCAGGCAATCAGGGATGGCGCTGAAATTGTTGTTGACGGACGCGATCCGGAAGGAGCCAACCCGGAAGGTTCCTACGTCGGTCCGACCATCCTCGACAACGTCAGCAAGGACGATCCGATCGTCCGCGAGGAGGTCTTCGGGCCTGTGCTCGCGATCGTCAACGTCGACACGCTGGAGGAAGCGATCGAGGTCGTCAACTCAAGTCCTTTCGGCAACGGTGTCTCGATTTTCACCGAGTCCGCCTCGGCCGTCCGCAAGTTCCGGCATGACGTCGAAGTCGGCATGGTGGGCGTGAACATCGGGGTCGCAGCCCCGGTCGCCTTCTTCCCTTTTTCCGGCTGGAAGGCATCCTTTCTGGGTGATCTCCACGCCCATGGGCCGGATGGAGTCGAGTTCTTCACCCGCAAGAAGACGATTACCAGCCGGTACTTTAGTGGTGGACACGAGTCCGGCAGTTATTTCGTCGAACGCTGAACCGAAGCGGCGCTCCGTCCGGAATCCGCCAGGCAGGGGGGATGCCGTTGGGCCGACTCGGCCGCCTGGCCTGAGAAGGCTCTGCTCTATGCCCGTACCGGACGCTTCGCTGCGTAGAGCCGGCGAGTCGCGAGGGCCGCGAATTCGGGCGGAGCAATGTCGAGGTAACGGTCGAATGCGTAAACACCCGAGCTTCCTGCCTTGAAGGAAGCAGCGAGGGTCGGCCTGACCAGGCGGGGATGGATCTTCGGGAGCAGTTTCTGGGCGCGGAGCAGCCAGTCGAAAGCCCACTGGTGTCCGGCGCTGAAGTCGTGATAGCTGGCCAGGGCCTCGTCCCGGGTCTTCCGTCCCTCAACCGTGTCGCGAAGTTCCATGCCGAGCGTGGCACCGAAGTAGAGCGCCGGGCGGATCCCCTCGGCGGTCAGGGGAAAGCAATGTCCAGCGGAATCCCCGGCGAAAAAGATGCCATCTCCGGTTGCGGGCCGCAGCTTGTGGGGGATCCAGTTGCCCTGGTACGCCGATTTGCTGACTTTCAGGTCATCGGCGATCAGGTCGGTAGTGGGCCGGACCGGAAAGCGTGGGTCAAAGGAACCGACCCCGACCCGGACCTCGTCGCCGGCCGGAAATGACCAGCCATAGCCTGCAGGCACGTACCGCCGGTTGATGAATACCTCGAGGTCCGCGTTGCCGCCGGGAGGATGCACCTCCAGGCCCCGCGAGAGCGGTGCATCCGGTGGCTGATAGTGGGCTCCGGCGGCCAGGACCCGCTTCCAGCCAAGCGAGTCGACCACTAGCGGAGATCTGATCACACCACGGTCGGTATCGATCGCATGAACGCCATCGGCAGTTGCCGATTCGACTTTGCCATTGACTTTGGCCGTCTCGAACTCCGCGTCGCACTGGTCCCAGAGCATCGCGCAGAAGCTTGGATAGTCGAAGGTGGAAAACGACCAGGGGACAGGCAGGCGAATCGACCCGTGGGCCGTGTGGATCAGGACTGAATCAAAACGCTGCTTCTCGGAATCGATCAGGCCGAGTTCGTCCAGCCATGCGGTTGGGATCGCGCAGGCCGAGGTCTGCCGCTCCCCGATCTCATAACGGTCGATCACCAGCACATTCGCTCCCGATCCAGCCAGCTGTCGCGCTGCCATCAGCCCGGCGAAACTCGCGCCGCAGATCAGAACATCCCGGGATCCGCTCAGATCAGTCCGCTCATCACCACGTTTGGTCGCCCGCCTTGCCATCCGAAGGAGGGTAATGAATGGGCGATCTGGAGGCTTCCAAGGCGGAGCCGGCCCATCCGTTCTTTGTCTCTGTGGGCCGGCGGGTTCGATCGGGAGGCGGGGCGAAGCTCGCCGACTCCTGATTTTTGGCATCATCCCCGGACTGTGACTACTACTGAAAACACACTCCTACACGCCCCAGAGGGGGTTCCGGTTGAAGGCTCGAACGGCCTTCTCATCAATGTTGATGGCCGGATCGTTCCAAACTACGCAGCGACCATCGTTTCGTTCGAGGAAGGCGACGTTGTCAACGGCAAAGTCGTCCGCATCGACCGTGACGAGGTTCTGCTCGACATCGGCTACAAGTCCGAAGGTGTAATTCCCGCCGGCGAGCTTTCGATCAGAAAGAACGTCGATACCTCGGAAGAGGTGGAGCTCGGCGAGGAAATCGACGCGCTCGTCGTCACCAAGGAAGATGCCGAAGGTCGTCTGATCCTTTCCAAGAAGCGCGCCCGCTTCGAGAAGGCCTGGCGCAAGATCGAGACAGCCGCCGAGAATGGCGAGCCGGTTGAAGGCAACGTGATCGAAGTCGTCAAGGGCGGCCTGATCCTCGATCTCGGCATCCGTGGCTTCCTGCCGGCTTCTCTGGTCGACATCCGTCGGGTCCACAACCTCGACGAATTCATGTCGACGACGCTCGAATGCAAGGTCATCGAGCTGAACCGGAGCCGCAACAACGTCGTGCTCTCCCGCCGTGCCGTCCTCGAAGAGGAGCGCAAGGAAGTCCGCGATCAGATCCTCGACCGGCTGCAGCCGGGCGAAGTGGTCGAAGGCAAGATTTCGAACATCGTCGATTTCGGCGCTTTCGTGGACCTCGAAGGTATCGACGGTCTGATCCACATCTCCGAGCTTTCCTGGAGCCACGTCAATCATCCTTCCGAGGTGGTGGCGATCGGCGACTCGGTCAAGATCAAGGTGCTTGACATCGACCGCGACCGCCAGCGCATCTCGCTGGGTCTCAAGCAGACCCAGGAGGACCCGTGGCAGCGCGTGGTCAGCACTTATCGCTCCGGCGACGTGCTCGAAGGCGCAGTCACCAAGGTTGTCTCGTTCGGTGCCTTCGTCGAGATCCTCGACGGAGTCGAGGGACTGGTTCACATTTCGGAGCTGGCCGATCATCACGTCGAGAATCCGAGCGAAGTTGTCGAGCTGGGTGCCAGCCTCAACGTCAAGATCCTCGAGATCGACGAGGAGCGCCGCCGCCTTTCGCTGTCAATCAAGCGGGTTGAGGGCCAGAACATGCTCCTCAAGGACCTCGGCGCCGCCCTCGCCGCAGCGTCGGGAACTCCGGCCGCCGAGGAAGAGACCCCGGAGCTGGGCCTCTCCGAAGAAGTATTCAGCGAGGAGGCCTCCGAAGGCGGGACCGCAGAGGCCGCAATCGAAGGCGAAGAGGTAGCGCCGGAAGTCGAGGCCGTCGTTGACGAAGCGATCGCCGAAGCCGACGTGGCTGACGCCGCCGAGCAGGCCGCAGCGGAAGACGAGACCCCCGAAGAGGTGGTTGAGGACGCCGTGGCCGAAGTTGAAATCGAAGCGGAGGCCGACGAGGCCGCTGCCGAAGAAGCCGTGGTCGAGGAAGCCGGGGAGATCACCTCAGAGGCCGCCGGGACCGAGGCTGAAGCCGGCCCCGCTGAAGGGGAAGAACAGTCCTGACCATCGGACTGACCGGGGGCGTGGCTGCCGGGAAGTCCGAGGCATTGAGCGCCTTTGGGCGGCTCGGTGCGGCAACAATCTCGGCTGATCAGGTCGTCCACGACCTGCTTGACCAGGAGCCGCTGCTGAGCCGCCTCAAGGACCGCTGGGGCGAGGGAGTAGCTCCGGAGGGACGGGTCGATCGCACCGTTGTCGGCGTGAAGGTTTTCAACGATCCCGAGGAGCTCGCCTGGCTTGAGGCGCAGATCCACCCCCTGGTCGGGGGCGAGCTCCACTCCTGGCTTGAGGATCTGAATCCCGACACCGAGTTTGCTGTGGCGGAGATACCGCTGCTCTTTGAAGGGGAAATGTTCCGGCGCTTCGACCATACGGTCGCAATCGTCGCCGGGGAAGAAGTCAGGCAAAAGCGAGCCCGCGCCCGTGGCCATGAAGGCGTTGAAGGTCGCGAGTCCCGGCAACTGAGCCAGCAGGAAAAGGCCGCCCGGGCAGACACGGTGATTGCCAACGACGGCTCCCCGGCCGAGCTTGAAGCGAAACTCGGTCAGCTACTGGATGAGCTGCGTCCGGAATTGGCGACCGGCGGGCAAGGCTAGGCTGTAGGGCCACCTCGAATGGCCTCCAACCGTTACTCAACCAAGGGCGGCAAACGCCGCCGGAGCCAGGCAGCGCGCCGGGGCGACTCCGGTCGTTCCCGTATGGGCGCGGGCACGGCCTTTCTGATCCTGGCGGGGATCGTCGGTCTTGGGGTTGTTGCTGCGCTGCTGATCAGCGGCGTGGCCCAGAAGGGAATCCAGGAAGTCACCTTGCCGCTTCGGCACGAGGACGTGATCCGGCAGCAGGCCCAGGAAAAGGGTGTCGACGCTGCGCTTATCGCTGCGGTCATTTACTCGGAATCCCGTTTCGTTGACCAGACCTCCCATGCGGATGCCAGGGGACTCATGCAGATCACGCCGCAGACGGCCCGGGAAATCGAGAAGCTGAGTGGCGGGACCACCTTCGAGCTGGACGACCTCAGGGACCCGGAACTGAACATCAGGTACGGAGCTTTCTATCTTTCCCACCTGCTCGACATGTTCGATGGTGACGTTGTGGCTGCCCTCGCGGCATATAACGCCGGACCTGGAAACGCCGAAGCCTGGGGGGGTTCGCGGCTGACCGTGGATGACATCGAGTTTTCTGAAACCCGCGAATACGTGAAGAACGTGCTGGAGAAGCAGCGCGAGTACCGGCACGAATACGACCTGGAACTGGGCTACTGATGAACCCGCGAACGGCCGCGCTGGCTGGTGCGGTCGGTCTGGTCCTCGCCGATTCTTCGATCGTTGTGCTGGCGCTCCCGGAGATTTTCCGGGAATTCGACACAAGCATCAGGGGCGTTTCCTGGGTTCTGATCATCTTCAACCTTGTCCTTGCCCTGCTCGCCGTGCCGGCCGCGATACTTGCCCGACGGTTCGGGCCGGGACGCTCCGCGGCAATCGGGCTGGCAGTTTTCGCCGGCGGAAGCCTGGTCTGCGGATTGGCGACGGGTCTCGGACCATTGCTCACCGGTCGGGCCGTCCAGGCGGCGGGAGGGGCAGTCGCGGTCGTTGCGGCGCTGGAGCTGATGGTTTCCACTTTCGGCAATGACCGCAAGGCGATTGCGGCCTGGGTTGGTGCGGGAGCGATCGGAGCGGCAGTCGGGCCGGGGCTGGGTGGCCTCCTGACCGAACTGGTTTCCTGGCAGTCGATCTTTCTGGTTCAGGTGCCGGTCGCGATTATCGCCGGTGTGCCGCTGCGTGAGGCGGTCATCCAGGAAACTCGCGAATGGAAGATTCCGGCTCCGGTTCAGGCGATTGAAGGGAACCATCCTCACGTGCCGGCGAACCTTGCTCTCGCCCTGGTTTCGGCTTCGATCGCCGCGACGCTCTTTTTGATCGTGCTGATGTTGATCGAAGGCTGGCTGCTGACTCCGATCGAGGCGGCGCTGGTCGTGACGGTACTTCCGGTCGCGGCCCTGATCGGTTCCCGGATCGGCAGGAACATCAATTCGGAGCGGATCCGTGCCGCCTCAGGGGCGATCCTGCTGGCCGGCGGGCTCGCCGCGCTGGGGCTGCTGCCGAAATCGTCGGTAGTCCTGGTGATCCCGCCGCAGATCCTGGCCGGCATCGGGCTTTCCCTGGTTCTTTCGGCCCTGACCGAAGCGGCGCTCCACGGACGTTCTTCCGCGGCGGTGCACGGCGGTTGGACGATCTCCGCGCGCCACGCGGGCGTTGTGGTCGGGCTCCTGATCCTCACCCCGATCTTCACCCATCAGCTGGATGACCAACGCGAAGCGGCGCTTGATGCCGGCACTGCGATCGTGCTCGATTCCCCGATCGACCCGACCGAAAAGATCGAGTTGGGCGAGAAGCTTGCTTCCGAGGTTGAGGTACAGGGTGACCGGGTGCCAGATCTGTCACCGGCCTTTGAACCGATGCCCGTCGACCCGGAACAGCGGGACCAGTATGAGCAGATCCTTTCCGGAATCGAGGACCAGTTGAAAAAGGCGGCAACCAGGGCCTTCTCGCTTTCCTTCCTGATCTCGGCCCTGTTCGGTCTTCTCGCCCTGATCCCGATCACAATGACCCGGAGGCTGGACCTGTGAGTCCGGACGAACCGACCGATGAGATGCCGGGCGGCCCGGAAGAGCCGACCGAAGTGACACCTGCCGGGGATGACCCGACCGGGAATATCCCGGAAGGAAACGAGAACCCGACCGACGTCATTTCCGAAGGCAATGAGAATCCGACCGAAGCAATGCCCGGAACGGCTTCCGCGAATGCGGGGCCAGCCGAAGCGGCAGCCCCCGCAACCCCGGATTCGGGTGGCAGCAACGGCATTGGGGTGCTTGTCGCCTCGATCGTGGCGTCGCTTCTGCTGGTTGGGGTCTACATCGTGGCCGGGGGCCTGGACAACGGCCCGGACAAAGCCGCCGATCCATGCGATGCCCGGACCTGGACAGACCCACAGAACGTCGAGGAGGCAGCACAGCAGTTTGCGCTTTCGGCAGCCGACGGCGCGGCCTGTGAACTCGGTGTGAGCCGGGAGGAACTGACCCGTTCGATCGCCGATGAGCAAGCTCGCCAGGACTTCATGGATGAGCACGGCTTCAGTGACACCGACCTTGAAGATGCTCTCAGAGCCGGTTTGAACAGGGCGGTTGACGATGCCGAAAACGCAGGTGCGCTGAGCGCTCTCGCCGCGGTTGGCATCCGGGCCGCCATCAGGGTGATGCCGATGTCGGTGATGATTGACCTGCTCGAGAACGCTGACTCGATCTTCAACGGTGATCTCGGCGGGATCGGCGAGGTAGGGGATGCGATAGATGCGATTACGGGCGGCGTGGACGAGCTCGGGTCGGGGAGTGGGGATGACCCGCTCCAGGATCTCGGCGGGGTCCTGGAGGGCGTGCTCCCGGAAGGAACCACCGACTCGCTTCAGGAACAGATTCCGGACGACCTTCGGCAACAGTTGGAAGAGGAAGCGCTGAAGCAGCTTGAGCAGGGTCTAGAGGGCCTGCTCGGCCCTTGAGCCAGATCCCGGCGGCCCCGCTGCGGAATCCGGAATCAGCGCAACGCCTCCGGTGATTTCCGCGACCCCGCTCACCCTGACGGCCCGCCGGGGCAGGTCGTTAGGGTGAGCGGGTGGCCGAATTCAAACTGAATCCATCGTTCACGCCGCTGGCCGACCAGCCGGCGGCGATCGCCGGGCTTTCCGAAGGTCTCGAGTCCGGCGAGAAGATTCAGACTCTGCTCGGGGCGACCGGCACCGGCAAGACGTTCACCATGGCCGGCGTGATCGCCGAGCTTCAAAGACCCGCCCTGGTCATGGCCCACAACAAGACCCTGGCAGCCCAGCTCTGCAACGAGTTCCGTGAGTTCTTCCCCGACAACGTGGTTGAGTACTTCGTTTCCTACTACGACTACTACCAGCCGGAGGCCTACGTTCCGGCCCAGGATCTCTACATCGAGAAAGACTCCTCGATCAACGACGAGATCGACCGGCTGCGCCACGCCGCCACGGCGTCCCTGCTTGCCCGAAGGGACGTGATCATCGTTGCCTCGGTCTCCTGCATTTACGGCATCGGATCACCGGCCCTCTACCAGCAACAGATGCAGCTTTTCAAGGTGGGGGAATGGCTCGACCGCGAGAAAGTCCTCCGCAAGCTGGTCAGGCTCCAGTACGAACGCAACGACACCGTGCTGACCCGCGGCGGCTTCCGGGTCAAGGGCGAAGTGATCGAGATCATGCCTTCCTACGCTGAATCAGCCTTCCGGATCATGCTTTTCGGCGATGAGATCGAAGCTATTCACCACTTCGATCCGCTGACCGGTGAGATCCTCGACGAGGTCCAGCATGTTTCGATCTGGCCTGCGACGCATTACGTGACCGAAGAAGACTCGGTTGAACACACACTCGAGGCGATTCGCAGCGAGCTCGATCAGAGGCTGGAGGAACTCGAAAGCGAGGGGAAGGAGCTGGAAGCCCATCGCCTCCGGCAGCGGACCCTCTACGACCTGGAAATGATCAAGGAGACCGGGTTCACATCCGGGATCGAGAACTATTCACGGCTTTTCGAGGGTCGTGATCCGGGTACCCCGCCGCATACCCTGATCGACTATTTCCCGGATGACTTCATCACTTTCATAGACGAATCCCACCAGACCATCCCGCAGATCGGCGGCATGTACCTGGGGGACCGCTCCCGCAAACAGACTCTGGTCGATTTCGGATTCCGTCTGCCTTCTGCGATCGACAACCGCCCGCTCAAGTTCGACGAGTTCATGGAGCGGATGAACCAGCTCATCCTCGTTTCAGCGACCCCGGGTGAGTTCGAGCGCACCGAATCGGACCGCGTGGTGGAACAAATCGTCCGTCCGACGGGCATAGTCGATCCGGTGATTGAGGTCCGGCCGACCGCAAATCAGATCGATGACCTGATGAACGAGATCCGGGTCACCACAGAAGCTGGTGAACGAACTCTGGTCACCACGCTCACCAAGAAGATGGCCGAGGACCTGACCAACTACCTGATCGAGCATGGAGTCAAGGTCCGCTACCTTCATTCGGATATCGACACGCTGGAGCGGATCCAGATCATCCGTGAGCTGCGCCTCGGCGAGTACGACGTGCTGGTCGGGGTCAACCTTCTTCGCGAGGGTCTCGACATGCCGGAGGTTTCACTGGTGGCGATCCTCGACGCCGACAAGGAGGGGTTTCTCCGCGGTGAGACCAGCCTGATTCAGACAATCGGGCGTGCTGCCCGTAACACAGCCGGGCGGGTGCTGATGTACGGAGACAAGCAAACCGCAGCTATGAAGTCGGCGATATCGGAGACCGACCGGCGCCGTGCGATCCAGATCGCCTACAACGAACGGAACAACATCACTCCGACCACCATCGTCAAGGGTGTGGCGGAGGAGGGCAATCTGCTGGCCATCGAGGACAAGGCTCCGGCCCGTCGCCGTCGCCGCTCCGAGGACGAGTTTGAAGGTCCGGACGAGCTCGAGAAGTCGATTGTCGAGATGGAAGAGGAGATGCATGCCGCAGCCGAAGATCTCCGCTTTGAGCAAGCTGCCCGGCTTCGCGACGAGATCCGCGAGCTCCGCCGCGACCTCGACGCAATGAAAGCCGGGGCCTAGGTACGGTCTGATCATGGAGAGAGAGCACATAGCCCGCAACGACTTTCCGTCGGCGCACGGGACCGAAGGATTCGACATCGACTCGGTCGGAGCGCACCTGGCCGCGGTAGCTGCCCACGTTGCAGCCCTGGAGGCCCGGATCACCGCGCTGGAAACTGAGCGGGAAACCCTTCGGCACCAACTCGCGGAAGCCAAAGCAGCAGATCCCGCGCCGGCAACCGGTTCCGGGACCGACCTCACAGCGGGGGATGAAGTGGCAGCCCGCCTGATGGTCTCGAAACTCGCGATGGATGGCAAGAGCCGCGACACGATCCTGATGCAGCTGGCAGTCGAGCACGATGTCGCCGACCCTGCGGCCCTGGTGGACGACGTCCTCGCCCACCTCTCCTGATTGGCCGCCAGGGCCTGACAGCCAGGCAGGTTGCAAGGCACGCAGCCCCAGACAAAACGCGCAGTCAAAGGCATGAAAATGCACCCGGTTTCGGGTCTGCGGGCCTCCTGGGAAGCCCGCAGGGCTAACGAACATGTGTTCGGTTCCCTAGTATTGGTGTGAGTGACTCGTTTCGAACGCATCCTCATCACCGGCGCCCGTGAGCACAACCTCAAGGGCATCGATCTCGACCTTCCCCGCGATGCCCTGATCGTGGTGACAGGGCTGTCCGGTTCGGGCAAGTCGAGTCTGGCTTTCGACACGATCTACGCCGAGGGTCAGCGCCGCTATGTCGAGTCGCTCTCGGCCTATGCACGGCAGTTCCTCGGGCTGATGGAGAAGCCCGATGTGGACTCGATCGAAGGGCTTTCCCCGGCAATTTCGATCGACCAGAAGACGACCTCTCGCAACCCGCGGTCAACGGTCGGCACGGTGACCGAGATCTACGACTATTTGCGGCTGCTCTGGGCCCGGGTCGGCCACCCGCATTGCCCTAACTGCGGCAAACCGATCACCGGGCAGACTCAGGAGCAGATCACCGACCAGTTGATGACGTGGGATGAAGGGATCCGGTTCATGGTGATGGCTCCGGTGGTCAGGGGACGCAAGGGCGAATACGGCAAGCTCTTCGATCAGTTCCGGGCTGACGGCTATTCCCGGGTCGAGGTCGACGGCGAGATGCGGATGCTGGACGAGGAAATCGTCCTCGACAAAAAGTACAAGCACGACATCTCCCTGGTGGTTGACCGTCTTGTCATGAAGCCGGACCTCCGGCGTCGGCTCTCCGAATCGGTGGAAGCAGCGGCATCGCTGGCCGAAGGTCTGGTCGAGATCCAGAAAATGGACGGCGAAAGCCAGACCTTCTCCGAGAACTTCGCCTGTCTTGAATGCGGGACTTCGATGCCGGAACTGGAGCCGCGGATCTTCTCCTTCAACGCTCCGCATGGCGCCTGTCCGGCATGCACCGGACTCGGGTTCAAGAAGGTAATCGATCCGGAACTCGTGGTCCCGGATCCGACCCTTTCGGTGGCCGAGGGAGCGATCCAGCCCTGGCGGTCCGGGTATTCCGGCTACTGGCGGCGTCTGAACAAGGCGGTGGCAGCGACCTACGGAATCGATATCGACGCCCCCTGGCAGGAGCTGACCCAGAAGGAACGGGATGTCTTTCTCTACGGGACCGGAAGTGAACGCCACACGATCCGGACCAAGAGCAGGGCGGGCCGCCAGCGAAGCTACCAGGTCAAGTTCGAAGGCCTGGTCAACAATCTCGAGCGACGGTTTCAGGAATCCGATTCCGAAGCTGTCCGGGAAAAGATCGAGGATTACATGGCCGAGCAGCCCTGCCCGAGCTGCCATGGAGCCCGCCTTCGGCCGGAAAGTCTCGCCGTGACGGTCGGCGGCATTTCGATCCGCGACTTCACGGAGATGTCCGCGGTGGCGGCACGGGAGTGGGTTGACAATCTCGAGCTCAACAAGACCGAGACTTCGATATCAAGGCTGATTCTCAAAGAAGTGGCGGAAAGGCTTTCCTTCCTGGTCAACGTCGGCATCGGATACCTCTCACTGTCCCGCTCCGCCCGGACTCTTTCCGGGGGCGAGGCGCAGCGAATCCGCCTGGCGACACAGATCGGATCAAGCCTGGTCGGCGTGATGTACGTGCTGGACGAGCCTTCGATCGGCCTGCATCAGCGTGACAACGAGAAGTTGATCGGAACGCTCAAACGGCTTCGGGAGCTCGGCAATACGGTGATCGTGGTCGAGCATGACGAAGGCACCATGCGCGCTGCCGATTTTCTGGTTGACCTCGGTCCCGGCGCCGGTGAACACGGGGGCGATGTAGTCGCTGCCGGCACTCCAGACGAAGTTGTCGCGAATCCGAATTCGCTCACTGGTCGTTACCTCGCAGGGGTGGAAGCCATCGCTGTGCCCGAAACGCGTCGCGAGTGGGATGAAGCCCTGGTAATCAGAGGCGCGAGGCAACACAACCTGGACGGGGTGGACGTGAAGCTCCCGCTTGGTGTCCTGACCTGCGTGACCGGCGTGTCTGGATCCGGCAAATCAACCCTGGTAAACGAAACCCTCTACCCGGCATTGGCCAACCGGCTTCACAAGGCCAAGCTCCGTCCGGGTCCCCATGACGGGATCGACGGCATGGGGGAGATCGACAAGATCATCAACATCGACCAGTCGCCGATCGGACGTACACCGCGCTCGAACCCGGCTACCTACACAGGGGTTTTTGATCAGATCCGGCAACTATTCGCGGCAACACAGGAATCAAGGGCCCGTGGCTACAAGCCGGGCCGATTCAGTTTCAACGTGAAGGGCGGGCGTTGCGAGGTCTGCAAGGGTGACGGTCAGATCAAGATCGAGATGCATTTCCTCCCCGACGTCTACGTGCCTTGCGAGCAGTGCCACGGACACCGGTACAACCGCGAGACGCTTGAAGTCCGGTTCAAGGGCAAGTCAATCGCCGACGTCCTCGAGATGTCGATCGAAGAGGCCCACCCGTTCTTCGAGTCGATCCCGAAAATTGCCCGGCGACTGAAGACCCTGAACGATGTCGGGCTTGGCTACGTGCGGCTTGGCCAGCCCGCCACCACACTTTCCGGCGGCGAGGCCCAGCGAATCAAGCTGGCTGCGGAACTCTCGAAGATCGCGACCGGAAACACGCTTTACATCCTTGACGAACCGACCACAGGGCTTCACTTCGGTGACGTCCGGCGGCTACTTGAGGTGCTCGGAAGGCTGGTCGATGCCGGAAACACGGTGGTGGTGATCGAACATGATCTCGATGTGATCAAGAGCGCCGACTGGATCGTCGACCTTGGTCCCGAAGGTGGTGATGGTGGCGGGCAGGTAGTCGCGACCGGCACACCGGAGCAGGTCGCCGAGGTTCAGGGTTCATACACCGGCAGTTTTCTGGCGGGTGTTCTGGAGCCGGTAGCTTTGGCAGCCTGATGAAAGCCGTTCAGGTAAACGCCTATGGAGAACCACCGGAACTGGTGGAAATCAGCTCACCTGGTGAGCCCGGGACGTTCCGGGATTCGATGGTTGGCCCGGCCGAAATCGTCGAAGTACTGATAGCCGGAATCAACCCGGTAGACCTGGCGATCGCCTCCGGAAAGTTCGATGCCGGCGCACCGCCGCTTCCATACACACCGGGCCTGGAAGGCATCGGCCGGATGGCCGACGGGGAAACCGTGTGGTTTGACGGGTGCCACTTTCCGAACGGTTCGATGGCGGAGCTGGCAGTCATCGGTGAGGGGAGCGGGATCACTTTGCCACCGGGCATGACCCCCGAGCGGGCGATCGGGTTCGGGGTCGCCGGACTCGCCGCCTGGACGTCCCTTGAATGGCGCGGCCAGCTGAAGGATGGAGAAACGGTGCTGATCCTGGGCGCAAGCGGAGTGGTCGGTCAGATCGCGGTCCAGGCCGCAGGGATGATGGGCGCAGGCCGGGTGGTCGGTATGGCCAGAAGCGAATCGGGGCAGGCTAAAGCTCTTCAACTCGGGGCCGACGCAGTAATCGGTTCCGACGGTGAAATCGAGGACATGGTCGCCCGGATCCATGATGCAACCGAAGGTGGTCCGGACCTTGTGATTGACGGTCTCTGGGGCAAGCCGGCGGCGGCCGCTCTCAGGACCATGAAGCCGCAGGGCCGACTGGTCCAGGTCGGTAACTCGGCCGGCACGGAAGCTCCGGTCGTGGCGGGCCCGTTGCGCGGTGGTCTCGTTTCAGTTCTCGGATTTCGCAACGTCTGGGTCCCGCGGGAGGTGAGGGTGGAGTCCTTCCAGCGCATGTGTTCGCTGGCCGCGACAGGCGAACTCGACCTGGATGTGGAAGTACTGCCGCTTGAGGATGTGGCCGAAGCCTGGGGCAGACAGTCCCGAAGCCCCGGGCACAAACTCGCGCTAAGGCCTTGAGGGAATCCCGCTCAAAGTCCTGAGGGGATCCCGCTCAGGGCGTACCAGCGCCCACTCAGGTGCTGGGGGCGGAGTTTGCTTCCACGATTTCCCGGACCAGCAGCGACGCACCAATCACGCCGCCTTCGTCTCCCAGAGCTGCCACCTTGATATCCGGCGGGTTGTCCTTGTTCAGCAGGTACTTGTCCATCCCGGCGATGATCTCCGGAACGAGCGTGTCACCGAAACGCACTCCCAGTCCGCCACCAATCACGACGGCTTCAGGGTCAAGCAGGTTCACGGCGGAAGCAATTCCGGCTGAAAGTGCGGCAACAGCCCGGTTCAGGAGGTCCTCGGCCAGCTCATCCCCGTCATCCAGGGCCCGCTGCCAGATGGCGCTCGTCAGGTGGGTCTTGTCATGCTTCTTCATCAGCTTGAAGAGCTTGGTCTTGCGACCCTTCTTCACTTCACGCAAAGCCTTGGCTTCCATTGCCTTTCGTCCTGCGTAAGCCTCAACAGTTCCATTCAGGCCGTTCAATCCTCGGGCCCCGCCACGGCGGACCAGGGTGTGGCCGATTTCACCTGCCCGGCCACGGCCGAGCATCGGTTGACCATCCATGATGATTCCGCCGCCGACACCAGTGCCCCAGAAGACTCCGAGCAGGCTGGAATGACCGATTCCGGCGCCAAGTTCGAACTCCGCGCGGGTACCGACCTGGACATCATTCCCGACCTTGACGCGGGTACCGAGCTCTTCCTGGAGAGCCATGCCCAGCTGGAAGGTTCCATCCCAGTCCGGCAGATTCCCGGCGCCGCTCACAGCGCCGGTCCCGGCGTTGACCGAGCCAGGTGAGCCGACCCCCACTGCCAGCAGTTTGTGGGCCTCGGTGCCGGCATCGATCGCGGCCTCCTGCATGGTCACGGCCATCGCCCTCACGACGTCGGCCGGTCCGCCCCGGTCAGGAGTTGGACGCCGGCGGTAGGCGACCACGTTGTGATCGAAGTCGAGTACTGCGGCGGCAATTTTCGTGCCGCCGAGATCAATCCCCCCGATCAAGCCCGAAGTACGGCGTGTCGAATTCCCGGGTGCGGCGCCAGGGGGTGTGATCGGAGGAAGTTCGACCGGGACTTCCGGGCTTCCGGTGACGGCAGCCAGGCCGGCTGTCTCTGAACCTTCGGTCGCCTGAGGGTCCAGGGATCCAGACTTTGGAGGCTTCTGGGCGAGCTTCCGGGCCTCTTTTGCGGCCTTGCGGTCGGCTTTTCGTTTGGCCTTGTCTGCGGCACGCTGCCGCTTTGAGGCGGCCCGTCGTTCACGGGACATCCGCTTATGTTCTTCGGATGAAGTCAACCTTTCGGCCGGAGTCTGTGGCTCCGGGGAATGCCGGGCGATCGGGGCGGGGTCTACCGGTTCCGCCGGAGAATCCTGGCCTGAATCGCTGGCTGTGCCGGAATCGGTGAAGTCAGGCGCGAGACCGCTGTCGAACTCGGTTCCGGCATCGATTTCCGGTTCGGCCTCCGCAACAACCTCCGGTCCGGGATCGGGGTCGGCTTCCGCAACAACCTCCGGTCCAGGAGCCGGGTCAACTTCCGGTTCAGCCACCGGATCGACCTCCGGCTCGATTTCGGGGACGGCTCCCGGTTCAGATTCGGTCCCGGCATCAACCTCGGGCTCGGTCAAGGGTTCAGCGTCAGCTCCGCCGCCAACGTCCGGTTCCAGCTCCGCGTCGGGCTGCGCGTCCGGCCCGGTTGAAAGCCCGGTGACCGCTTCCTCTTCCAGCTTCTCCTCGACCTTGCGCCTAAGCATTTCCGTTCCCTGTGGTTGCAGTCATGAGCGCACCCTATCCACCTCTGCCAAGGTATTGGTATGAGCGACCAGCGCGGTTGGAAAATGTGGTGGCAAAAGAGACGCTGGTATGAACGCGGGCACCGGCCCCTGAGTCGCCTCATGCTCGATCGGGAAATATCGAGAAGGGGTTCGTATATCCGGCATCCGATCGAAGGAGATGTCCTCGGCGCATTGCGTTCCGGGCAGCTTTCGGTCGGTCAGGGTTGCCACTTTGAACCTGGTTGCTGGATCACAATGTCCGATCACGCGAAAGTCACCCTGGGTGACGACGTCTGGCTGAACCGCAACGTCATGGTTGCCGCCGAACAGGAAGTGATGGTCGGGGATCACGTCATGTTTGCCAACGGCTGCTTTGTCGGTGATGCCAGCCATCGCTTCAACGACCCGAACATCCCGATCACCTGGCAGGGGTTCACAAGCAAAGGCCCGGTGAGGATCGGCTCCAACGTCTGGCTTGGGGTGAACGTGGTGGTCACCTCGGGGGTCACCATCGGGGATCACTGCGTGGTCGGAGCCAATTCAGTCGTGACCGGAGACCTGCCTGAGGGAACTATCGCGGCCGGTGCCCCGGCCAAAGTGATCCGCAGCGTCGAATTCCTGCCTGAATGATCACCCGGTGAGTGCCGCGGGCTGATTCCTATGAAAGCGGCTCCCAGTCCCACGACTGGTTGGAAGAAAGATAAGTTCCGTCGGATTCAAGGTCCTCCCGGTTCAGGCGTTGCTGAAGCACCTCGAGCGTGGCCGGATCGACGCCGTAAACATGTTCCGGTCCGGGGAAAGTGCCTTCGCGCACCTCGCTGACATAGCCCTCGACGCCACGACGCATCTCACCTCGAACATCTGCGAACCGCTTGGCGAATTTCGCCATGAAGCCTTCATTCAGGCCGATCAGGTCGAAGAGCACTAGAACCTGGGCATCGGTCGCGTTGCCGGCGCCGATGCCGATCGTGATCGCATCCAGTTTCTTGGTGATCATCGCCGCCACGGCCTCGGGTACCGCCTCGAACACGATTGCGAAGCAGCCTGCCTGATCGAGGGCAACCGCATCCTCGGCCACCTTGATAGCCCGCTCGGCGGTACGACCCTGTGCCTTGAAACCACCCAGGGCGTTCGCGGTCTGGGGAGTGAGCCCGACATGGCCGACGACGGGAATGCCTGCCTTCACGATCGCAGCTGCCCGGTCGGCGGACGTGCCCCCTCCTTCCAGCTTGACCGCGTTGCATCCCGCTTCCTTGACCAGCTTCTGGGCGCTGGCGATTGCCAACTCATCCGAGGCTTCGTAGGAACCGAACGGCAGATCGCCAACCAGGAAAGGAGTTTTCAATCCACGGCGAACAGCCTTGGTCAACATCACCATCTCATCCATGCCAACCGGAACGGTGCTGTCATAGCCGAGGATGGTGTTGGCGGCGGAGTCTCCAACCAGGACCATGTCCACGCCGGCTTCGTCAACAACCTGGGCGGAGGGGAAATCAAAGGCCGTGATCATCACGATCGGATCGCCGTTCTCCTTCATTTCACGGAGCCGCGTGACCGTGACTGGCGGCTTGCCCTGTGGGGTGCGGGAGGCAGAACTCATGACTTGCTCCTTGGATTCGAGGGTTCGATCAGGATGTTGTCGATCAGACGCGTGCCGTCGACGTCGGCCGCGACTGCTACGAGAATCGGGTCGCCCGAATTCCCGTCGGCCGCGTCGAGAGTGCCCGGGTATCGGGCTTCGAAATATTCGGGGGTGATGCCGGCCGACTCGAGTTTCTGGCGGCCGGCCTGGAGAGCCGCTTCAAGACCTCGCGTGTCAAATACGGATTCTGTTTCAAGCAGCGACGACCAGATTGCGGTGGCCCGTTTCCTGGCTTCGGGCGAGAGGTACGCGTTACGGGAACTCATCGCGAGTCCGTCCCTCTCCCGCACCGTTGGCAGGATCACGATCCGGGTGCGGAATTCAAGGTCTTCGGCCATCCGTCGGATCACCGTTGCCTGCTGGGCATCCTTCTGACCGAAATAGGCAACATCGGGATCAACCGCGTTCAGCAGTTTGCAGACGATCGTTGTCACTCCCGCGAAGTGTCCCGGGCCGCGGCTTGTCTCACTGCCACACAGAACTTCGGTCAGTCCTTCAACCTCCACCTTGGTGGCGAAACCACCGGGGTAGATGTCTCCGGGCTCGGGTGCGTAGACGAAGTCAACCCCGGATCCTTCAGCGATCGCCAGGTCGCGCTTCTCGTCCCGGGGGTAGCTGCCAAGATCCTCACCGGCCCGGAACTGGGTCGGGTTCACGAAAAGGCTCATTACCACCACATCGTTCTCTCGACGGGCAGCCCGCAGCAGCGAGTTGTGGCCCTCATGCAGGTAGCCCATGGTCGGAACCAGCCCGACAGTCGCAACCGATGCCCGGAGTTCTTCCCGGAATGCGTGCATTTCCCTCGGGGTTCTCAACACTTTCATGCCGGATGTCTCCCAGCCGCGATGCTGCGGGTCCGGTCGGCGAGGGTGTCATAGAAATCGAGCAGATCCGGCCGCTTCGCGATCAGCGCCCGCCGGTGAATATCGACAGTTGTCTCGTCACCGCGGACGATTGGGCCGGTGAGCGCGCCGGAACCGTCTTCCAGCCAGTTGTCAAGGCTGCGCCGCACCAGCGGTTCAAGGATCTCGCGTGAATCCCCGATTTCGATCCCGTCCAGCAACTCCGATGCGGTCTGCTCGACCGTGATCAGGAAATTTGACGCGATACTGGCTGCCGCGTGGTAGACGGCCCGATCACTTTCAGAGACCTCAAAGGCCCTCATGCCGATCATTGTGGCCATCTCGCGGGCTGTGTCAAGGGCTTCCGGGGTTGACCCGGCGATGGCTGCGGGGCAACCAGTCAGATCGGTGTCGCAATCAGGCACGGTCTGTAACGGATGGAGGGAAAAGCTTCCGCCCGCACCGGCCCCGGCCAGCGCAGCCAGTCCGGTGGCTCCACTGGTGTGGCCGATAAGTGCCGGTGGTCCACCGGCCGTGCCGATCCGGTCCGCGAGGCCGGCAATGGATGCGTCCGGTACTGCGAGCAGGACGACCCGGCCACCGAGCTGATCGAGGCCGTCGCTCCGTCCCAACAGCAGGCATTCAGCACCTCGCAGGGAGAACGCAGCATGGAGCGAAGAACCGACCTTGCCGGGACCGACGATCACCGGCGCACGCAGCGCTGTCTCTGTTGGATTCATGTTGCCGTTCCAGTTCCCTTTCGGCGATACCAGACGGATTGCGTTGATCTGATTCAGGTTTCTATCGGCATGGTCCACACCTGCGATCGCGGGTAGCGGCCATCGCCGATTATAGGCTGCCGCCATGTCGGGCACACGGGGATACGTCACAGAGAAGCTCCTTCGGGGCCCGGCGGGGACCGAGGCGGCGGGTCGGGAGCTCGCCTCCGAGCTTCGTGCCGGCGATGTGATTCTGCTCGAAGGTGAGGTCGGCGCAGGAAAATCGACTCTGGTCCGGGCCGCAATGAGCGAGTTGGGAGTCTCGGGGGCGATCCCCTCGCCGACCTTCACGATCGGCAGGTACTACGACGGTTCCGGCCAGCTTGCCCCGATCTCACACCTGGATCTCTACCGCCTGGGTGATTCGGCCGACGAAGACCCCGGGCTGCTGGTCGGGTTCCAGGGGCCAGACAGGATCACATTCATTGAATGGCCCGGTGCTTCGGGGGAAGAGCTGGCCGCGGAAGCGACCCGGACCTTCCGGCTCACGATCGAACATGTCGACGAGTCAAGCCGCAAGGTCCGGATCGAACGACCGCAGACCTGATGATGAACGGGCTATTGCCCGCAGCACCAATGTCAATGATGAACGGGCTATTGCCCGTTCATCGCATCCTCTACCTGCTTCTGGATGTCGTCGAGCTGCTTCTGGGCTTCGTCAACCTGCTGCTGGCCGCCCGCTTCGTTCAGGTTCTTCTGTGCCTGATCGAGCTGTTCCTGCGCGTTCTGGTTCGCCTGTTCGAGCTGCTTGTTTGCGTTGTCGAGCGCTTCCTGGGCGTTCTGGTTGGCTTCTTCCATCTGCTTGTTCACGTTATCCAGCGCATCCTGGACCTGGTCCGAATTGGAGTCGCCGCAGCCGGCGGCAAAGGCTCCGAGCCCTGCCACTGCGAGAATTGCCAACGTCGTGCCTAGTTTCTTTCCAACCATTTCCGTGCCTCCGGTCTTTTCAAGTGCGGGGATTCCCCCAGGAACGCAAGCAGCCTACAGGTGGAAGCGGTGAAAACAGTTGGTTTCGATACATCCACCGACGAGACGGTCGTGGCCGCGGCTGATGGTGGAAGCACGCTTTTCGAACGGATCGTGCCTCCGGGGGATCGGCGGCCACTTCACAGCCAGGTGTTGCTGGGTCTTGTCGATGAAGCAGCCGACCGGCTCGGGGGATGGCAATCGGTGGAGAGAATCGCGGTCGGCATCGGTCCGGGCACTTTCACCGGGATCCGAATCGGCGTCGCTACGGCGGGCGGACTCTCGGCCTCGACCGGCGTTCCCGCGACTGGCGTTTCCACTCTCAAGGCCCTTGCCCTCTCGATTTCCGAGTCGGCCCGAAACAGCGGGAACGTTCTGCCCCTGCTTGACGCGAAAAGGGGAGAGGTGTTCGGCTGCCTCCACGGACCGGACGGAACTCCACTCGGCGAAGCCTTCGCCTGTATTCCGGAGGAGCTCTCTTCCAAACTTGCGGAACACATTGGGGATCCGTCGGCTCTGCTGGTCGCCGGACCGGGGGCGATACGATTCCGCGACGAATTGCTCCGTGCCGGGTTGGTAGTAGAACCGGACGGTTCTCCGGTCCACCGGCTGGCCGGGCGCCCATTTTGTGATTTGGGTGCGGCCGCGGAAGCGGTTGGACCGGAGACCCTCAAACCCCTCTATTTGCGAAAACCCGATGCCCAACTCTGGCTTGAACGAGACAAGAATGCCGACCAGGCAAGCAAACGAACCGGTCGTTGAAGCTCCGCACAGCCCGGTTTCTGTGCGTGAACTCGGTTACGTCGATTTGCCGCTGGTTGTTTCGATCGAGCGCCGGTCGTTCCGGAGTCCCTGGTCGGTTGGAATGTTCTCGCTGGAAATGTCCAAGGACGACACCATCGCGCTTGCGGCCATTGAAAGGGAACGGCTGGTCGGGTATTTGATCCTTTCCCGTTTCGACCGGGCCTGGCATTTGATGAACATCGCGGTAGCACCCGAACACCGGCGTCGCAGGATTGCCTCGCTCCTGATCGGTGAATCATTGGAGCGGATCGGCTCCGATGAGCCAGTCACGCTGGAAGTCCGGCCATCCAACAGCTCGGCAATCGAGCTTTACGAAGGACTCGGTTTCAGGTCATTCGGACATCGGCCCGGCTACTACCCGGATACCGGTGAAGACGCCCTGATCATGTGGAGGGGCGACCCCCGGGCAGCCGGGGTCCCGCTTGAAGGCCTGACCGGGGCCTGAAGAGTCGCGGACCTTGCTTCTGGCGATCGAGACATCCTGCGACGACACCTGCGCCTCGGTTCTTGTTGACCGGCAGGTGCTGTCGAACGTCATTTCCTCCCAGGATGTCCACGAACTCTACGGCGGCGTGGTTCCCGAAGTCGCTTCGCGCCACCATCTCGAACTGGCAGTGCCGGTAATCCAGGCAGCACTCTCGGAGGCGGGAGCAGGTCTGGATGACATTGATGCCGTAGCGGTAACGGCCGGCCCCGGCCTGATCGGTGCGCTGCTGGTCGGACTGAGCACGGCCAAGGCGATTGCGGCGCCCCGGCACCTGCCTCTGATCCCAACCGACCACCTCCACGGTCATGTGGCAGCGAACTTCCTGGAGCCCGATCCGCTCGACCCACCCTTCCTCTGCCTGATCGCCAGCGGCGGACACACGATCCTCGCCGG
>WPCI01111560.1_pt1 | contig 33581 bp, 33 predicted proteins | sample 5399871 | NCBI WGS metagenome assembly WPCI01 (sample SAMN12869469, study PRJNA574797) | sludge metagenome | isolation source: wastewater treatment of pH7 | place: China:Beijing | collected 2019-05-20 | reverse complement strand
ACTTCACTGCATGTCGGAGTATTAAAGGAAGCCCTTCAAGGCGTTACCCTATCATTTGACTTCTTGGAATGACAGTTCACTGTTGAACTGTAAGTTCGACAATGCCTAAGCTTTTCACTTAGGAACGTGTCGCACCACCTTCTGGATCAATTACAATTAAACGGCGGTGTGCAAAAGCCGCGCGAGGTGAAAACCAAAATCCTTCAGCATCCGGACCGCGATGCTGAATACGATTTGCCATCTTTTTTAAAATAACATGTTCATTGGAAAGATCTTTATTCCAATTTACCCAACCTGTAATTCCACACATACACATCTCATCTCCTAATTTTAAATAGTAGGTTAACGAAATAAAATGTACACTAAGTTAAAGAATGACTATATAAATAGTGTACTACATGAATCAAATTACAGACTTGAGAAAATTTTCTTTGGATGCATAGTTATGTGAGACAATGGCTAAGGGAAAGTATTCCATTACATACAAAAAATAATTAAAAGATGAGAGAAAATATTTTTTTAGACGTTATATAGGGTGTAAAAGCTTTTACAAAAAAATAAGGGGAATCGCTACATGAAATCAAATGAGAAAAATTATATAAAAAGATTAAAGCGACAAAAAGAAGATGCGCTAGAATTTGTTGTCGATACATACTTACCGCTCATAAAAGGAATAACCCACAAAGTTCTTCTTCCAGTTCAAAATGATGGACTCATAGAGGAATGTGTAAACGATATATTTCTTTCCATATGGAATAACGCAAATAAATTTCATGGAGAACCAAATGATTTTAAAAAATGGATTGCGGCAATTGCGAAATTTAAGGCGATTGATTATTACCGGAAGGCAACTAAAAAAGTAGAGATTATTTCGGATGAGTTTCATATTAGTACGGAAAAGTCAGCAGAAGATGAATTAATCGTTATGGAAGATAGGGAAGAGTTATTGAAGCTTATTAATCAATTAGAACCGTTAGATCAAAAGGTGTTCATTATGAAATATCTTCTTGGTATGAAGACAGAAGAAATAGGAGACAAGTTAGGGTTAACTCGGGCAGCGATAGATAATCGTGTGTATCGTGGAAAAAAGAAACTACAACAAAATGCTACGAAAATTAGTTTTGGAGGTAGTGTCATATGAAAGACATTTATGAACTATTAAATGATATTGATATAGATGAGAAAGAACTTGAGGAAATTGAGGCTTCTGAAATTGAAAAAGAAAAAGTAAAGCGCAATGTAAAACAATCGATGCGTACGAAGAAAAAGATGAAAAGTTGGAAAAAAGGCGTTGCTGCTGCATCTATTTTAGTCGGCGTATCGGTTGCCATGCTTGGCATCGGATTTCCGACATACGCTGGAGGATTACCAATAGTAGGTGACATATTCCGATTTTTAGATAATGGTAGAACAGGGTTATATGAAAATTATAAAGAGTTTTCGACTGAATTGAATATGACGAGGGAGAGTAATGGGGTTAAGGTTACCATTAATGATGCTGTGTTCGATGGTAGAACTATTACAATCACATATTCTATTGAGAGCGAAAAAGATTTAGGAGAGAAACCGTTCCCATTTGGAAGTCCGCAAGTTATGGGCTTTGATGGCGGAGGAGGTAGTTCAAACGTTACAAAAGTTGGAGAGGGGAAATATGTAGGTATGACTACGATGAGTGGTCATGGTAGTGAAAGATTAGATGTTGCAAATGTTTGGTGGGATATAGAGGCAATTGAGTTGGATTATGAAGGTAATGTAATAAAGGGAAACTGGAATTTCGCACTTAGTTTAAAAGCAATGGATAGTAAAGAAGTAAAGGTTAATAGGGTTTCTGAAAATGAATTAATAAAAGTAAATATAGACAAAATGGAAGTAACTCCGATGTCATTTATCGTTTTTTTCAATCAGGAAGAATCTAAAGTATTAAGAAGTATATGGGATAGCGCTGATGTGGAATTAGAAATAAAAGATGATTTAGGAAATAAATATGCTGGTGAAGGAAATGGCGGAACTAGTACAGTAGCAGAACCGCACAAAAGTAGTTGGAGTTCGACATTCCAAAAGTTAAATGAAAATGCAACAAAGCTTATCGTTACACCTCACGTGCACTTGCGAGTTCATACACCTGAAAATCATGGTGGAGTGGAGTATGTGAATGGGAAAGAGAAGAAGATTGAAGTACCGAAAAAAGAAGCGAAGAGCAAAGATATTGTTCTAGATGATATCGTAATTGATTTAAAGAAATAGAAGAGAGACTGCCTAAAACCATTAGGCAGTCTTTTTTTCGTTAAGGAGTAGTAACGAGTAATGCATGCGGGTGTTGTGTTTTATACTCATCTTTCCACGGAATGTTTAGTTGTTCCCACGATTCACCGCTATCATTGGATTGAAACAAGCCGTTGTTATTTAAAGTGTAAAATGTATGTGGTTCTGCTTCGTTTGTCGCAAACATCGAAATGACTGTACCGATTGCAGATGGTAGTCCTTGTTGTACTTGCTGGAACGGAGTATCTTTCGTTTTACGATAAATATAAGATTCATAAGGAATACGGTGATGAGCGAGATCTGCACTCGGTGCGGCAGAAACGAGAATTGTATTACAATCAGCTGGATCGATAGCCATGCTATATAAATAATGATGTTCAAGTCCATCACTACATGAAATCCAGCTGTTTCCACTGTTATAACTTTCAAGATATGCGCGATCAGGTCCGCCCATAAATCCGTCACCACATGATGCATAAAGGCGATTTGGGGCTTCAGGGTGCATAAGTAATTGATGAGCATCGATAGGAGCACCGAATTTTTTATCAATCCATGTATGCCCTTTATCGTTACTTTGAATAACGGCACCAGCTTCGATTGAAACGTGGATTGTATTTGGATTGTTTGGATCAACCGTAATCCAGCGTACGTGATGAGTAAAAGGTCTAGGAGGGAAAGCCCACGTATAAGAAGATAATAATGATTTCATATTTTTTAGTTCCGTCCACGTTTCCCCACCATTTTCTGAACGGAATAAAGCGCTCGGTTCTGTGCCGACATAAACGGCGCCATATCCGTTAACTTGTTCATTCGTGCTTATCGTAATGGAAGTGATCGAAGAATGTAAAATACCATCTTCTTTTGGAAAATCAAAGTAACGATAAGAATCTCCAATTGGTCTCCATGAATCTCCGCTATCGTCACTTAACCAGAGACCTCGTCCAAAAGTGCCGCAATATACACGATTTTTTTGAAATGGATCAACAGCGATACAGGTAGGTTGCATATTTTGTAAGTGATACGCCGCTTCATAGTTACCATATCGTTCTTTCACTACAACAAGTTCACGTTCCATACAGAGAAATAAACGTTTCATTTTCGTAACCTCCTTAAAAATTCTTTCATTAGTAAACAATATGAAGCTGAAAAAGAAGTAGTCTTATTTTTTGTTGAGAAAAAGGACTTGTTTGAAAAGTATCGAAGTGTGAATACAGAGGAAGCGGGATAAAGACAGGGAGTTTGTTTCATACTAACATACAGATATAGCACTTAAAGGAGTATAAGTATGGGACATTCACATGATCATGGTCATTCCAAAAATAAAAAGGCATTACTACTTGCATTCTTACTAACAACCAGTTTTATGATTGCTGAAGTTATTGGGGGATTTGTAACAAATAGCTTAGCACTACTATCTGACGCGGGGCATATGCTAAGTGATGCAGTATCTTTAGCTTTAAGTTTACTTGCGTTTAAACTCGGAGAAAAAACAGCAACAACTGCGAAAACATATGGATATAAGCGAGTCGAAATGTTAGCGGCATTATGTAACGGTGTCGTCCTTATTGTCATTTCAATATACATTTTTATTGAAGCAATTCGCCGTTTTAAAGAGCCAGTTGAGATTGCTAGTAATGGAATGCTTATTATTGCTGTACTTGGTCTGCTTATTAATATTTTATCAGCTGGGATATTAATGAGAGGCGGAGATGTGAAGGGTAATTTAAATTTAAGAAGTGCTTTCTTACACGTATTAGGCGATCTATTAGGATCAGTTGGAGCGATTATTGCTGCGTTACTTATTAAATTTTTCGGATGGACTGCTGCAGATGCGATTGCTAGTATTCTTGTGTCTATTTTAGTCATTATTAGTGGATGGCGTGTAACACGTGATACGGTCCATATATTAATGGAAGGTGCACCGCAGAACATAAATGTTGAAGAGGTAAAAAGTACATTGTTAAATATTCCGGTTGTAAAAGAAGTTCATGATTTGCACATATGGTCTGTCACATCGGATTTTCAAGTATTAACTTGCCACTTGATTATTAAAGGAAATGAAACACAAAGTGTATTAAAAGAGGCTACGGAAGTATTAAAAGAGGAGTTTCATGTAGAACATGTCACCATTCAAGTAGAAATAGATGGTGAATTTAATCATAGTGAGACAACTTGCAAAGTATGAAAGAAAAAGGATAAGAAAAAGTGTCATAACATTTTTCGCACGGCATACATATATATAATGTGGCCACAAATACTTTGTAAGGTAAATATTTCATGAAATTACTTTACTTATAAAGAGTCATCTTTTATAATCAAAAGTGGTAATTGATAAAGATTATCATTTTCAATGATCGTAGAAAGGAGTTTTTTAAAAGATGAGTAGTCAACTCCGTTTTGCTGTTGAAAATCGTAAGAGGCATTTAATTGATGAGTTAATTGGAGCAGGTGTGTTTAAAATTCGTGACCGACAATTATACGAGCTGTCTTTAGAGGAATTGGAAAAAGAGTACGAAGATATGGAAGATTATGCAGATATTCAGGCATAGCTATATATATTAGTAAAAAGAGAGCTGGTTACGATTTTGTGTAGCCAGCTCTCTTTTTATTTCGTAGAAATTATTTTTTGTATTTCTTTCATTGGACGGAGCCAGTTTTGAGTCATCATTTGTTCCATTTGTTTTTCATCCTGCTTCTGTAATGCTTGAATGATAGAGTGATGTTCTTCAATAGATTGACTTGCTGGAACAAAGTTTTGGAAAAACAAATATTCAAGGCGTAAGACGTGAAGTTGCATATTTTCTAGAAAGGGTTCAATATATTGATTTTTAGCAATAGAAGAAATGGTATTGTGAAATTGTATATCTAGTTGTAAAGCTTGTTTTGTGTTTTCTTTCTCTATAGAGTACTGAAAGTCATCATTTATTTTAGAAAGTAGCTTCAGATCAGCGTCTGTAATGTTTTGAAGTGCTTGTTTTCCTATAATAGAGTGAAGACCAGCCATCGTTTCATAAATGATCGGAATGTCGTCTAACTGAATAGGAGCAATTTTTGTTTTTTGTCCAGGTACCATTTCCACTAATCCAGAAAGCTCTAATATTTGAAGCGCTTCTCTCACAGGTGTTCTGCTTACTCCTAGTGCTTCAGCCAGTTCCCCATCATTAATTTTTTCATTGGGCTTCAGTACACCTTCAATAATCCAATCTTGTAGTTGATTTAAAACGAGTGATTTTGCTGAAACTCTTCCTAGTTTTTTATTATTTTGAGGGATAGGCATAGTGAATTCAATCCTTTCATTGTATATTTTCCTTTTTCTCATGAACAAGCTTTAATTCGGGTTTCCCTTCATCCGGTTTTTGGCTTAAGATAAGCACCATTACAATGACACAAAGGGCCCCTAATAACTGAAAAGATTGAAATGGTACATGTAATATAAGTACAGAAGAAATAATAGCTGCGAGTGGTTCTGTACAACCGAATAATGTCGTTTCTTTCGGGGTTAAGTATCGTATGCTGTCTAAGTATAAATAAAAGGCAATAAGTGTCCCAAAAATGACGACAAATGTGATGAGCGGTAGAGTACTTAATTTTACATATTTCACAGTTGATAATAAAATAAATTCTTTCGTAGAAATAAAGTGTACAATCGTTACACCAATACCCCCAATAATCATGCCCCATCCAACGATAACAGAGGAAGACCATCTTTCTAGTAATCCCTTTGAATATAAACTATAAAAAGCGAGAGATAATCCAGATAAAATCCCCCAAATAATAGCTGGTGTAGAAACAGCTAAGTTATGCACAGACCCGTTTGTTAGTAAGAGGAAAGTACCTACTAATGAAAGGGTAATTGAAATAAAATCAATTTTTGATGGACGAACGTTCCATTTGAAAAGTAAGTATACAGTAATAAATATAGGAGCTAAATATTGCAATAATGTTGCAACGGCAGCATTTCCTTCTTTAATAGAAGCGAAGTACGTGTATTGTACAGCAAGCATACCGAATAGGCCAAACAATATCATTTTAGTAGCATCAGATCTTTGTTTCCATATGCTGAATATTTCTTTTTTTCTCGTTCCGAATGATGAAATAATGAGCAAGATAACGCCCGATATAAGCAATCGAATTGTAACTAACCATTCAGTAGAAATATTGTCATATTGAAAAAGTTGTTGTGCAGCTGTTCCGGACAAGCCCCATAAACAAGCACCGATGACAACCATAATGATTCCTTTTAGACGATTTGGATCCATCATGTAGAGAGTCCTCCTTCCAGAAAATATATTGTATACAATATGCAATATATCACGAAATGAATGAAAAATAAACTGAAATTTCTGTACTGTGAAGTAGGAATTATAGTATTTTCAGTTACGTTTACGATACAAGTGAGTAGGTTAAATAAAGAGAGATAAAATTATAAAATTAAATCATAATCAACAGGATAAAAAAATAAAGATAAGAGTAATTTGGTTTGTTAAAAATATGTGTAGAAGGAGATACGCGATGAACTGGGTTACTCATAAACCAACATTTGAATTTGATAATTTTAGTCCATTTATTCGTGCGAATACTGCGTGGCTTGGGCATTTGGAGTTCGCATACGATTTAGTAAGATTTGAAAAACCAGAAATATTAGTTGAGCTAGGTACACATCTAGGCGCTTCTTTTTTCAGTTTTTGTCAAGGGGTAAAGGATGGGGGATTATCTACAAAATGTTATGCTGTAGATACTTGGACTGGAGACGGGCATACAGGTCCATATGGAGAAGGTGTTTTCCAAATCGTAGATAAAGTGGTGAAAATGAGCTATCCCAATATAGGTAATTTAATTCGATCTACTTTTGATGAGGCTGTTGATCAATTTCAAGATGGAACGATAAACTTGTTGCATATTGATGGCTATCATACGTATGAAGCAGTTTCTCATGATTATAAAACATGGTTACCGAAACTTGCGAATAACGGTATTGTGTTATTTCATGATATTGAGGTGAAAGATCGAAACTTCGGCGTGTATAAGTTTTGGGATGAAGTCACAGCAAAGCACCCTCATTTTCAGTTCCAGCATTCATATGGACTCGGCGTATTATTTCCGAAAGGTTGTAGCGATAAGTTTGTGGAAATACTTAAAAATAAAGAAGAAATACAAAATATGTATAAATAAAAGTGGAGCATGCATCATTTGAATGATGCGTGCTTTTTTGTGTGGGGAATAATGATATTCCTTTAAACGGTGAGGATAATAGTAAAAAGTTTTATGTTGGCAAATATTAAAAAAGTTACTCTTTGATTGTTAAATATAAAAAATGTAACATTTTTTATATTTTCCATTGCGAAAAGTAGCATCTACTTTTACAATAGAAAAGGTGTCCAATATATTATACTGGAAAAATAAATCGAAATAATATGAAAATTTTGTTTTGTCTTCGCTAATTGTATATTACATACATGTAAGACGACACACGTCATGTTATCGACTTGTAAGGAGAGAAAAAAATGAAAAGTGTAAGATTACCATCGATGCTAGAAATCATAGTTCTTTTATTATTATTTCTTGCTGTTGTCTTTTCCTTCCAAACGATTTTTGATCTCCCAATTCAATTAGCGCTATTTATTTCATGGTTTTTAGTAATTGCGCTTGGATTAAGATTAGGATTTCGTTATCAAGAATTGCAAGATGCAATTACGAAAGGGATTTCTAACGGATTAGAAGCAATACTCATTTTAGTTGCAGTAGGTGCTTTAATTGGAACATGGATTGCTGGTGGGATAGTACCAACATTAATTTATTATGGATTAGAATTTATTCACCCTAGCATATTCCTATTAGCAACATTAATTATTTGTTCGATAACTTCTATCGCGACAGGAACATCATGGGGAACAGTTGGAACAGCAGGTATTGCAATGATGGCGATTGGTGAAGGTCTTGGGTTACCATTACCACTTGTTGCTGGTGCAGTTCTTTCAGGTGCTTATTTCGGGGATAAATTATCGCCACTTTCTGATAGTACAGTACTTGCAGCATCTATGGCAAAAGTAGATGTTATTGCACACGTACGAGCTATGCTTGTATTAGACGTTCCAGCGTATATTATTACTAGCATTATGTTTACTGTAGCTGGTTGGATGTATGGCGGAGATAACGTAGATTTAAATCGAGTAGAATTTTTAAAGGAATCATTATTAAAACACTTTGATATTAAAATATGGATGTTAGTTCCGGCGATTATTGTCATTGTCCTATTAGCAATGAAGAAGCCTTCTATGCCTACAATTGCAATGGGAGCTTTACTTGGCGCAATTTGGGCAACTGTTTTCCAAGGAATGCACTTTGGAGACGCAATTGGAACAGCATATAACGGATTCTCAATTCAATCAGGCGTTGAGTTTGTTGATAAGTTATTAAACCGTGGCGGAATTAACGGTATGCTCGGTTCAGTAGCCGTAATTATTTTCGGTTTAGGGTTTGGTGGATTACTTGAAAAATTAGGTGTTCTAAAAGTAATCGTATCAAAATTCGAAAAGAAATTAAATTCTGCTGGTAATGTAACATTATCTACATTAATCGTTGCATTTTTAGCGAACATATTTGGATGTGCGATGTACGTATCACTTATTTTAACACCGAAAATTATGCAAGAAAGTTATGATAAACTAAAAATCGACCGCCGCGTATTAGCGCGTAACTCAGAAGTAGGTGGAACATTAACTTCAGGTATGGTTCCATGGTCGGATAACGGTATTTTTATGGCTGGTATTTTAGGTGTTGCGACGATATCATACATTCCATTTATGTGGTTAAGCTTCGTATCGTTAATTTTAGCAGTTATTTACGGATATACAGGCAAGTTCATTTGGTATGTAGATGATGCTGAAAAAGGAAAAGAAGCATCATAAATAAAAAATCACCTTCTACGTGTTGTAGAAGGTGATTTTTTATTTTGTAATAGGAGTTGAAGAGGTTATCTCATCCTCATATTTAGCAATTTTTTGTTGTATCTTTTTTTGCTAATTGACGAACAAGTTCATATCCAATTCCTTTATTTGCACCTGTTATGAAAGCATATTTTTTCATATTGAATTCCTCCAGTATTGTTATAGTAGGTTACAAAGGAAAGAATACAACCTAAACTTAAGTTTAGGTCAAGAGGAGTTTTTAAAATAAATATAAAATATCTATTTATATGAGTGAGAATTCTTATCATTTAAAGGGAAGTCTGTTATTATAAGAAATGTAGGTATTATATTTTCAAGGGGATGAAAACATGGAGTACAGAATTGAAAGAGATACATTAGGAGAAATTAAAGTTCCAGCTGATAAATTATGGGCAGCACAAACACAACGTAGTAAAGAAAACTTCCCGATTGGAACAGAGCAAATGCCGCTTGAAATTGTAAAAGCGTTTGCCATTTTAAAGAAGAGTGCAGCGCTTAGCAATCAAAAATTAGGAAAGCTATCAGAAGAAAAAGCAGAAGCAATTGTGACAGCAGCTGACGAAGTGATAGCAGGGAAATGGAATGAACATTTTCCACTTGTCGTATGGCAAACAGGTAGTGGTACTCAGTCAAACATGAATGTGAATGAAGTAATTGCAAACCGAGGGAATCAAATTTTGAAAGAGAAAGGATTTGACGTACATATTCATCCGAATGATGATGTGAACATGTCTCAAAGTTCAAATGATACTTTCCCAACTGCGCTTCATGTAGCATGTGTACTCGCAGTAGAAAATCACGTGTTACCAGCAATTACGAAATTAAAAGAAACGTTAGCAGAAAAAGTAAAAGCATTTGAACATATTATAAAAATTGGTCGTACACATTTACAAGATGCGACACCGTTAACATTAGGACAAGAAATTAGTGGATGGCACCGTATGCTTGAAAAAACAGAGCGTATGATTGCAGAGAGCAATACATATATGAAAGAGCTTGCGATTGGTGGTACTGCAGTTGGAACAGGTATAAACGCCCATCCTAAATTTGGTGAGATGGTATCTGAGGAAATTAGCCAATTTACAGGTAAGCAATTTATTTCTGCACCAAATAAATTCCATGCATTAACGAGTCATGATGAAGTTGTATATACGCATGGGGCATTAAAAGCATTAGCAGCGGATTTAATGAAAATCGCTAACGATGTGCGCTGGCTGGCAAGTGGTCCACGTAGTGGGCTAGGAGAAATTATTATTCCAGCAAATGAGCCAGGAAGCTCTATTATGCCAGGTAAAGTAAATCCAACGCAAAGTGAAGCGTTAACGATGGTTGTAGCACAAGTGATGGGAAATGACGCAACAATCGGATTTGCAGCGAGCCAAGGCAATTTTGAGTTAAATGTATTTAAACCTGTTATTGCATATAACTTCTTACAATCTGCTCACTTATTAGCAGATGCAATTGTTTCATTTAATGATAATTGTGCAGTTGGTATTGAAGCAGATGAAGAAGTCATTAAAGAGAATGTGAATCGTTCATTAATGCTTGTTACTGCATTAAACCCGCATATCGGATATGAAAATGCAGCGAAAATTGCAAAGCATGCTCATAAAGAAGGGCTAACTTTAAAAGAAGCAGCATTGCAATCTGGATTACTAACAGAAGCGCAATTTGATGAAATTGTCGATCCGAAAAAAATGATTGCTCCGAAAGAGTAATAAAAAAGCCAAGATTCTTTGTTTAGAATCTTGGTTTTTTTATTACTGTAAATGCCAAAATATATTATTTGTTAGCAGACATATTCAATATTTTCATATGTGGGCAGTTTTCTTTTAAAAGTGCAATGAATTTTTCTTCTTCTTGTGGTACGAAAGTTGTCACAGAGTCGAATAAATTATAATGGATTTCTAATTGCTGTCTAGTCCATTTCTTTGAATGAAGTTTTTTACCAGAGTATTTAATGTGGCGAATATCTTCAAAGGGAATTTCAGTACGTAGTATGAAACCATGTTTTACGAAAAGAGATGATTCCGTTACGTTGTAGTGAGAGAAATAGAATGAAGAAAGATTCACGATATTTAGCAGCATCATGAGGGTGAAAAAAATAGAATTTTCATTTTGGAAAAATAGTGAAATGAAAAAAATCATGATAAATAATGTAATAAAAATGACGTGAAATGGATTTTTTTTCGCTTTAAATTTCAAGTTAGTCACCTCGGTATACGTGTACTTTAACTAAATTAAATCATAACATCGTAATAAAACGTGTGAAATTTCTTGATGGGATACATTCAAAAGAAGTTTTGTAATAGTGGAGTGGCATGAAGTGACTTACAAGAATAGGAAGATAGTGTTAGTCATAATTAGTTGTATGATGATTATGGGGAGTTGTGCTAATACATTTGTTTAAGATAGAAACCGAAAGCATACATTTGTACAAGCAAGTAAGGTTTTAGTTGAGACTGTAAATAGAATCTTTAAAAGATAAAGGTGTTTTCGTATACGGAAACACCTTTTTTGTAGTTAAAATTGAATGTACTTTCTCCCAATGTCCATATTCACTAATTGCATATGTATTTTGGGCAATTTGTTTAACAGTAAACCAAGGGTCGTGCAGAATAGTCATGTTTTGTTTCACATCCTATCGTAATTTATTAAATACATTCGCTTTTTATTGCTTCATGTCCTTTTTAAAGAATATTTTATAGACATTTTTTATAAAGGTTTGAAAAATAGGTAAACGAAACATTGAAATGTTTATTTCGTTTATGTTAAGATGATGAAGTGATAATAAACGTTATTGAAATTTGTTTATTTTAAAACGGACATTTTAAAGGAGTGTTTAGTATGAGCGATATTTCAGAGAAGTTTTGGGATGCGTCGGTAGAGGAATTGAAAAAAGGGTATGTGTTTGATGAGGAAACGGAAGAGTATATTTGTTTAGCTTGTGGAGAAACGTTTATTAAGGGTGTTATTTATCAAGATAATCAAGTTTTGTATGAAGCAGAGAAGTTTGTACAATTGCATGTGCAAAACGAACATACATCTATGTTTGACTATTTATTAAACCTTGATAAGAAGTATACGGGTTTAACGGATTTGCAAAAGAAGATGGTTCAGTTTTTCCATATGGGGCTGAATGATAAAGAGATTGTGAAAGAGATGGATGGCGGAAGTACTTCAACCATCCGCAATCATCGGTTTACACTTCGAGAGAAAATGAAGCAAGCGAAAGTGTTTTTAGCGTTAATGGAACTGTCAGAAGAAAAATCAAAAGTACAAACGAAATTTGTACCCATTCATAGAACAGCAACGATGGTAGATGATCGTTACAATATTACAGAAGAAGAAAATGATGAAGTGTTAAAAACGCATTTTACAGAGGGATTAGATGGACCGCTTTCTAAATTTCCAAAAAAGCAAAAGCGTAAATTAATTATATTACGTCATTTAGTGACGAAGTTTGATAGTAATAAAAAGTACACTGAAAAAGAAGTAAATGCTATTATAGAAAGCGTATATCCGGATTTTGTAACTTTGAGAAGATATTTAATCGAATACGGGTTTTTAGATAGAACAGCTGATGGAAGCCAATATTGGGTGAAGTTATAATATAGGGACAAGAAAATGAATAGAAGCACATCGTTATAACAACTATACAAAGAGATAGAAGTTGAAAAACAGATTTTTAATAAAAGGAGAAATGAAATTTGAAACCACCTACAAATAACAATAAAGAAGGTGCGGAGTCACATAAGTTAGAAAGTGAGAGTAAACCGATTTGGAAATCGATGTCCATGTTTTTAGTACCGTTACTATTAAGTAATGTACTACAATCAGTTGGACAATTATTCGGTATGGTAGTAGTAGGAAGATGGCTTGGAGTGAATGATTTAGCGGCCATATCGGCATTCTTTCCTCTATTTTTCTTACTCGTTTCATTTGTAATTGGTATTGGTTCAGGTAGTTCTATTTTAATAGGTCAGGCGTTTGGGGCAAAAAACGAAGATCGTTTAAAAGCGATTGTTGGTACGACGCTAACATTTACCTTTATTATTGGAGTTGTGTTAGCGATAGTAGGTAGTATTTTTGCAATGGATATTATGCGCCTTATGGGGACGCCAGAAAATATTATTGAAATAAGTGTACATTATGCACGTATTTTATTTATATCGATGCCAATCTTATTTTTATATTTCGCATACACAACGTTTATGAGAGGTACAGGAGATTCTAAAACGCCATTTTACTTTTTAATTGTAAGTACAGCGCTAAATATGATCTTATTACCAATCCTTATTTTTGGATGGTTAGGTGCTCCAAAATTAGATGTGTATGGAGCAGCCTATGCTTCTGTTATATCTACAGTTATTACGTTTATTGTCATGTTAGTGTATTTAAAGAAAAAAAATCACCCACTACAATTAGATAGTACGGTAAGGAAATATCTTCGAATGGATTGGGGGTTATTAAAGCTTTTACTACGACTTGGTATTCCAGCGAGTATTAATATGATATTAGTTTCATTATCAGAAATTGCGGTAATCGCGTTTGTAAATCGTTACGGTTCGGATGCAACAGCAGCTTATGGCGTTGTGAACCAAGTTGCAAGTTATGTGCAAATGCCAGCAGTTAGTCTTGGTATTACAGTCTCCATTTTTGCTGCCCAATCAATTGGTGCGAATCAATTTGATCGATTGCAGAAAGTTGTGAAGGCCGGAATTATTATGAACTACGTCATCGGTGGTGTGCTAATATCTCTCATTTACTTGTTCTCAAGAGACATTCTATCACTATTTTTAACGAGTCAAACTACAATTGAAATTGCTCATAGCCTAGTTATGATTACATTATGGAGTTATTTAATTTTCGGGCATGCGCAAATTATTAGTGCGACAATGCGAGCAAGCGGTACAGTATTATGGCCAACTGTTATTGGCGTCGTATCAATTTGGCTTGTTGAAGTACCTGTAGCGTATTACCTTTCTTACCATACAAGCCTTGGCATAGAAGGCATATGGATTGGATACCCAGCAGCATTTATTGTTAGCTTAATACTACAATATGCATATTATAAGCTTTCATGGCAGAAGAAACGAATTACACGATTAGTGAGTTAAACACTAAAAATGTCCCTAAGTTATTATACTTAGGGACATTTTTTATAAGTGCAGATTTACAAATAGCTTTTTAAAGTAATATCAAAATGTTGTCTAATGAGTTTATTATCACTCATGTAAAACTCCCACGCTTTTTCTGGTTCACCGATAATTTCAAAAGATTCTTCTGTAATATATAAGGCACAATTATCCTCTAGTGCAATGCCTTCTATATTCCCTTGATGATTTTGTAAAAAGGAATGGAAGGCGTTCATTCTATTTAATTGATTATAATGTGGACAAAACCTTTTGTTCACAATTCCCCAGCCGTTGCTCTCTATATAACCGGAGCCTTCATAATCTGAGCGGATGCTAGATGTGAACCAGCACATAGCACCAGCGCTACACCCTGCAATGAGCGTTCCTTGCTGCAGAGCCGATAGTAATTTTTCATCGAGCTTATGTTCTTTCCATTCTGTAATCATTTGAATATAGTTCCCGCCACCGAGATAAATTAAATCAGCAGACTGAATCATTTCGTTTATTTCATATTTAGAAGGTGTATCGGCTATAATACGTAAAATTTGTACGTCACAGTGTAATTGTTTTTCAAATGTGTCTAAAAATAATTTTATATAGCTTTCATCATCATGACTAGCTGTAGGAATGAATAATACTTTCGGATACTGTTTATTTGTTAATTCTATAAGTCGCTCATTAATAGGCGAGTGATTTGAATCTTGTAAATCACCGCCACCAATGACAGCTAATTTCATAGTAAAGCACCACCTAATCATTTTCGTTATATAAAAATTCGATAGAAGAGAGTTACATTCCTTCTGTGATGTAATGATTAAGTAGAAAATATAGTTTAAATATATCGGGATAGTAAAGCAAAGGCTGGTTATATTGGGAAATGAATTAAAAACAATTTATTAATATATAATACTTCTTACTATTGTTTCAAAATATGGAAACAATATGTTTAAATAGATATAACGAAGCATGAATTCATATTGAATGAGTGCTTATCCTTTAAAAAAGAATTGGAAATAATAGAGATTTTACAAATGAGTTTTTACTTTTAATAGGAAGTTATATTACAATATGGTAAAATTATTTCAATATATTTATTTAATATAAAAATACAAAGAGGGAGCGTGAAAAAAGTGGATTTTCGATTTGAATTTACAACGAAGGTGAAAGAATACTTGGATGATGAGAAGGATGAAAAAATAATAAAAGATGGACATAGAGATATTATTTTTCAGTATTTATATCCGCTAGAGAGTGAAATTGGTATTTATAAAAATCCTAACTTTACTTTTTTTGCATCAGGAAGACGCTCGCATATCGTATTAGAAAACATTGAATTTAAAACAGAGGTAAATGTAAAAAGTAACATCATTGAAATTACAAAAATAGTGGATAATGTCGTTATCCCGTTAGATACTATCGTAGCGAAAGATCGGGAATTGTTTGCACTTGGACGTAATGAGAAGTTTAATGTACAAATATTAGAGCAGTATCTCTTTGATACGTTTGGTGAAAAATTAGGTTTAAAATGAATGGAATTGCCTATGATAGGTAGTTCATTTTCGTATATATCATTTACGTTTGACCTTTCATGTAATTTGTACTACAATTCGTAGTGTGAAAGGAGCCGCATTATGTTTACTCAAAACTATAAGCTAAATGAGCAAGGGTTAAATCATTTCTTTGGACCGCTTGAAGCGAAAATTATGGAGATTGTTTGGTCTAGCGAGGGTATTACGATTAAAGAAGTACAGCAGAAATTAAGCGAAGAATCACCTGTGAATTTTAATACTGTGATGACAGTTATGAACAGGTTAGTAGAGAAATTACATTTAGAAAAACAGACTGTGAAAAGAAGTGGCATATATCTTGCTGTACAAACAAAAGAAGAATTCTTATCCAATCAAACGAAGAAAATGACACAGGAATTGATGGGGGAATTTGGAGATTTGGTTGTAAATCATATGCTAGATGAGTTAGAGCAGGCTGATCCGACTTTAATAAAAAAGTTAGAAGATAAATTGAGTCAGTTAAAAAAAGAGGATTAATGAAATGAAATGGCAAATGCGTAAAATCGTATTGTTAACAGTAATTGTTAGTACCCTTTTTGTTAGCATGTTATTGTATTACGTTACATATCCATTTCTTTTTCAAAATAAGGCGTTCTTTCTTTCGAATTTTTGCTTGTTTCAGTTAGAAAAACATATGAAAGAATTATCGCTCATTCGTATTATAATTGCTGGATTTCTACTACTTACTGTGTTTATCGTGTGCAAAAGAATGTGGCGACAATTTTTCGATACTAAAAGATTACAAAAAGTACTTATCGCCTTTGTTCGAAAAGGAAAACAAATATATATATTGCCGACTGCGGAAGTTGTGGCATTTACAATTGGATTATTTCGTCCGAAAGTTGTCGTGTCAGAAGGGATGCTTCAAACATTTTCAGATGAAGAAATGGATGCGATTATTTTTCATGAAGAATATCATCAAAACAATCGAGATCCGCTAAAATTATTTTGTTTTACGTTATTAGCAGAAGGAATGATATACATCCCGATATTAAAAGGGCTATTGCAGCGCTATCATGTGTATCAGGAGTTAGCTGCAGATAAGTATGCAATGCGGAAAATGAAATCTAAATTCGAGTTAGGAAGCGCATTATTAAAATTAATTAAAATAAAGACAATGGAAAATCGATGTGTTACAGCTTCATTTGCAAAAACAGCAATAAATTTACGAATTGAGCAAGTGTTACATGAAAAAGTTGTTAAGCTTACTATTCCGTTACATACGAATTCGGTATATGTAACAGTAGGTTTATTCTGTATGTCGGTTGTACTGATTGTAGGAGAGTGCATATAGCCTCTTTTTTTTAAGAATTAACACTACTTTATGTAGTGTTTTGGGAGGAAGAAAAGTGAAGAAACTAATTGCTATTATACTAGCCGGAGCACTAATTTGGGCCGGAGTGAATTTTTATAATGCAAAGAAAGAAGAAAAAGAAAGAAAAGCGAAACAAGCGGAATTACAGAAAACAGAAGTATTACCACAAGTAGGATTTAAAGCACCAGACATAACATTAAAAGGATTAGACGGGAAGCTGTATTCGTTAAATGATGCAAAAGGTAAACCATATCTTATTAATTTTTGGGCATCATGGTGTGGTCCATGTGAAATGGAGGCACCTGACTTAGTTCATATGTATGATAAATATAAAAAGGATGTTGAAATCTTTGCGGTAAATGCAACAATAGGAGATCCAGTGCAAGAAGCGAGCGCTTTTGCAGATCGTCATGGATTTCAGTTTCCTGTTTTACTAGATATGGACGGAGTAGCTGGATTAGACTATAAAGTATTTTCTTTACCAACGACATTTTTTGTTAATAAAGATGGAATTATTGTAGAGCAAGTACGAGGCGTATTACCTCCAGATCAATTAGAAGAGAAATTTAAGAAATTAATTGAGAGTTAAAGAGGGGATTTTGTATTAATGGAGTGGATCGTGAGGATACAATCTGTAGCTCTTATAATTGGAAGTCTATTTGGATTTATATTGATGAAACGAAAGATGAAGAACGAAAGTGTACCATATGAAAAAATGATGGATGCAGTAACAAATGCTTTTCTTATCATCGTATTTGTATGGAAATTTGCACCGGCAATTATAAATCCAGTATGGGCTATTAGATCACCACTGCAAGCATTATTAGCTATAGGAAGTATGAAACATATTATAGTAGGATGTATAATTGCGAGTGTATACATTGTTTGGAAAAGTAAAAAGGAGCAATTTTCGCTTCGTATTTTACTTGATGCATTGCCCATTGGGTTTTGTATGAGTATTATTTTTTATTTTCTATTCCACCACAAAATAGGTGTACAAACGACACTGCCTTGGGGTGTGAAAATATATGAATCTAAATTTATATATCATCCCATTTTCGTATATGAGATCATCCTTGGTCTTTGTATACTGGGCTTGTTATGGATGAAAAATGAAAGACTGGGAAATGGAAAGAATATAAGTGTTTTTCTAATAGTTGAGGGGTTTGCTCATATTATTATTTCGCTTGTTAGTGAACAGAATTCGGTTTTATTTGGTTTATCGATGCAGCAAATACTAAGTTTTTGTGTTATGAGTTTAGGGATTTTGTTCGTGCCGAAAAGATAAAAATAGCCATGTACGGAGGAATCCGCACGTGGCTATTTTTATTACATCTATTAAAAAATCGGCGGAGTAACAGAAAATAAAACAATGGCATTTTTCTCGAATTGATTTACCCATTTATGTTTTAAATAAGCGGGTATTTTTACGCTATCACCCGTTTCTAATATGTATTCTTCTTCATTTAAATGTAATGTGATTTTCCCTTCTAATACAAATGCTAATTCTTCACCTTTATGCTCTAGCACATTTTCTGATGAAGCTGTATTCGGCGGGACGGTCATAATTGCTGTTGCTAAATTTCCTGTGAAATCAGGTGATAGCATTTCATATGATAAATTATCGATAATCATTTTTTTGCGTTTATGAGAACGTACAATTAAATCGTCTGTATTGGTATCTTCAAGTAAAAAGCTAAATGTTGGAACATCAAGAGCTTTAGCGAGTACTTTTAATGTTTGGATAGAAGGGTTGGCAGATCCACGCTCAATTTGACTTAACATAGATGGTGTAATATCAGCCATCTTTGCAAGTTCTTTACTCGTTAAACCTTTTTCTTTTCTTTGTTTTTCAATTTTTTTACCAATATCTATATTTTCCATAATGAAAATCTCCTTACTAATTATTAAATTATATTTAAATAAATTAAATTAAAATTAACTAAAGTGAAAAATTTATGTTAAACTATATTAAAATTAATTTAATTATAATTTATTAAATCGTAAGCTACAAGGTGATGAGGAGGAAGAGAATGAAGGGAATAGAGAAATTAAAAGAGGGATATCCACTCTTAAATAAATTAATCGCAACAGAAGAAGTGTTTTGGGTGAATCCGAACATGGAAAAGTATGAAACGGCAATAAAAGATTCGCCACTCAGTGAAGAGAATGTAAAAGATGCGGAGGAGAGGTTAAAGCGTTTTGCATCATACATTGCGAAAGTTTTTCCTGAAACGAAAGAGACGAAAGGCATCATTGAATCACCTTTATTGAAAATCCCTTCTATGAAACAAGCTTTAGAGAAACATTACAAGCAACCTATTTTAGGAGAATTATTATTAAAATGTGATAGCCATCTCCCAATATCAGGATCAATTAAAGCTAGAGGCGGCATTTATGAAGTGTTGAAACATGCTGAACAATTAGCTTTGCAGCATGGTATGTTAACAGAAGAAGATGATTATTCCATTTTAGATAGTGATACATGTAGAGAGTTTTTTGCAAAATACTCAATTGCTGTAGGTTCTACAGGTAATTTAGGGCTAAGCATTGGGATTATGAGTGCGAAACTAGGTTTTAACGTAACGGTTCATATGTCAGCAGACGCGAAACAATGGAAAAAAGATTTATTAAGAAGTAAAGGTGTAAATGTTATTGAATATGAAGCTGATTATAGTAAAGCAGTAAAAGAGGGGCGTCAGCAAGCAGATACAGATCCTAGTTGTTATTTTGTAGATGATGAAAACTCACATGATTTATTTTTAGGATACGCAGTAGCAGCATCGCGTTTACAAAAACAATTAGAAGAGTTAGAGATTGTAGTGGACGAAGAACATCCTTTATTCGTTTATCTACCATGCGGAGTAGGGGGCGGACCTGGCGGAGTCGCATTTGGTTTAAAGTTATTATATAAAGACAACGTACACTGTTTCTTTGCAGAGCCAACACATTCACCATGTATGTTACTCGGGTTAATGACAGGACTTCATGATAAAATCGCCGTTCAAGATATCGGAATTGATAATGTAACAGACGCAGACGGACTTGCGGTAGGAAGGCCGTCTGGATTTGTCGGTAAAACGATGGAACCATTTTTGAGTGGGAATTACACAGTAAGCGATGAAGAGTTATATAGATTGTTAAAAGAACTAGCTGATACAGAGAATATTTATTTAGAGCCTTCTGCATTAGCTGGTATGATAGGACCAGTAAAAGTATGTAAAGAAGATGCGTATTTACAAGAGCAACAGTTAATGAAGGAGATGAAAAAAGGTACTCATATTGTATGGGGAACTGGTGGTAGTATGGTTCCAGAAGATGTGATAAATGGGTATTATAAAACGGGTGAGAGATTAACAATATAAGAAAAATGAGGCTAGTTGTAGCCTCATTTTTTCATGTACATAAAAATCTTTGTTATTTTCACAATAGTTCTTTATAGTATATATAAAGGATAATTAATATTGTATAAATACAACAAAAAGCTTTATTTTACATAATAAGAGGATGTGTATACGATGTCATTACAGACTAAATATATAGCGGGTATTTCGCTTGGGGTTATGGGTATCGGCTTTGCGGCTTCTATCCCTTTTCAAGGAACGGTAGCAGGAGAGATTATACAAGGGGGATTTGAAGCTGGATTGGTTGGTGGACTTGCGGATTGGTTCGCAGTTACAGCATTATTCCGTCACCCGATGGGAATTCCAATTCCGCATACAGCTTTGTTACCGAAAAACCGTAAACGAGTAACGAAAGGGCTCATCAATACGTTAGAAAATGAGTGGTTAACGAAAGAAAGTATTACGAATAAAGTAAAAGAAATGCAGCTAGCACAAATGGTGCTGCAAATTGCAGAGAGAGAAATGCAGTCTGATGCTGTGAAAAAAGGGATTGTAACGATTGCGGAGAAAGCGATTGTTTCAATAGATACGGAAAAATTAGCGGTTATTATTGAAAAAGAATTAAAAACATATTTGCATACAATGAATACAAGTAACATTTTACAAGTGCTTGTTGATCAATTAGTTGTGCAAGAATATGATGAAAAGACACTTGATTACATATTAGTAAAAGTGAAAGACTGGACAGCGCAAGATGAAGCGCGTTACCAACTCGGAAGCTTAGGTATGAAGGCGATGGAAAATATAAAAGTAGATGGATTCTTGCAGTTTACTTTGAAATCATTTATGAATATTGTAGATGAAGATAAAATTGGCGGTATTTTGCAGAAGTTTATTATTAGTAATATTAGCGGCTTACAAGATGCTGATAATAGCACGAGACAACTTATATTAGCGAAAATTCGTCAAGAAATAATAAATGTAAAAGAAAATGAAGCTTTACTACAAGAATTAGAAAATTGGAAAGAAAAATGGATTGCCAATTGGAACGCTACTGACAAAATTAAAGAGATGCTAGAACAAGTGCAGCAAAAAGCAGTTGCCTTTGTAAACAATGAAGAATTTGCGGATAAGTATGTTATTCCATTTTTACAAAAACAAATGAATAAAATAAAAGATGACGAAGTGACTGTTCAAAAAATAGAAGATTGGTTACAAAAACAAGTTGTGAAGCTTGTTGAGAATAACCATTCGAAAATCGGAAAGCTTGTGCAAGAAAACCTTGATAAGTTAGATGATAAAACGTTAATTGAAATGATTGAAAATAACGTCGGTAAAGATTTACAGTGGATCCGAGTAAACGGAGCTGTTTGCGGATTTATGATTGGCTTAGTGTTAGAGGGAATTAAAGCGATTATATGAGAAAAACCTTCCGCAATTTGCGGAAGGTTTTTTTATTTTTCAATAACGCTCATATTTAAATTGTAAGCTTTCTCAATGTTTAATTTGTACGTTCCATTCCCGGTTTTAATCGAATTTTTATACCAATGTTCTTGCCCGTTGGATTCTGGATTTTCTTCTGAAGAATTATTTTCTTTTTTCGTTAAATCTTCTACTTGTTCCCAAGGTGTATTTCCGATAGCTTCTTTTTGGTTTGTTACTGCTGTTAGAGAAATGTCACTTTCTTTTATTAAATGAACAGATACACCTGAGCTTTCTTGTACAAACCAATTGTTTTGTAATTGACCTGGATAAAGAGAAAGATCGCGATTAGAAGCACGAATTTCTACATGTTTCGTTTGCGGTAGTACAAGTGTCGGCTTTACGCGTGGTTCATGACCAAACAGTCTTTGATGAAACGGTAACGACTTTAATGTTATATACATTGTTTCTCCGGTCGTTTGAACTGAAAGAAAATCTTCTTGTTTTAAATTTGGTTTTTCATTTCCTTTTGTTGTCATTTCGTATGTTCCAAGAAGGCTAACTTCATTTGAGTTTCTTCCGTCTATCGTTAGAGGATGGTTGTCTGTACCTGCATCTACGACAATTTTATTGATAGATTCAGGAATGCTAAGTTTGCTTTCTGGAATCGTGTTCGTTTGTCTAGTTGTATGAATGGCGTAGCGAACTTCTTCTAGCAATCCAGTTGATAATAAACAGTAAAAAGCAATGCCAACACTTCCTAAAACACCGATAAAGAAAATACTAAAAATATCATATTTAATAAATGATTGTTCCTTCTTAGAAAATAGAAGGTAAAGTAAGATTTCCACGCCAAGTATAATAAGTAAAACAGGCCACCATGCTGTTAAGGAATCTAATACTTCAGTACCTTTTATAACTGAAAATAGTAAGAAGCAACCTAATGCAATAATAGAAAGCCCCATTGAAAATGTTCCAACGCGCCATGTTCTCATTCTTTCGTACCACCTTTGTTTTCTTTATTTCCAAGTAACAATTTAAAGCCGCCACCAATTAAGAGGAGTGCAACGATAGATGTTTGGAAATAGCGATAATACAGCTCGCTAAGATGAATGTTAAATATAGTTGCAAAGTAATCATTCAAAATAGGAAGGACTGTTTGATCTAATAAATAATAACCACCGAGTGCAATTAACCCAATACCGATCCATCTTTGATGATTGATAAAATAATCAATGATAGGTTCGTCATTTACACGTTCTTTTCCATACTTTGCAGTTTGCTGTAAAGCGTCAAAAAAGCTATAGAACCAAATGATTGGAACTAAAAATAAAAACGCAGAAAGTCTTAATAAGTCAAGTAAATATATAGAAAGTAAAAAGGCTGCCATAAGCTGAAGGCCGCGGCGTTGTAAGCCTAAATACATATGTCCTGCTCCGGGGAACATCGCTAAAATAGAAGCAAATGTTTTATTCTTCTTTCCTTGTTCACGATGCTCTTCAAACTCTTCGAAAATAGTACGATCATCTAGTTGCTCGCCACGTTCTTTTTTCTGGAGTTGCTGAACAACATCGAAGAAATTGTATATCCATAAAACAGGTAATGTAATAAGGAAGATAAGGAAACTTTCTTGCGATGTTAAAAGCGCAACGAAAATAATCATACTTCCGATCCCTGTGCAAGCTACTAAAAATGTAAGTCCACGTTGCATAAGCCCTAATTGAAAATGTCCAAGTCCAGGGATGATTGATAGAAGAATGATATAAAATCGTTCGCTCTCTTTAGAGGACTCTGTTAATTCTCCAGCTTCTTGTTTTTTCGTTTGGTTTATAATGGTGATAACTAAATCTAGTAAGTTAATTACCCATAGAACAGCTAGTAAAAATAGGGAAAGAAAAGCCATGGTGCGCTCTCCTAATTCTACTGTACAAAATACTGTGAAGATAAATAGAAATAAAGCTCCCCCGCTATATAAAATAAACCGTCCAAATTTCTTTAAATATAAATGTCCAAGCCCGGGAATTAGCCCTAATACAAGTGCTAAAAAGGGATTTTTATTCATGCTTTGAACCTCCGTCCTTTTTGGATGTGTCTACCGATTTGTTTACAATTTGTTGTGAGATAGAAGACTCGTTATGTTTTGAAGATTTCTCGAAATTTGATGTCGCTGTGAAAATATATTGGAATAAACCACTTACCATAAAAATAATTGTAGCCGCAGTCGCAATTATGTAGTGAACGATGGTGCGCTTTAGTGAGTTTGTTTTTATATTTTCATTAGGTTGTAGCGTTTCAAAATTAATTTGCGTCATAACTTCGTTCGTAAATGAATCATCATTTATCATTGGAAGGTTTTCCTGTTGTTCATCAATACTTTCCATATAAAGTGCTAAACAATGATCACATTCATAAAGATGTTCTTCCATAGATTCACGTTCATTGCTTTCTATAACATTTAATGTATAATTGCGCCAATCTTCTTTTGAATAATGCATCATAGAAACTCTTCCTCCTTCCAATGTTTTTTAATCCATTTTCTTGCCCGATACAGTTTCATTTCGACTGTTTTCACTTCGATGTTTTCCTGTAAAGCAATTTCTTGATAGCTTTTTTCTTCTAAGTAATGTGCGAGAACGACGTCACGGTAATTATCGGGAAGTTCTCTCAGTTTTTGAGCAATGAGTAATTTTTGCTCTTTCGTCAATAATAAAGCCTCAATATTATGAGAGGATTTTATATTTTCCTCAGTTTCTTTACATAAAGAGAGCTCTTCGTTTTCTCTAGCTTTCTTTCTCTTATAATCAATAGCGTGATTGGTGGCAATACGCGCCATCCACGTTTTTAATCCGCGAAATTGATAATTTGGGAGAGAGGCGTGAATTTTTACGAATACTTCTTGTGTAACATCTTTCGCATCTTCTTCATGTCTTAAAATAGAAAAGATAACTTGAAAAATATAATGACGATATGTTTGCACAAGGATACGAAAAGCATGTTCGCTTCCTTGCTGTGATTTTTCAATTAATTGTTTTTCCTCAATGGGTCTCTCCCTCCTTTTTGACGCATTCTATTATATAGACGTAAAGAATGGTAAGTCACCCTACACATGTTGTAAAAAAAGAATAATATATTTTTAGGAAGGGGGCTAGATGAAAAAAGGTGTGAAAAAATGGTAAAGAGAAGTATATAATGAGCAAGTAAGAAATGTTACGGGAAGAAAGGATGTGAATGTTAGTAGGGGAAGATCCATACTAACAAACATGAAAATTAAAATATTAATAGCAGATGATAACTCTTTTATAAGAGAAGGTATGAAAATTATTTTAAATACATATGAAGAGTTCGAAGTAGTAGATACAGTAAATGATGGGAAAGAAGCAGTGGAATATTGCAAAAAGAACGACGTTGATATCGCTCTTTTAGATGTTCGTATGCCGAACATGAATGGGGTAGAGGCGACGAAATTCATTTGTGAAGAGACGAAAACGAAGCCGCTTATTTTAACGACGTTCGATGATGATGAATATATTTTGGACGCAGTGAAGAATGGGGCGAAAGGTTATTTATTGAAAAATAATGATCCAGAGCGTATTCGTGATGCGATTAAAGGAGTATATAACGGCCAAACCGTTATGCAAGATGTAGTTCTCGATAAAATTAAGTCTAATTTAATGGAAAGTAAAGAGGAAGAATGTAAAATAGATAAAAGTCTTTTTACTGAAAGAGAGCTGAGTATTATCGCATTAATTGCAAAAGGCTTTTCGAATAAAGAAATCTCGAAGCAACTTTTCATATCAGAAGGAACAATTGCAAATTATATTACGTCAGTTTTAGGGAAAACTGGACTGGAACATCGTACACAAATCGCGATTTATTATTTAACAGGGAAAGTAGATTAAAGATATGGAATTTTGGTTAATTGTAAGTAAATTAATTGTCTTTATATATATTGTGTTTAGTTACATGTATTTAAATGTTGCGAACTTACCATGGATTATACTTACTTTGCTTTTATATCTTTCTGTAAACGTGCTAATTTCTATATGTAAAAAAAATACGTACAAAAACATATTAACTTTTATTTCAATTGGCTTAGTTATGTTATTTACATGGAAGATTCATTCGTTCTTTATTTTGTTTTTACCACTGAACTTATATGAAATTATATTCCGTTATATAGAGAAGAGATGGCAACTCTTTATCATTATGATGATTCCTATTATCTTTACAAATGAAAGTATTAGAATGACATATGGATTAATTGTTGCATTTTCCTTTCTCGTATTAACTATGGCAGAACGGTATATATCGCGCGTATTAAAGCTTGAATCACAAAATGATCAGATGCGAAAAGATATGCAGCGGCTGACGAAAAGCTTAAATGAAAATAAAGAGTATATAAGACAATCAGAGTACACATTTAAGTTAGAAGAGAGAAACCGGTTATCACAGGAAATTCATGATAAAATTGGCCACTCGATGACAGGGGCACTCATTCAAATGGAAGCAGCAAAGAGATTAATGGGGATAGATAAAGAAAAATCTGCCGAGTTATTACAAAATGCAATTCATATTTCAAAAGATGGTATTGAAAGCATTCGGATTACATTAAAAAATATGAAGCCACCAACTGAGCAAATTGGCATTCATCGTATGAAATTATTCATAGAGGAATTTGCCGGTAAGCATGATATAAATATTCCTTTCGTATATAAAGGGAATTTAGATATGATTTCGCCGATTCAGTGGAAGATTATCGGTGAAAATGTTACGGAGGCATTAACAAATGCGATGAAATATGCTGATGCGACAGTCATTTCAATCGATATTCATGTACTTAACAAGATGGTGAAAGTGCAAGTGAAGGATAATGGAAAAGGTGCAGTACTTGTTAAAAAAGGTCTCGGGATTATGGGGATGGAGGAACGAACGGCGTCTGTAAATGGTAAAATTATTGTAGATGGAACAAGTGGTTTTTCAGTAACAATGTTGCTGCCGATATGAGGATGAATCATCTCATATGAAAAAAGTGAATAATCTCATGTGAAAAGAATGAACTTCTGCACTGAGCAGGTTCATTCTTTTTGTTTATACTAAAAGCAGAGAAACCGAAATAGGGGTGAAACGATGAATACTTTAGAAATTAAAAATTTAACGAAAAAATTTGGTGATTTCATCGCAGTTGATAATATGTCTTTATCTATTAAAGAAGGAGAAATATTTGGCTTTTTAGGATCGAATGGTGCTGGTAAGAGTACGACAATCAACATGATTGCTGGTTTGTTAAGAAGTAATGAAGGTGAAATTAGCATACTAGGAAAAAATATAAAGAAACACAATCGATTTGCGAAGATGAATATCGGTATTGTTCCGCAAGATATTGCAATTTATGAAGAGTTAACAGCTTATGAAAATGTGAAATTCTTTGCTGGATTGTACGGATTACGGGGAGCTGAATTAAAAGCTAGGGTCGAGGAAGCTCTTCAATTTGTAGGACTTAGTGATAAACAGAAAAGCTATCCGAAAAACTTTTCAGGCGGGATGAAGCGAAGACTGAATATCGCTTGTGCAATTGCTCATAGACCGAAGTTAATTATTATGGATGAGCCGACAGTTGGAATTGATCCACAGTCAAGAAATTATATCCTGCAGTCTGTTCGGAAATTAAACGAAATGGGAAGTACGATTATTTATACGAGTCACTATATGGAAGAGGTAGAAGAGATTTGTACGAAAATAGCGATAGTAGATCACGGTAAAGTGATTGCAGAAGGAACGAAAGAGCAGTTAAAAGCGATTATTACTGATACGAAAGATATTTGGATTGAAGTGAAATCGGTAGAGAATTTAGATGTAGAAAAATTAAAAGAGATAAACGGTGTGAAAGCTGTTCAAATTGAAGAGAACGTAATTAAAGTAAATTCTGATGCAGGATTAAATAATTTAAATAAAATTGTTCAGCACTTCATCAATCATGACATTGAAATCCGTTCGTTAGAGGAGCAGGCTCCTAACTTAGAAACGGTATTCCTTACGTTAACTGGAAGAAACTTACGAGATAAATAAAGAGTAAATGAAGAAAAGGTAAAGGGAGGTTCATCAATTGAACATCTTCAATATTGCAATTATGCACATTAAAAGAGAATTTAGAGACGTAAGAACTTTAGTTTTTATGTTAGCATTTCCGATTGTACTTATGCTTGTGTTAGGAACAGCGTTAAGTAATGCATTTAATAGCGATAGTCATACTATTAAAGATATACAAGTGATATACAAAGATGAAGCAAATGGTACGTTTTCTCAATCATTTGAAGCATTTGCAAAAGAAGTAAGTAAATCTGGTATTCACTTTAAGAAAGTTTCTGAAGAGATAGATGGAAAAGAAAAAGTAAAACAAAACAAATACGCTGCGTATGTAGAATTGAATAAGGACGGGGTAAAGTTTTACGGAAGTGATAGAAGTAGTATTGAAAGTAGCATAGTTGAAGGAATGATGACTACATTTGTTGATAAGTACAATGTAGTAGTTGAGATTGAGAAAGTAGACCCTAGTAAAATTAGCACAATAATTCCGAATGGAGAACGTAATGAGTATATTAAAGAAACGGCATTACAAGCGGCTAAAAAACCAGGTTCTATGGATTACTATGCAATTGTAATGACAACGATGGTTGCTTTGTATGGTGCGATGGGAGCAAGTAATTTAATTAGAGGCGAACGAATACGTAAAACAGGAGATCGTCTCATTGCTGCACCTATAACGAAAGCGGAAATTTTTATCGGGAAAATATTGGGTAATATGGTGGCGAATGCACTGTGCATACTACTTGTCGTTTTATTTAGTAAATTTGTTTTTCAAGCTAACTGGGGCGATCATCTTGGAGTTGTCTTACTTATTTTACTAACAGAAGTCCTTTTAGCAACTAGCTTCGGCCTCGGCATCGGATATATTACAAAAACAGGTGAAGCATCTAGAGCAATTATTTTAGTTATCGTACAACTAGCTTCTATTTTTGGCGGGGCATACTTCGTAGTAGAAGAAAATTTCGTTACGAATTTATCACCATTAACGTGGGCAAACACTGCCGTTATGAAAATTATTTATGCAAATGATGTAGGGGCGGCACTACCAGTCATCTCTTTAAATATCGGAATCTCAGCACTCTTTTTATTCATATCGATTATCGCATTACGCAGACGGGAGGGGCTATAGTATGAAAGATATTTTATGGCTTATGCAAAAAACATTATCAGTCCTTTTGAAAAATAAAAAAGGGTTACTCATTATTATTAGCTTGCCGATAATAGGAACGTTAATCTCCTTTTCAATATATGGAAATGCGGGGCAAGGGACGTTAAATATCGGAGTTATAAATAAAGAAAATGAGTCGATAGCAAATGATACGGTGAAATTTTTAGAAGAAATCAATCATGTAAAAGTAAGTAAAGTGAAAGAATCTGAAGTAGAAGATAAACTCACTTCAAAAAAACTTGATGGAGTGATTACGTTACAGTCTGGTTTTTCAGAAAGTGTCCGAGAAGGAAAACCAAGCAATATTGAAATTTCATCGATTAAAGGTGATCAAGTAACAGCGTTTATTAAGTCATATTTGTACAATTATATTGATAATGTAGCAGCGATAAGTAAAGTAGCAGGAACAGATCAAAGTGCATTTGATACGATGTACGCAGGATATCAAAAAAGTTCATTTAAAGTGAAGACTGAGACGTTAGAAGATACTTCGAAAAATAAAGATATGACGAACCAAACGATGGGTTATCTTATTATGTTTATGTTATTTTCAGCAGTGAACTTATCAGGCTATATTTTAAAAGAAAAAGAGAATAGAACGTACTTTAGATTATTATCCACGCCGATAGATGGAAAGAAATTTATATTATCTAACGTCGGGGTAAATATGATTATATTAACAGTACAAATTATGATTACAATCCTATTCTTAACGAATGTTTTTCATACGAATATCAATATGCCCTTCATCGTTATGGTTGGTGTACTGATGATATTTGCTTTAATAGCGATTGGAATGTCGTTAGTAATTGTTGCTTTTTCAAAAAACTCATCATCGGCAAATGCGATGCAAAACATGGTCATTGTACCAACATGCTTACTAGCGGGTTGTTATTTCCCATATGACATTATGCCAAGTGCAGTACAAAAAGTAGCTAATTTTCTTCCACAGCGCTGGTTGTTAGACACAGTATCGAAACTACAACAAGGAATACCATTCTCGGAGTTGTATTTAAACATTTTAATTTTATTCGCTTTCGCAATTGCATTCTTCTTAATTGCTATTTATAAGTTTGGAAGAAATAATGATGCGAGAAATTTTGTTTAATGTGAAAAGGATGTGACGTTAAGTCACATCCTTTTTTGTATGAAGCATGAAATCTAAATTTGAATGACAAAATAGAAAGGTGGAAAGAAAATGATCGGAAGGAAATCAAAATGATTAAAAAAATATTGCGAGTTACTTCTATTGTTATTGCTATTTTCGTTTTTATTTTAATTTGGGTTCATATTGACGTTACACTCGGAAGAAAAATGGAAGCCGGGAAAAACATGCCGACAGAGTATGCGCCTCATTATAGTGACTTTCAATTATATGTAGAAGGGAAGTCTTTTTATAAACAATTATTTACTGATATAAGAGAAGCGAAAAGCTCCATTTACACGTATTTCTTCATTTTGTCGGATGATAAAAGTAGCCATACTTTTTTAAACTTATTAAAAGAGAAGGCAAAAGAAGGAGTAAACGTCTATTTATCCGTTGATCGCATTAATGATTTATCATTTGAAAGAAAGATGAAAAATGAATTGCAGGAAAATGGTGTGCATTTTACATATAGTAGAAAACCTGAATTACCATTCGGCTTTTATTCTCTTCATCATCGTAATCATCGCCGTATTACGACGATTGATGGGGAGATTGGCTATACAGGCGGATTTAATATAGGAGATGAGTACTTAGGGAAAGATAAGCGATTTGGATATTGGCGTGATTATCATGTACGACTTAAAGGAGAAGGAGCAAAAGATTTAGAACAGCAATTCGCTTTAGACTGGAAACGAGATACGAAAGAAGAGATAAAGAGAAGTACGAATAAAGCTAGTAAAGGGAATACATTACATACTATGACTAGTTACAATGGGCATTACGTTGCTGAAAAATATATAGAGCTCATAAAACAAGCTCAGCACTCCATTGTAATTGCAACACCGTATTTTATAGCGAAAAATAAAGAATCTATGAATGCTTTAATCGCGGCGCAAAAGCGTGGTGTTACAGTAAAAATACTTTGGTCATATAAACCGGATCTACCTCTTATAAAAGAAGCGGCGTATCCATACATACGTCAAGCTGTTAATAATGGGATTACTGTATATGGTTATAAAAAAGGAATGTTCCATGGTAAATTAATGCTTATTGATAATGAATTAACCGTTATTGGTACAACAAACTTTACTTCGCGTAGCTTCAATATAAATGATGAAATGAATTTTTATATTTATGGTGGTCCTATTGTAGGACAAGTTAATAAGGCGTTAACAGAGGATTTTCATGATTCGAAAGAAATGACGAAAGAGTTTTTTGAAAAGTTATCTTTTTGGGAGCGTTGTAAGGAGAAAGTGGCGGGATTGGTTGACTTCTATTTGTGATGATGAATTAGGAAAGGGTGCCTACAAAAGGCACCCTTTTTTGGTGGGAAATCATTATTTTTCATGCACCAGCATCGTAACATCATCATTAATCAACGTCCCCACATGTTCGCCTAAACATATTTTCTTCATGACACCAGGCTCATCAAAGTTAAAGACGTGTGCTGGTAAATTGTAGTCCCGGGCAAGCAGTAATGCCGCTTGATCCATGACTTGTATATTTTGTCTAACGACATCATTATAGTTTAGTTTGCTGTACATTTTTGCTGATTTATTATGCTTTGGATCACTTGTAAAGACGCCATCGACCCCTTGTTTTGCGACTAATATGGCATCACTATTCATCTCGATGGCTCTTTGTACACTTGGATAATCTGTCGTCACGAACGGTTGGCCGTTTCCGCCTCCAAAGATAACGATATAACCGTTATCTAAATGGTGGACTGCACGCAAGCGAATGTATGGTTCAGCTACTGCATTAAATGGAATGGAAGTCATAACGCGTACTTCTCTATTTGTTTTACTTGTTAAAACACCGCGAAGCATTAAGCTGTTAATGATTGTACCTAACGTACCGATATTATCAGCTTCTACTCGATCGATTCCCCATTCTTCAGCTAGATGCCCCCTAAAAATGTTACCGCCACCGATGACGATGGATACTTCGATACCTAAATCAACAATGGATAAAATTTCGTTTGCGATATGTTCTAATCGTTTGGAGTTAAAGCTATTTCCGGTTTGATCGGCAAGTGCACCGCCGCTTAATTTAATTAAGACACGTTTATATGGTCTCATAACAATTCCCCCTATATAGATCGCAGTCAACTCCCCCCACTGAGATAAAGCCTTTCAGTGGGGGCTTGAGTTCGAACACTAGGTCTTTTCGTCTATCGCTAGACAGTTTGACGCTCTAGCATTCATGCTACCTTATGGTAACACCCCGAGTCTGTTTTTGGTTGGTACTGACAACGAACGATTGTTTTCCCACTTGCATCACCCTTTCGAAAAAGAGCAGTTCTCCCTTATGGAAGAAGCCACCACTCAGATGAATCCGGCGTGTGCTACAAGCCCCGACAAGTCGCGTACACATGGATGGTTGACGCACCCACTAAGCTATGCACAAAGCAATAGCCTTACGTTTTTGCACTTCTAATAGAATCGGCGTTTTCACTTTGAGATTGCCATCCAATTCTACAACTCCTGACTTTTTCAATGTATTCAGCGCACCATTAATATCAGCATGGATACATGTTCCTGCTTTACTTTGATACAGACCACGCGTAATTCGTTTGCCGCTAAAGCGATATTGCGTCTTATCATCCTTAGACCAAACTGGAACCGGATCCTTATCAAGAAAACTAGCTTTTGAAGTATAGCTTTCTTCTTGTTTGAAAAAGCGAATGCCTTCTTTTACACATTTATTCTCAATCGCTGCAATCAATTTCTGAAATGGGATTTGAACAAACTTTTGATTATTCTTTTTCCACATATGAGAGTTTTGTTTCCAACCAGCGTTATACCCTACAACAATCGTATCTATATCGAATTCTTTCACTTTTTTGAACAACAGACCTACTGTTTGTGCAATATAACCGTTTATTTGTCTTTCTCGTTTATGCCAAAGTGCGGCCATTTTATTCGTTACAATACGTTTTGAAATTCCATTGTCCATATTTTTCTGCCCTAGATTACATATCATTTTGTTGAAGTATTGATTTATGGATTTTAGTTTTTTTCCATCAATTAAGAAGGCATCACCTGTATTGGTTACGCAACTTAACAATCTGTCTACACCTAAATCGCAACTCAAAGCGTTACTAGTGGTCGTAGGTGGTTTCTTCATTTGAGAAACGTGCATTTCATATGTATAATGCACCTCAAAGAACCGACCTTTTTGCTT
>WPCI01014676.1_pt1 | contig 33601 bp, 32 predicted proteins | sample 5399871 | NCBI WGS metagenome assembly WPCI01 (sample SAMN12869469, study PRJNA574797) | sludge metagenome | isolation source: wastewater treatment of pH7 | place: China:Beijing | collected 2019-05-20 | reverse complement strand
AAGCTCAAGCCTGACTGCCTGGAAGACCTGATTGCCCTGGTCGCACTGTTCCGCCCCGGTCCGTTGCAGTCCGGCATGGTGGATGACTTTATCAACCGCAAGCATGGCCGTGCCGAGCTGGCCTATCCGCACCCTGACTACCAGTATGAAGGGCTCAAGCCGGTGCTGGCACCTACCTATGGCATTATCCTGTATCAGGAACAGGTGATGCAGATTGCCCAGGTAATGGCCGGCTACACGTTGGGTGGTGCCGACATGCTGCGCCGCGCCATGGGCAAGAAGAAGCCCGAGGAAATGGCCCAGCAGCGTGGTCTGTTTGTTGAAGGCTGTGAAAAGAATAATATCAGCGCCGATCTGGCGGGCAACATCTTCGATCTGGTGGAAAAGTTTGCCGGTTACGGTTTCAACAAATCGCACTCGGCGGCCTACGGGCTGGTCTCCTACCAGACTGCCTGGCTGAAAAAACACTACCCGGCTGAATTCATGGCAGCAGTGCTCTCGGCGGACATGGACAACACCGACAAGGTGGTAACCCTGATCGAAGAATGCCGTGACATGAAGCTGCGCATCGTCGCGCCGGATGTCAACTGCTCGGCATTCAAGTTTGGTGTCAACCCCAATGGCGAGGTGGTCTATGGCCTGGGAGCGATCAAGGGCGTGGGTGAAGGGCCGGTCGAGGCGATTGTCGAGGCCAGGCAGGAAGGCGAGGCGTTCAGTGACCTGTTTGATTTCTGTGCCCGGGTTGATCTGAAACGGATCAACAAGCGCACCCTGCACGCGTTGGTGGCCAGCGGTGCGCTGGACCGGCTGGGGCCATTCTTTGCCGAGGACGTTAAAGACTATCAGGCCGGTATTGACCGCAACCGAGCGACCCTGTTTGCCGCGATGGAAGAGGCCATTCAGGCCGCCGGCCAGGCAGCGCGTGACCGCGAAAGCGGCAGCATGGACCTGTTTGGCGGCCTGTTTGCCGCCGCCGAGGAAGATGCCTATGCCCAGTACCGCAATGCGCGGCCGCTGACCCTGAAGGAGCGGCTGAAAGGCGAGAAAGACACTCTTGGCCTGTACCTGACCGGTCACCCGATTGACGAATACGAACAGGAAGTGCGTCGCTTTGCCCGGCAGAAAATCGTCGACCTGCGTCCGTCGCGTGACGCGCAGACCGTGGCCGGGCTGATTGTTGCGCAGCGTGTCATGCGCAACAAGAAAGGTGACAAGATGGCTTTCATCACGCTGGATGACCGCTCTGGCCGGATCGAGGCCTCCCTGTTTGCCGAAGCCTTCAATCAGGCCCATGGCTTGTTGCAGACTGATACCTTGGTTGTAGTTGAGGGCGAAGTCAGTCATGACGACTTCTCCGGTGGGTTAAGATTCAGGGCCAGACGTGTCATGGGGCTGGAGGAAGCCCGTACCAGCCTGGCCGAAAGCCTGCGCCTGAAGCTGGATGTGCAATCCCTGGCGGATGGCCGGCTCGAACAGATGCGTACCCTGTTGCAACAGTTTCGCGGCGGCTGCCCGGTCAGCCTCGAGTACAGTGGCGAGCAGGCACGGGCCTGCTTGCAGCTGGGTGATGCCTGGCAGGTGGAGCCGGCCGATGGCCTGATTCAGGCATTGCGTGACCTGTTCGGCCGCGACAACGTCTTTTTGAATTATCGCTAACGATTTTAACCGCAGTGGCAGACCGGAATCCGGTTGCCGCTGATGCAAGGGACCCCTGATGAGCAGCGGGTCACAAACAGAGTTGGACATTACATGAACCCGAACTTTCTTGATTTTGAACAGCCCATCGCTGACCTGCAGGCGAAGATTGAAGAGCTGCGACTGGTGGGTAGCGACAACGACCTGAACATCAGCGACGAAATTTCCCGGCTGGAAGAAAAAAACAGGACCCTGACCAAGAACATCTTTTCCGATCTGGACAGCTGGCAGGTGGCGCGGATGGCACGCCATCCGCAGCGCCCCTATACACTGGACTATATCGAGTACCTGTTTACCGAATTCGAAGAGTTGCATGGCGACCGTCACTTTGCCGATGATGCCGCGATTGTCGGCGGCATTGCCCGCTTTGAAGGCATTCCGGTCATGGTCATCGGCCACCAGAAGGGCCGTGAAGTACGCGAGAAGGTACGTCGCAACTTCGGCATGCCGCGTCCGGAAGGCTACCGCAAGGCCTGCCGCCTGATGGAAATGGCCGAGCGCTTCAAGCTGCCGATCCTGACCTTCATCGACACCCCCGGTGCCTACCCCGGTATCGACGCCGAAGAGCGCGGCCAGAGCGAAGCGATTGCCTGGAACCTGCGTGTGATGTCCCGTCTGAAAACCCCGATCATCGCCACCGTAATTGGCGAGGGCGGCTCCGGTGGAGCACTGGCCATTGGTGTTTGCGACCGTCTCAACATGCTGCAGTACTCCACCTATGCGGTGATTTCGCCGGAAGGCTGTGCCTCGATCCTGTGGCGCAGCGCCGAAAAGGCCCCGGAAGCAGCCGAGGCCATGGGCATTACCGCCGAGCGACTGGCCGGCCTGGGCATTGTGGATCAGGTCATTAACGAGCCGCTTGGCGGTGCGCACCGGGACCTGGCGCAGATGGCGGCCCAGATCCGCAAAACCCTGAGCACCCAGCTGGCCGAACTGACCGGGCTGGGCAGCAGCGAGCTGCTTGAACAGCGTTACCAGAAGCTGATGAGCTTTGGTCTCAGTGACGACTGATCAGCCACGGATGCATCAACAAGGCCGCCGCGACCCCAGCAGGTTGCGGCGGCCTTTTGTCTGTCTGGCACCATGACAAATCTCCAGCAGAAGGTGTACCGGGAGTTGCAGGAGCACGTTGGCGCCCCCGGCTGGTGTCTGGCTTTCTCCGGCGGGCTGGATTCCGCCGTACTGCTGCATGTGCTGGCTGCGCTCTGCCGCCAGTATGCCTGTCCGCCATTGCGTGCCGTGCATGTTCACCATGGCCTGCAGGCGGTGGCGGATGACTGGCCCGATCATTGCCGGATGCAATGCGAGCAGCTGGCAGTACCTTTTCAGGCCGTTTTCGTACAGGTTGGCAATGCTGCCAGCACCGAACAGGCAGCGCGGGATGCCCGCTATGCCGCCCTTGCCGGGCAGCTTGAGCCGGGCGAAGTGCTGTTGCTGGCACAACATCAGGATGACCAGGCAGAAACCCTGTTGCTGCGCTTGCTGCGAGGCAGCGGCGTGACCGGTTTGCAGGGCATGCCGGGTACCCGGCCGCTGGGGTGCGGACTGCTGCTGCGGCCGTTGTTGCAGGTGCCGCGTCGTCAGCTGGAGGAGTATGCCCGTCAGCATGATTTGAGCTGGATTGACGATCCGAGCAACCGCTCCGACATCCATGACCGTAATTTCTTGCGCAACCGCGTCATGCCCGGATTGCGACGGCGCTGGCCGGGGCTGGATACCGTTTTGCAACGAACTGCGGCGCACATGCGCGAAGCGCAGGGGCTGCTGGACGAGCTGGCCGCCATCGACCTGCAACAGGCGCGGCGACAGGCGCAGCCGGACTGGCTGACGCTCGAATGTCTGGACCTGGACTGTGTCCGAGCCCTGTCCACAGCCCGGCAGATCAACCTGATCCGCTTCTGGTTGCGCGACAAGACCCTGCCGCCGGATAGCGCTCACTGGGCCGGCTGGCAAGCCTTGCTGCAGGCCGGAGCCGACGCGCAGCCACTGTGGCAGCTGCAGGACGGGGCGCTGGTACGCCATGGCCGGCGACTGTACTGGCTGCCGAAGCACTGGCAACAGGTCCCGGCTGATCCGGATTTACCGCAGGTTGCCAATGGCCGGTACCGGCTGCCCGGTAATGGCGTGTTGCAGGTGGCCGGCTTGCACGCCGGGTCGCTGCGCGCGGGTTATCGCCAGGGCGGCGAGCAGCTGGACTTGCCGGGTCGTGGCCGGCGCGATCTCAAGCGATTGTTGCAGGAACGGCAGGTGCCGGTTTTTTTGCGCAACCGCCTGCCGTTGCTGTTTGCCGACGGGCAGCTGGTGGCTGTGGCCGGATTGCCCGAGCTCAGATCCGCTGCATTTGTCGGGCTGGAAGCGGACTGGATTCCGCCGCGCTGATACCGACTTTGGTGTTGTCGGAACTGGCTTTGGTATCGTCCGCGTGCCGAATGCTTGCCGGCGACCACCGGCTTTTCCAGAATGCACAATCACTTGCCATACAAAAGGAGATACAGCATGAGCCTGCCAACCCTGTTTGAACTGACCGGTAGCGCACACCCGCCCGCCACATGGGCTGAAGCCGTCCTGGTGATCATTGACGCCCAGAATGAATACCGCATGGGCGACATGAAGCTGCCCGGTGTAGAGCCGGCTGCCGCACAGATTCTGCAGCTGCTGGAACAGGCGCGTGCCAGTGGCGCGCCGGTCATCCACGTACGCCATATCGGCGTGCCCGGCTACCTGTTTGATCCGGAAGGGGAGCGCGGGCAGATTTTTACCGAGCTGACTCCGCAGGCTGGCGAAGCAGTGATCGACAAGCCGCTGCCCAATGCCTTTGCCGGTAGCGCGTTGCAGCAGGCAGTCGATGCCACGGGACGCAAGGCGCTGATTGTTTGCGGATACATGACGCACATGTGTGTCAGTGCCACCGTGCGTGCCGCCAAGGATTTGGGCTACCAGAGCACCGTGGTGGGAGCGGCCTGCGCCACGCGGCCATTGCCGGGAGCACCAGATGCGGATTTTCTGCACCAGCAGGAGCTGGCGGCACTGGCAGATTTTTTTGCCACCGTGGTGGCAGACGTCGCGGCCCTGAATGCCTGAAGACAACCGGCAAGAGGTGCGCTGGCCAGCCGAATGGGCCAGCGTGCCATTATCACAGGTACAGTGCTTCACTGATCTTTGAATTGAGTCAACCACTCCTTTAGCGTAAACTAGTCACCCGTCTGAGTGGCTGGCCCTGGATGCTTGTTTGGGGGTGACTGCAACCGCAGGTTGCAGGGCAGGCACGTTAATTTTCCGGGCGGACAACCGCCTGCATTGCATATTTCCAGGGTTTTTTATGACGCGCTATATCTTCGTCACCGGCGGTGTTGTTTCTTCATTGGGCAAAGGCATCGCCGCTGCCTCCCTGGCCGCCATCCTCGAGGCGCGCGGTCTGAAAATCACCATGATGAAGCTCGATCCCTACATCAACGTGGATCCGGGCAACATGAGCCCGTTTCAGCATGGCGAGGTTTTTGTCACCCACGATGGTGCCGAAACCGACCTCGATCTGGGCCATTATGAACGTTTCGTGCGCACCCGCATGACCCGCGATAACAGCTTCACCACCGGCAAGGTGTATGAGGAAGTCCTGCGCCGTGAGCGCCGTGGCGACTACTTGGGTGCCACCATTCAGGTCATTCCCCATATCACCAACGAGATCAAGCGCCGCATCATCAAAGGTGCCGGCGATGCCGATATCGCCCTGATCGAGATTGGCGGTACCGTCGGCGATATCGAGTCTCAGCCGTTTCTGGAAGCCATTCGCCAGTTGCGGGTGGAAGTGGGTGCCAAGCGCGCGATGCTGATGCACCTGACCCTGGTGCCCTATATCGCCACCGCCGGCGAGACCAAAACCAAGCCGACCCAGCATTCGGTAAAAGAATTGCGCTCCATCGGCCTGCAGCCGGACATTCTGGTCTGCCGCTCCGAGGTCAACATCGATCTGGGCTCACGCCGCAAGATTGCCCTGTTCACCAACGTCGAGGAGCGGGCGGTGATCAGCCTGCAGGACGTTGACACCATCTACAAGATTCCCGGCGTGCTGCATGCCCAGGGCGTGGATGACATCGTACTGGAACGCTTCGGCATGGAGGCGGATACCGCTGACCTGGGCGAATGGGACCGGGTGATCGAGGCCAAACTCAATCCGAAACACGAAATCACCATTGCCATGGTCGGCAAGTACATGGAGCTGCTCGATGCCTACAAGTCATTGATCGAGGCCATGAGCCATGCCGGTATCCATACCGATACCCGGGTCAATTTGCGCTATATCGACTCCGAAGACATCGAAACCCGGGGTACCGGTGTGCTGGAAGATGTTGACGCCATCCTGGTGCCGGGCGGCTTTGGCCTGCGCGGTGTGGAAGGCAAGATCAAGACCGTTCAGTTTGCCCGTGAAAACCGGATTCCTTATCTGGGTATCTGCCTGGGCATGCAGGTGGTGGTTATCGAATACGCCCGTAACGTGCTGGGCTGGGCCGGAGCCAACTCCACCGAGTTCGACAAGGACAGCCCCTATCCGGTGGTTGGCCTGCTCAACGAGTGGCAGAGCCAGGTCAGACGTCCCGGTGCAGCCGATGACGAACTGGGCGCCGGCATGCGTCTGGGTGCTCAGCTGTGCCGTCTGGAGGCAGGCAGCAAGCTGGCGCAAAGCTATGGTGCCAGCGAAATTGAAGAGCGTCACCGTCACCGCTATGAAGTCAACGGAACCTTGCTTGAACCCCTGCAGCAGGCCGGTTTGCAGGTGTCGTCCTGGTCGGAAGACGGGCACCTGGTCGAGGCAGTCGAGATCGCCGATCATCCATGGTTTGTCGCCTGCCAGTTCCACCCCGAATTCACCTCGACCCCGCGTGACGGTCATCCGCTGTTCAGCAGCTTTGTCCGCGCGGCCTTGCAGTATCACGGAGAAAAGAAGGCATGAGCCAGAAAACCATTCGCGTCGGCAACATAGACATCAGCAATGACAAGCCCTTTGTCCTGTTTGGCGGCATTAACGTGCTGGAGTCACGCGATCTGGCCATGCAGGCTTGTGAAGAATATGTCCGAGTCACCGAAAAGCTCGGCATTCCCTATGTGTTCAAGGCCAGCTTCGACAAGGCCAACCGCTCCTCGATCAACTCCTTCCGTGGCCCCGGGCTGGATGAAGGACTGAAAATCTTCGAGGAAGTGAAAAAAACCTTCAATGTGCCGGTGATCACCGATGTGCACGAGCCATACCAGGCCGCTCCGGTGGCCGAGGTCTGTGACATCATCCAGCTGCCGGCCTTCCTGTCGCGCCAGACCGATCTGGTGGTGGCAATGGCGAAAACCGATGCCGTCATCAACATCAAGAAGGCCCAGTTTCTCGCCCCGCAAGAGATGCGTCACATCCTGACCAAGTGTGAAGAGGCCGGCAACGAGCAGCTGATCCTCTGCGAGCGCGGCAGCTCCTTCGGCTACAACAACCTGGTGGTGGACATGCTCGGCTTCGGCATCATGAAGCAGTTCAACTACCCGGTGTTCTTCGATGTGACCCATTCCCTGCAGATGCCGGGTGGCCGCGCTGATTCGGCCGGTGGCCGCCGTGCCCAGGTGACCGAACTGGCCCGTGCCGGCATGAGCCAGGGGCTGGCCGGCCTGTTCCTCGAAGCCCACCCCGATCCGGACAATGCCAAGTGTGACGGCCCCTGCGCCCTGCGTCTGGACAAGCTCGAACCCTTCCTGCGCCAGCTCAAGCAGCTGGATGACCTGGTAAAAAGTTTTTCTGTAATCGAAACTGCTTAATTGCAAAACAACGGAGTATTCCTGCCCATGGCCAAGATTATTGACATCAAGGGACGTGAAGTCCTGGATTCCCGCGGTAACCCCACTGTTGAAGCGGACGTGATTCTCGAAGGCGGCATTGTCGGTAGCGCCTGCGCTCCTTCAGGTGCTTCCACCGGTTCCCGCGAGGCGCTGGAGCTGCGTGATGGTGACAAGTCCCGCTATCTGGGCAAGGGTGTGCTGAAAGCGGTTGCCAATGTCAATGGTCCCATCCGTGATGCCCTGCTGGGCCAGGATGCTGTCGACCAGCAAACCCTGGACCGCATCATGATTGACCTTGACGGTACCGAAAACAAGGCCAAGCTGGGTGCCAACGCCATTCTGGCAGTCTCCCTGGCGGCGGCCAAGGCAGCAGCCCAGGCCAAGGGCGTGCCGCTGTATGCACACATTGCCGACCTCAACGGCACGCCTGGTGAGTACAGCATGCCGGTGCCGATGATGAACATCATTAATGGTGGCGAGCACGCCGACAACAACGTCGATATCCAGGAGTTCATGGTGCAGCCGGTTGGTGCCAAGACCTTTGCTGATGCCCTGCGCATGGGTGCCGAGATCTTCCACCACCTGAAAGCCGTTCTGCAGCAGCGCGGCCTGAACACGGCCGTGGGTGACGAAGGCGGCTTTGCGCCGAACCTGGAGTCCAACGAGGCGGCCCTGGGTGCCATCGCTGAGGCCGTGGCCAACGCCGGCTACAAGCTGGGCGAGGACATCACCCTGGCACTGGACTGCGCATCCACCGAATTCCACAAGGACGGCAAGTACGACCTGGCTGGCGAAGGCAAGCAGTTCGATGCCGAAGGCTTTGCCGACTATCTGGCCGGTCTGACCCAGCGCTATCCGATCATTTCCATCGAAGACGGCATGGACGAGTCCGACTGGGCTGGCTGGAAGGTTCTCACCGACAAGATTGGTGAAAAGGTACAGCTGGTCGGTGACGACCTGTTCGTGACCAACACCAGGATTCTCAAGCGCGGTATCGACGAGAAGATCGGCAACTCCATCCTGATCAAGTTCAACCAGATCGGCTCGCTGACCGAAACCCTGGAAGCCATCCAGATGGCCAAGGCCGCCGGCTTCACTGCGGTGATTTCGCACCGTTCCGGTGAAACCGAAGACTCCACCATTGCCGACTTGGCGGTGGGTACCGCTGCCGGCCAGATCAAGACCGGTTCGCTGTGCCGCTCCGACCGTGTTGCCAAGTACAACCAGCTGCTGCGCATCGAGGAGCAACTGGGCAGCAAGGCGCCGTACAAGGGCCGTGCCGAGTTCCGTGGCTGAGTCATAACTGACAACGTGTTGTCAGAGAGCTACAAGGGCAGCCGGGTGCTGCCCTTTTCTGTCACAGGCCGGATCTCATGAAAAAGCTTCCGCTGGTCATTCTTGTCGTGTTTGCACTGCTGCTGGCGGGCGTACAGTATCGCCTGTGGTTTGGCGAGGGCGGGATTGCCGAGGTCAATCGCCTGAGGGCACAGATCGCCGAGCAGCAAGCTGAAAATGAACGCTTGCTGGAGCGCAACCGGGTGATCGAGGCAGAAGTCATGGAGCTCAAGCAGGGCATGGAAACCGTGGAAGAACGTGCTCGCCACGAACTGGGCATGGTCAGGGAGGGGGAAACCCTGTACCTGCTGATGGAGTAATCCATGAAGTTCTGGCTGATAGTGCCTGCCGCCGGCATCGGCTCTCGCATGCAGGCTGATCGCCCCAAACAGTACTTGCAGGTCGCCGGCAAGACCATTCTGGAGCATACGCTGGGCGTTTTTCTGGATCATCCATACTTGCAGCGCATTGTGCTGCCGCTGGCGGCGCATGACCGCTGGTGGCCGCAATCGGCACTGGCCGGTCATCCGCTGGTTGTGACCGTCACCGGGGGGCGCGAACGGGCCGACTCGGTAGTTGCCGGTTTGCAGGCTTTGCCGGCGCTGGGCGCGGGTCCTGACGACTGGGTGCTGGTGCATGATGCAGCCCGGCCCCTGTTGCAGCATGACGACCTGCAGTTGCTGCTGGATAGCCTGCAGGATGATCCGGTGGGCGGTTTGTTGGCCTGTCCGGCCAGGGACACACTGAAACTGGCTGACGGGCAGGGTCGTAGCCTGCGTACCCTGCCGCGCGAACAGATCTGGCATGCACTGACGCCACAGATGTTCCGTTTGCAGGCACTGGGCGACGCATTGGCGAAGGCACTGCACGAGGGTGTTGCCGTAACTGATGAAGCCTCGGCCATGGAGCATCTGGGGCACGCCCCGCGCCTGGTTTCCGGACGCAGTGATAATATCAAGGTGACCCGTCCCGAAGACTTGCAGATGCTGCTCATGGCGACGCACAAGGTGCGTGATGATGGCTGAACAGCCGGCACAGCAGCTCAGCTGGCGGCTGATCCGCCGGCTGGCGCTGCAGCACAAGCACAAGATCATTCTGGCCAACCTGCTGGCCGTGCTGGCCACCCTGGCCAGTGTACCCATCCCCCTGTTGTTGCCCCTGCTGGTGGACGAGGTTCTGCTGCAGCAGCCGGGCAAGGCGATTCCCTTTCTGCAGGGCGTCCTGCCGCACGCCTGGGCGGTGCCGATCGGCTTTATCGGCAGCCTGCTGCTGGTGACCCTGGTGCTGCGCAGCAGCTCGCTGGTGTTCAACGTGTTGCAGGGCAGGCTGTTCACCCAGCTGGCCAAGGGCATAGTTTTCCAGTTGCGTCAGCTGTTGCTGGGCCGCCTCGAACGCATCGCCATGGCTGAATACGAGAGCCTGGGCAGCGGCTCTGTCGCCACCCACCTGGTGACCGATCTGGACACCCTTGACGCCTTCATCGGCGAGACTCTGAGCCGCTTTCTGGTCGCGTTGCTGACCCTGTGCGGCACCGCTGCCATTTTGCTGTGGATGCACTGGCAGCTGGCCCTGCTGATATTGCTGCTCAACCCGCTGGTGGTATTTGCCACGGTCAAGCTGGGCAAACAGGTCAAGCAACTGAAAAAGCAGGAAAACGACAGCACTGCACGCTTCACCCAGGCACTGACCGAAACCCTGGATGCCATCCACGAAGTGCGTGCCGGCGGTCATCAGGGCTATTTCTTTGGTCGTTTGCGCCAGCGCGCGGCGGATGCGCGGGACTTTGCCATCGCCAGCAAGTGGAAAACCGAAGCTGCAATGCGCGCCAGCGGCCTGATGTTCCAGTTCGGTATCGACGTATTCCGTGCCGTTGCCATGCTGACCGTGTTGTTTTCCGACCTGAGTATCGGCCAGATGCTGGCGGTATTCAGCTACCTCTGGTTCATGATCGGACCGGTCGAGCAGCTGCTCAACCTGCAATATGCGCTGTACGGAGCCAATGGTGCCATGCAGCGTCTCAACCAGTTACTGGCCAGCAAGGACGAGCAGGATTGGCCGCCACAGACCAACCCCTTTGCCGACAAGACCGGCGTGACGCTGGAGGTGCGCAACCTGCAGTTTGCCTACCGTGACGAGCCGGTACTCAGGGGCATGAGCTTCCGCATTGCTGCCGGCGAGAAGGTGGCGCTGGTCGGCGTCAGCGGCGGTGGCAAGAGCACCCTGGTGCAGCTGCTGCTGGGCCTGTACCGGCCTTCTGTTGGCGAGATCCTCTACAACGGTGTGCCGATCGAACAGATCGGGCTGGACAGGGTGCGCAGCAATCTGGCGGTGGTGCTGCAGGCACCGGCGCTGTTCAATGCCAGCATTCGTGAAAACATTTTGCTGGGGCGTGGTGACAGCGACCAGCAGTGCTGGCAGGCGTTGGAAGTGGCGCAGCTGGCCGACTATGTCAGGCAGCTGCCGCAGGGGCTGGATGCGGTGGTTGGCCGTGCCGGTGTACGGCTGTCTGGCGGGCAGCGTCAGCGGCTGGCGATTGCGCGCATGGTGCTGGCCGATCCGGCGGTGGTGATCCTCGACGAGGCCACCTCGGCACTGGACAGCAGAACCGAGCAGGCGCTGCACGAGGCGTTGCAGGAGTTCCTGGCTGGCCGTACCACATTGATCATTGCCCATCGCCTCAGTGCGGTGCGCCAGGCTGACCGGGTACTGGTGCTGGCCGACGGCCAGGTGGTGGAGCAGGGCGATCATCAAAGCCTGCTGGCTGAAGACGGGGTGTATGCGCGGCTGTACGGGAATTAGGTTTCTGGCCTTGTGGCCGGGCCTTGTGTAGCCAGATATGCCGGATAGAAGCGGTTCAGGTTTTTATTTGCATGGCAGTGTTGACATTCATCCGGCAGATGCTTAATATGCGCTCCGTCCAAACGAGTTGGGGCTATAGCTCAGCTGGGAGAGCGCTTGCATGGCATGCAAGAGGTCCGCGGTTCGATCCCGCGTAGCTCCACCAACTCGCACTGCAACCGCAAGGTTGTGAAGGGTCTGCGTCCCCTTCGTCTAGTGGCCTAGGACACCGCCCTTTCACGGCGGTAACAGGGGTTCGAGTCCCCTAGGGGACGCCATTTTTCCGGATTTGGGGCTATAGCTCAGCTGGGAGAGCGCTTGCATGGCATGCAAGAGGTCCGCGGTTCGATCCCGCGTAGCTCCACCAGATCCATAAAAAACCGCAAGATGAAAATCTTGCGGTTTTTTATTTTCTGCTGCTTTTGTTCTGTTCCGTCACGCCTAGAAAAGTTCGCCTTCCTGGCGTCGCCTGGCTTCGCGCTGCAAGTGATTCACATAGCGTTCGATGTTGCGCTGGGACATGCCGTCCAGCTGCAGGAATCTCAGTCCGAGTGTGGCCGTGTCGTTGTTTTCTCCGGGCTTGATGTGCCTGATTTCGGCAGCAACACTTATTTGACCGTCAGGGAGCGCCAGCCTGCAGTCGTTCAGTACCTGGCTGAGTTGCAGCTGGGGAGGAGCCTGCTCAAGGCGTGCCTTGCAGCCGGTGGCTGACAAATCGGATACCTGTCCTTGCAGTGCGGCATCCAGTCCGGTGCCGGCCAGAGTGATCTGTACCGGTTCGTCGCTCAGGGTGCGGGCGCGAAATGCGTTGCGCTTCTGGTGGTAAATCATTTCTTCCGGAAACTGGAACCAGGCAACGGTGTAGCCCTCATGCTGGCTGATGGCGGGTGCGAACAGGCCGGACTTCCAGTAGATGTGTACGCCTTCAAGATAGGCATCAATCCGGAAGGGCTCACCACGGCTCAGCATACGCTGACCTTCTTCGGGCACCAGCTGGTCCAAGGCGATCCTGCTACCTTGTTTGTCGACTGCGCTGATATACGTCAGGAAGCGCTGGTTGCGATCCCTGAATATCAGGGTCAGCGGCTTGTTCTGATCACAAAGCTGGCTGAATATGCCGGCCTTCTCGATGCTGGAGCGTAATACCTTGGGAGGCTGCGGGCCGCTTCCCTCGCTAAAAAATCCGGACATGAGTACAGGTTTCCATACAGGCTGAAAAAACGAAAAGCCGAGTCAGGCGCGGGTGAAGCTGCGTTGCATGCCCTTATAGGCGGTGCTGCCGGAACTGTCGTACAGGGAGGGGCCGTCATTGCCACGGATGATGTTGAGTGCGCTGCCGACACTGACCTGGTTGGTGCGGATGAGCCGGCCGTTACGCAGGTTGGCCGTCTGGCATTGTTCCATCAGTGCGTGCAGCCTGGTGTGGCTGGCCTGCAACTGTGCCGACTGCGATGAGCGTGAGGCGAAGGTGGAAAAGCCGTTTGCATCGGCAGGCAGCCCGGCTTGTGCGAGGATCTGGCTACGACGTGTCGCATGCTGGCCAAGGCTCTCGAGCAGGGGCTGTTTTTCGCTCAGCAATTGTTGCAATACTTCAAGGCTGCGCTCGTTGAGGGCAGTAAACTCCTGCTCCAGCAAGCCGGCGAGCCGGGTACAGGTCTCTATGTCGCTATCAAGAAGGTGGAGCAGTTCGGTATCGGACATTTTGTTGTTTCGATCAGAATCGGGCTTCAAGGTCCAATATCTTATCGGCAACCTGCCTGCTGTCAATACTGTAGCTGCCGTCTGCAATGGCCTGGCTGATCCGGGCGACTTTTTCCAGGTCGACACTGTCCTCGCTGTTTGACAGCTTTTCCGACAGGCTCTGGATCTGCAGGGCATTGTTGCTCAGCTGTACGCTGTCACTGCGTGCAGGAGCGTCATGGTGCTGTACAGGGGTGTCTCCCGGGGTAAGGGATGCTTTTTTTCCGGCATCGGCTGCTTTGCCGATGCTTCCACCGGGCAACTGGGTGTTGCCGGGATGGTTGTTGAAATTAATGGCCATGATCTATCTCCGCTGGCTACATGTCTCAGGGCGGCAGCAAGGTTGTTGTGTTTACAGGGCTTTCGGCTCTTGCCGGCTGCGGGCCTGTCAGGGCTCGCAATACTTATCGACCGTGTGCAGGGAAACTTTAGCGTTAAAGCATGCCGCTTGTACTGCTCGGGTTTGCGCTGCGTGTAACACCAGGATGTTGCTGCCCCTGATACGGTCGGCTGGCCGGGCATCAGGGCTTTGCGTGCTCCGGGCGGGTGCCGTCAGGGCGCAGGAGCACGGCATCGACACCTGCAGCCCTGCTGCTGTGGCGGATTTCACTCGGACTCAGGGAGCGACATCCTCGTGCAGCTCTGCTGCTTCGCTCTCTGTGGATTCGCCGAGAATTGCCTGGTCCCTGCTGATGCCGGGCATGAAGTCACCTTGCAGTCCGGTCAGGCGGCCTTCGGTGTCGAAGGTCAGGCTGATGCGTTCCTGGCGGCGCTGCTGGCGTCCGGGCTCCATGCTGTACAGGTAGTCCCAGCGGCGCGGGTTGAAGGTATCGCTGATCAGGGGAGTGCCCATGATGAAGCGGACCTGTTGTGCGGTCATGCCGGGGCGCAGCTGGTCGATCATGTCCTGGGTGATCACATTGCCCTGCTGCACATCAACCTTGTAGACACCGGGTACGGAGCAGCCGGAAAGCGTGATCAGGGCGACCAGGCACAGGCTGTGCAGAAAATGTTTTTTTTGCATTGGCGACGAACTTCCACTATCGTTGTTGGGCAATTTGATTGGACGCAAAAGCATACCTGTTATCGGGTATCAGCGAAACCGTATGAATGAGAAGTGGATTATGTCTGAAAATGTTGAATTGCGTAAGGCTGGTTTGAAGGTCACCTTGCCGCGAGTGAAAATCATGCAAATTCTGGACGCATCCGAACAGCGTCACATGAGTGCCGAAGACGTGTACAAGGCCCTGATGGAGGCTGGTGATGATGTCGGGCTGGCCACCGTGTACCGGGTTTTGACCCAGTTCGAGGCTGCAGGCCTGGTGATGCGGCACAACTTCGATGGCGGCCATGCAGTGTTCGAGCTGGATGATGGCGAGCACCATGATCATATCGTGTGTGTCGATTCCGGCGAGGTTTTCGAGTTCTTCGATGAAAAAATCGAGCAACGGCAAAAAGAAATTGTGGATGACATGGGCTATGAGCTGGTTGACCACAATCTGGTGCTTTACGTGAAGAAAAAGTAAGCAGGTTCCTGCCATGAAAAACGCCCCGCATGCATCACGGGGCGTTTTTTTATGGCTGCTGTATCACTTGCCGGACTGGCCGCTATAGATCTGGTCAAATACGCCGCCATCGTTGAAGTGGGTTTTCTGGATGTCACGCCAGTCGCCAAATGTCTCCTCGACCTGGAACAGATCGATCGGCGGAAAACGGTCGGCAAATTCGGCAAGGATTTCCGGATTGCGCGGGCGCAGGTAGTTTTGTGCGGCAATCCGTTGTGCCTCGTCCGACCACAGGTATTCCAGATAGGCCTGGGCCAGTTCGCGACTGCCCTTGCGTTCGACCACCTTGTCAACGACGGTGACGGGGGGCTCGGCCTGGGCACTGACGCTCGGGTAGACCACTTCGAAAGAACCGGCATCAAACTCGCGGGCAATCATCACGGCCTCGTTTTCAAAGGTCAGCAGCACGTCGCCGATCCGGTTCTGCATGAAAGTGCTGGTCGCGCCACGACCGCCGGTATCCATCACCGGCACCTGGGCAAACAGTTTGCCGACGAAGTCGCGGGCGTCCTGCTCGTTACCGCCGTTTCTCAGCACATAGCCCCAGGCCGACAGGTAGCTATAGCGGGCGTTGCCGGCGGTTTTCGGGTTGGGGATGATGACCTCGACACCTTCACGTACCAGATCGGGCCAGTCCTGGATGTTCTTCGGGTTACCCTTGCGTACGATCAGTACGGTGGCGGAGGTAAAGGGTGCGCTGTTATCCGGCAGCCGTGTGGCCCAGTTTTCCGGAATCAGTTTGCCGTGCTCGTACAGGGCATTGATGTCGGTGGCCATGTTCATGGTGATGACATCGGCCGGCAGGCCGTCAATTACCGAACGGGCCTGCTTGCTGGAGCCGCCATGGGACATCTGGATCTGGGCCGGTTTGTGGCCTTGTTCCTGCCAGTGTTTTTGGAAGGCCGGATTGTATTCCTTGTAAAAGTCACGCATCACGTCGTATGAAACGTTCAGCAGGGGCGCGGCGCTGAGCGGCTGGCTCAGTGCAAGCAGGGCGGTCAGGGAGGCGGCCAGCAAGGGCTTCATGATGTATAACTCCGTTATGGGTGTGAATGGGCGGAGTCTAGGGGAAGTTGCTTAGAATTCAAAAGAATCAAATTGAATTCGTTTATTCTTTATTGGTATTTGCAGGTGATGAGCTGCAGTCGTGTCGGGGAGTAGCGGGCCAGACAGCAAAAAGCCCTCAAACGAGGGCTTTTGCGTGTTACATGTTGGGGTAGTTGGGGCCTCCGCCGCCTTCCGGAGCGATCCAGGTGATGTTCTGTGACGGGTCCTTGATGTCACAGGTCTTGCAGTGCACGCAGTTTTCCGCGTTGATCTGGATGCGTTTGCCGCCATCGTCATTGTCGACGATTTCATAGACGCCGGCAGGGCAGTAGCGCTGCGCCGGTTCGTCGTACAGCGGCAGGTGCTTCTCGATGGAGATGTTCGGATCGGCCAGCACAAGATGCACCGGCTGGTTGGCCTCGTGCGCGGTGTTGGACAGGAACACCGAACTCAGGCGGTCGAAGCTGAGCTTGCCGTCGGGCTTGGGGTAGAGGATTTTCGGTGCTTCGTTGACCTTTTTCAGCTTGGCGTAGTCCGGCACTGTGTCGCGCAGGGTGACCGGGATCTTGCCGCCGAAGATGTTCTGGTCGATGTAGTTGAAAGCACCGCCCAGGGTGGCACCAAACTTGTGGATGGCCGGGCCGAAGTTGCGGCTGCGGTACAGCTCGTCGTATAGCCAGCTGCTCTTGTAGCCTTCGGTGTATGCGGTCAGTTCGTCGCCACCTTGGCCACCGGCAAGCAGGGCATCAGCGACGGCTTCGGCCGCCAGCATGCCGGATTTCATCGCGGTGTGGTTGCCCTTGATCTTGGCGAAGTTCAGGGTGCCCAGGTCGCAACCGATCAGGGCACCGCCGGGGAAGACCATTTTCGGGACCGAGTTGAAGCCGCCCTTGGTAATGGCGCGGGCGCCATAGGCAACGCGGGTGCCGCCTTCCAGGTACTGCCTGACCACCGGGTGGTGCTTGTAGCGCTGGAATTCCTCGAAAGGTGACAGGTGCGGGTTGCTGTAGGACAGGTCGACAATCAGGCCGACCGCCACCTGGTTGTTTTCCAGGTGATAGAGGAAGGAACCACCCGGGTTGTCGTTGTCCAGCGGCCAGCCGGCGGTGTGTACCACCAGGCCGGGCTTGTGCTTGGCCGGATCGATGTCCCACAGCTCCTTGATGCCAAGGCCGTAATGCTGCGGGTCGCTGTCCTTGTCCAGCTCGTAACGGGCCTGCAGGCGCTTGCCGATATGGCCACGGCAGCCTTCGGCAAACAGGGTGTACTTGGCGCGCAGTTCCATGCCCGGGGTGTACATGCCGTCTTTGGGGTTGCCGTCACGGTCAACACCCATGTCGCCGGTCAGGATGCCGTAGACCACGCCATCATCGTTGATCAGGGCGTCCTGGGCAGCGAAGCCGGGGTAGATCTCGACACCGAGGTTTTCTGCCTGTTCGGCCAGCCAGCGGCACAGGTTGCCCAGGGAGATGATGTAGTTGCCTTCGTTGTGCATGGTTTTGGGCACAAACAGGCCGGGAATTTTCTGGGCTTTTTCCGGGCCGGTAAACAGGTAGATGTCGTCACCGGTCACGGGGGTATTCAACGGGGCACCGAGTTCTTTCCAGTCGGGAAACAGCTCGTCGAGCGCCCGGGTCTCGAATACCGCGCCCGACAGGCTGTGGGCACCCACTTCGGAGCCTTTTTCAACGACACAGACGCTGAGTTCCTGGCCAGCTGCGGCCGCTTTCTGCTTGAGCCGGCAGGCGGCGGACAGCCCGGCAGGGCCGGCGCCGACGATGACGACATCGAAATCCATAAATTCGCGTTCCACAGACTATCTCCTCGGTGTACGGCTTTTATTTATTGTATGCGGCTGAACCGGTGTCCGGGGCAGCGATGGGCATTATATCTACCATGGGCCAAACGGCCAATGCAAACGATCGTTTGAATTTTTTTCAAACCTGTTTAGAATCGCTTGCAGGGATCTTCCTTTCGGCTGCCATGCTTCGGGTATGGGAAACCGTTTGGAGCCAACAAATACAATGATCATCCCTGCTGACCAGCCTCGTTGCGTGACCAGGCCCGGTCCGGTGATTTCATTGCAAGGAGTTGTCCCGCAGGGGCAGTGACCGGCTATCCCTGTATTGACCGCATATCAGGTTGCGTTCAAGATAGCAGGCGTTTTGTGCCTGCGGCGGCTCGCCCCGTGCGACCCTGTATCACTGTCCTGGCTTGCCTTGACGGTTTTTTATTCACCGGAGATAACGAGGAATCCATGAAGATTCTAGTAGCTGTCAAACGAGTGGTTGACCACAACGTAAAGGTACGCGTAAAGGCGGACAATACCGGCGTGGAACTGGCCAACGTAAAAATGTCCATGAACCCCTTCTGTGAAATCGGTGTGGAAGAAGCCATCCGCCTGAAGGAAAAAGGCGTCGCCAGTGAAGTGATCGCGGTGTCCGTCGGTCCTTCCGCTGCCCAGGAGCAACTGCGTACCGCGCTGGCACTGGGTGCCGACCGTGCCATTCTGGTCGAGCAGGACGGTGACATCAGCTCGCTGACTGTGGCCAAGCTGCTCAAGGCGCTGGTCGACAAGGAACAGCCGGGTCTGGTCATGCTGGGCAAGCAGGCCATCGATACCGACAACAACCAGACCGGCCAGATGCTGGGTGCACTGACCGGCTATGCGCAGGGCACCTTTGCATCCAAAGTTGAGGTGGACGGCGACAAGGTCAACGTTACCCGTGAAATCGACGGCGGCCTGCAAACCGTTGCACTGAAGCTGCCAGCCATCGTCACTACCGACCTGCGCCTGAACGAGCCGCGCTACGCCAAGCTGCCGGACATCATGAAGGCCAAGAAAAAGCCGCTGGATACCGTGACCCCGGCCGACCTGGGCGTGACTGTGGCCTCTACCCTGACCACCCTGAAAGTGGAAGCACCGGCCCAGCGTAGCGCCGGCATCAAGGTGGCCGACGTGGCCACGCTGGTCGAGAAACTGAAGAACGAAGCGAAGGTGATCTAATGGCTATTCTGGTTATTGCTGAACACTCCAACGCTGCGCTGGGTGCAGCAACCCTGAACACCGTGACTGCGGCCAAGGCCATCGGTGGCGACGTTCATGTACTGGTGGCTGGTGCCGGTTGCGCTGCCGCTGCCGAAGCAGCCGCCAAAATCGATGGCGTGGCCAAGGTGCTGGTGGCTGATGATGCAGCCTACGCCCATCAGTTGCCGGAAAACGTTGCGCCACTGGTGGCGGAACAGGGCAAGAGCTACAGTCACGTGCTGGCTCCTGCCACCACCACCGGCAAGAACCTGCTGCCACGCGTGGCCGCGCTGCTGGATACCGACCAGATTTCTGAAATCATCGCGGTGGAAAGCGCCGATACCTTCAAACGTCCGATCTACGCCGGCAACGCCATTGCCACCGTGCAGTCCAGCGCTGCCATCAAGGTGATCACCGTGCGTGGTACCGGTTTTGACGCGGCTGCGGCCGAAGGCGGCTCCGCTGCCATCGAGAATATCGCAGCAGGTGCCGATGCCGGCATCTCCAGCTTTGTCGGCGAAGAACTGGCCAAGTCCGACCGCCCCGACCTGACTTCCGCCCGCATTGTGGTATCCGGTGGTCGCGGTATGGGCAATGGTGACAACTTCGAGATGCTGTACAAGCTGGCTGACAAGCTGGGTGCTGCCGTGGGTGCTTCCCGCGCCGCGGTCGACGCCGGTTTTGTACCGAACGACCTGCAAGTGGGCCAGACCGGCAAGATTGTTGCTCCTGACCTGTACATTGCCGTGGGCATCTCCGGTGCCATCCAGCACCTGGCCGGCATGAGCGGCTCCAAGGTGATTGTGGCGATCAACAAGGACGAGGACGCGCCGATCTTCCAGGTGGCCGACTACGGTCTGGTGGCCGACCTGTTCGAGGTGGTGCCGCAACTGGATGCCGCGCTGTAACTTTTGCGCATGGGCAAACCGGCAAAAAACCCGCTACCATTGGCGGGTTTTTTGTTGCCCCAGATCTGGCAGAGTGATTGGCCGGCCATTCGGTGTTCGTCCTGGCAAACAGCCCTGTGTGCGTTGTAGAAGCCGGAGTTGTGGCGACGAACACCGCCCGTGGTTGTCTGCACTCCGTGTAGAATGATGCTTCGGCGACCGGCTTGATGCTTCGGGTTGGTCATGACCAGAAAGGGCTGCAAATATGTATGCCCGTTGTCAGGAGGTGCTGTGTCCCTTTCATCCCGCAGGTTGGCGACAACCGCTATGGCTGTGATGGCAGCACTTGTGGCCGGCGCGCTCCGGGCAGAGATCCCGCAACCACCGGTGTGTGAGCGCCTGCAGTTGCTGATTGCGCCGCAGCAGGCGCGACTGGCCGGCACGGCAGGGCCGCAGTGGGTGGAGGGGCTGGCCCGGCACAGCGGATTGCAATTGCATGTACGGCAGCCGGATGATGACGCTGTCGTCAGTTTTGCCTCCGGAGTGCAGGATCTCTGGCTGGGCAGCAGTCTGGAAATGTTGCAGCAGACGGGTGGGCATCCATTGCAGCCGCCGCTGTGGCAGGAGCAGTACTGGCTCTGGTTTCGTGCCGGCGAACTGACGGATGTGCAGCAGCTGCCGGTGCTGTCAGGCATGCGTGGCGGCTATTGGCCGGAACAGCTGGAGCAGGGGCAGCTTGCCATGCTGGCGGTACATGTCGGGCTGGATAATTTGCGGGTGCAGGCAGGTCCGGCAGCGGCATTGCAGGCTGTGCTGGATGGAGACATAGATTTTTTCATGTCGGACAGTGAAACGCTCGCGGTCATCGATGCCGTGAACGACACGGAGGCGCTGGAAGCTCTGGCGCAGCCCTTGCTCGTCAGACCCTACTATCTGGCGCTAAGCAATAACTCTGCTTGCAAGGACAAAGCGGTTATCGGCCTGCTGGAAGCCGCCATCATCAAGGTGCAGGAGCAGGAGTAGTACTACAGCTAGCGCGCCGGCGCTGAGCAGGATACAAAAAAGCCCGCAACGGAGAATGTACCGTTGCGGGCTTTTTATTGGCGACTGGAGGCTATCTGCGTTGCTGCAGTGCGGCGATGCGCACCTCCAGCGGCGGGTGGCTCATTAGCAGGCCGGCCAGGCCATTCTTGAGGCTGCCGCTGATGCCGAATGCGGCCAGGCTGTCCGGCATGTGTGACTCAACCTGTCCGGACTCGATCTGCAGGCGGCGCAGGGCGCTGATCATTGCTCCGGTTCCGGCCAGTTGTGCGCCGGCCTCGTCGGCGCGGAATTCACGCTTGCGCGAGAACCACATGACGATGATGCTGGCCAGAATGCCGAGTACCAGTTCGGCCGCGATGGTGGCGACGTAATAACCGATGCCGGGGCCGTCGTTTTCGTTTTTCAGGACCGCCTTGTCGACAAAATTGCCGAAGATGCGGGCGAAAAACATGACAAAGGTGTTCACCACACCCTGGATCAGGGTCAGGGTCACCATGTCGCCGTTGGCAACGTGACCGATTTCGTGGGCCAGTACCGCTTCCACTTCCTCGGGAGAGAAACGCTCCAGCAAACCCTGGCTGACGGCCACCAGGGAGTTGTTGCGGTTCCAGCCGGTGGCGAAGGCGTTGGCTTCATAGGCAGGGAAAATGCCCACTTCCGGCATGCCGACACCGGCATCGCGGGCCAGGCGTTCGACGGTGCTGACCAGCCATTGCTCCTGGCGGGTACGGGGCTGGTCGATGATCTGGGTGCCGGTTGATTTCTTGGCCATCCATTTTGACAGGAACAGCGAGATGAATGAGCCGGTAAAGCCGAATACCGCACAGAAAATCAGCAGGTCGCCGTGGTTCTGTCCGGTGTAGCGGTCAACCCCCAGCAGTTTCAGGGTAATGCTGGCAACTACCAGCACGGCAAGGTTGGTCGCGAGAAACAGCAAGATGCGCATCATGATGCGTAGAGCTCCAAGTTTGAAAAGAGAGGTATTTTAATGGTGGCAGTGCCTGCAAATGCAAGTATTCATGATGATTTTATTGCAGTCCGTACCGTATTGGTGGCCGGTGGCAAGGCGGGGCGACAGGGGTTTCTGGCATGTTGCCGATCAGTCGATGGCAAAAAAATGCTGCATGGCACTGATCAAGGCTTCGCTGTCGCGGCTGCCCAGGTGGCGGCGCAGCTGGTGCGCCAGGCTGCCCTGTGCGCGCCGGATGCTGGCCGGCACAGCGGCCAGTTCGCCGGCAAAAGGATGTTGTGTGCCGGCCAGGCGAACAAAGGCTTTTTCGCTCAGCTCGGCCTGATCAAGTGCCTCATGGCCCAGGGTGCCGAGATGGCGGATATAGCCCTCGCTGGCCAGCCACAATAATGTGCTCAGACAATGCTGCTGGCGCGGGTGGGGCAGGCCGACTTCGTCCGGCGGCAATACGCCAACCATATCGTCCAGGTACAGGGTGACCGGCCGCGGAAAGGACTGGTACAGCATGACCAGTCCCAGTGCGGCATCCCGGTAGAAGTCGTCAATATGCAGGTCCATTGCGGTTTATTGGCGATAGGTTTTCATGAAGTTGCCAATGCGGCCGATGGCGGTTTCCAGATCCTCCACCCGTGGCAGGGTGACGACGCGAAAGTGGTCCGGCCATGGCCAGTTGAAGGCGGTACCCTGCACGATCAGCAGCTTCTCCTGCAGCAGCAGGTCGAGCACGAACTTCTCGTCGTTGTGGATCGGGCAGACTTTCGGGTCGATGCGCGGAAAGGCGTAGAGTGCCCCCATCGGTTTCACGCAGCTGATGCCGGGAATGTCGTTGAGCAGCTCCCAGGCGCGGTTGCGCTGTTCCAGCAGGCGACCATTGGGCAGGACCAGATCGTTGATGCTCTGGTAGCCACCCAGTGCGGTCTGGATGGCGTGCTGCGCCGGTACGTTGGCACACAGACGCATGTTGGCCAGCATGTCCAGACCTTCGATGTAGCCTTTGGCACGGCTTTTGGCACCGGAAACGATCAGCCAGCCGGAGCGGAAGCCGGCGACGCGATAGGATTTGGACAGGCCGTTGAAGGTCAGGAACAGCAAGTCATCGGCCAGCGAGGCGATGCAGGTGTGCCTGGCATCATCGTAGAGGATCTTGTCGTAGATCTCGTCGGATAGCACGATCAGGTTGTGCTGGCGGGCGATCTCGACGATTTCCTGCAGCAGCTCCTTCGAGTACACCGCGCCGGTCGGGTTGTTCGGGTTGATGATCAGGATTGCCTTGGTATTGGGCGTGATCTTGCTGCGGATGTCGTCCAGATCCGGGAACCAGCCGGCCTGTTCGTCGCACAGGTAATGCACCGGCTTGCCGCCGGACAGGGTGCAGGCAGCGGTCCACAGCGGATAGTCCGGTGCCGGGATCAGTACTTCGTCACCGTTGTTGAGCATCGCCTGCAGCGACATCACGATCAGCTCGGAAACGCCGTTACCCAGGTAGATATCCTCGATGCCGACACCCTGGATGCTCATTTGCTGGCAATAATGCATGACCGCCTTGCGGGCACTGAACAGGCCCTTGGAGTCGCTGTAACCCTGCGCGGTCGGCAGGTTGAGAATCACGTCTTGCAGGATTTCCTCGGGCGCCTCGAAACCGAACGGCGCCGGATTGCCGATGTTCAGTTTGAGTACACGCTGGCCTTCGTCCTCCAGACGCTTGGCATGCTTCATCACCGGCCCGCGGATGTCGTAGCAAACGTTGGCCAGTTTGTTGGATTTGGTGAACTGCATGGGAAATGTCCTGCAAAATAAAAGAGTTACAGAATCATTGCGATGCTGGTGGGCCGCAGCAATGAAAACCTCGTCTATAATGCCAGTTTTTACCGGACAATGCTTGCCCCGCAAGGCGGGCAAATCCGCACAGGTTGACCCGGGAGGCCCGAGTGCAGAATTCACTGGAAATTTTTTTACAGCGAGCCACACAAACCCTTGACCGGCTGGAGCCCATGTTGCCATTGCAGCGCCAGCCGGTGGACTGGGCACATCACTTGGCGGCACGCTGGGTCGGCAGTCCGCAGGGCGGTCATCTGCGGCCGATCCAGGTGCGTTCAAAGCTCAAGCTGGATGATTTGCTCGGCGTTGAACGCCAGCGTGACCAGTTGCTGGTCAATACCCGCCAGTTTTTGCAGGGCCTGCCGTGCAACCACGCGCTGATGTGGGGCGCGCGCGGAACCGGCAAGTCCTCGCTGGTGCGGGCCATTCTTTCCGAGCATGCCGGGCAGGGCCTGCGCCTGATCGAGGTCGAGCGCAATGATCTGGCCGAGCTGCCGCTGATCGTCGAATCACTGGGCGGACTGACACAAAAATTCATCGTGTTCTGTGATGATCTGTCATTCGAGCCGGGCGAGGGCGATTACCGCCTGCTGAAAAGCATCCTTGACGGCTCACTGGAGCAGGCACCGGACAACGTGGTGTTGTACGCCACCTCCAACCGCCGCCACCTGTTGCCCGAATACCAGAGTGACAACCAGAACTGGCAGCGCGGCGAAACCGGCGAGCTGCATCCGAGCGAGGCGGTGGAGGACAAGATCGCATTGTCCGACCGTTTTGGCCTGTGGCTGTCATTCTACGCTTTCAGCCAGGACCACTATCTGGATGTGGTCAGCCACTGGATCAGCCATTATGCGGCACCGCTCAAGATGGGCTGGCAACGTGATGAAACCTTCGAAAAGGAGGCGATCCGCTGGGCGCAGGCCCGTGGCAACCGAAATGGACGTTGTGCCGAGCAGTTTGCCCGGCACTGGGTGGGTCGGCAGGCCCTCTCGCTTTTACCGCAAACACCTTGAACTCGGGAGCTTTTATGCCGGATACACACACGCAGCACCATATTGTCCTGTTGCAGTACCTGCGGCAGGTGATCCAGACCCTGGCCGAAGAGGACCTGGTACCGGAGGAACACCAGGGTTTCATCCAGCGCTATGACGAGCTGATTGCACAGATGCAGCGCGGTGATGACGAGCGTTACCTGGGGCAAGAGCTGGTCAGTCAGGTGTTTCAGCGTTACCCGCAAATCGCCCACCAGGTGCCGCGGGACCTGCTGTGGTTTTTCGGTGGCGAATGTCTGCACTTCATGCCGGACGAGGAAATTGCCAATTATCAGCTGCTGGACGAGCGGCGTTCGATTGCGCTGGAGCGGGGCGAAGCGTTCGACTGGGATGCCGAGGTGCGACTGATGTTCATGCCGGTTGCCGGGCAGGGAAAACACTGATTGAAAAAAAGCTTGACGGCGCCGCAACGAGCCACTAGAATGCGCACCACTTCCAGCGAACAGCCCGAAAGGCGGCGCAGGAAGCGGTAACTGTTAAAAGTTCCAAGGCTGCGTCCCCTTCGTCTAGTGGCCTAGGACACCGCCCTTTCACGGCGGTAACAGGGGTTCGAGTCCCCTAGGGGACGCCATATCAAGCGGGAATAGCTCAGTTGGTAGAGCACAACCTTGCCAAGGTTGGGGTCGCGAGTTCGAGTCTCGTTTCCCGCTCCAGATCAGGCGTCAAGCCAAAAAAGAGCCCTTTTGGGGCTCTTTTTTTATGTCCGTGATTTTTCTGGTGCGGCACATTGTAATGGTGTGCAATGCCCGTAATGTACGGTTGGCTGCATGATGTGTATCAAAACGGCGCTACCGCGATGGAGCGCCGTTTTTTGTGCGGAATCAGTCAAAAACCCGGAAGCGTTCCGCGTCGTCCATGTATTCCTTGTCACCGATTTCTGCGGCATGCCCGCCAAAAGGCATCTGGGCGCTCAGTTGCCAGCTTGCCGGCAGATCCCAGGTGGTGCGCACCTGCTCGTCGATCAGCGGGTTGTAATGCTGCAGGCTGGCACCGATACCGGCACCGGCCAGGGCCGTCCAGACCGCGAACTGCGCCATACCGGCGGAGTTGGCCGAAAAGACGGGAAACTTGTCGGCATACAGCGCGAATTTGTCTTGCAGCTCGCTGATGACATTGGCGTCCTCGAAAAACAGTATGGTGCCTGCAGCGGCGGCAAAGCTGTCCATTTTCTGCTCGGTGGCAGAAAACTGCTCCGGCGCGACCAGTGGGCGCAGGGTTTCCTTGACCAGTTCGTTCCAGAGCCTGGTGTGCTGGTCTCCAAACAGGACCACGGCTCGTGAGCTTTGTGAATTGAAGGCGGAAGGGGATTCGCGAATCACTGATTTGACCAGTTGTGCAACCTCCGCGGCAGGCAGTGGCAGGCTGTTATTCAGGGCATACTGGGTGCGGCGTTTCTGAAACATTGCAAGGGCGCTCATGCGGGTCTCCCGGGCAGGATTTGAGAAGGAGTGGTCAGGCCTTTGACCTGGCAACCGGCCTGATTCTAGCGCAAAAGAGCAGGGGGTGGCTGGGCATCTTGTGCCGGAACTGCAGGCATGGAAGGGTGCAGGCGTGCTGCAAAGGCCGGGAGAAAGGGAGGGGCTTGCCGGGTGAAACAGGCATGGCCTGCAGGGGCAGGCCATGCTGAAGGAGGGGGGTTACTGGTTGGAGCCGGAAGTGTTGTCGGCTTTCCTGATTTGCTCCAGTGCTTCCCATGCCTTGGCAAAGATGAAAGGAATGACGGCGAATGCTATGGCAATGGTGGCGGTTGCGGTTTGTTGGGCCGCATCTTTGGCACCACCCAGCCAGAGAAGAAGAACTGCTGCGGCTATGCCGGTTCCAACAAGGGTGACGATCCAGGCGTTTTTCTGCATGACCTTTTTATCCTGTGAATTGAAAATTTAGCTCAACATACGTGGTGTCAAATAAAACAAGTAACGGTATCGCTGTCAAGCGCGATGCCGCCGGATGCTTGAGTCAGGTCATGCCGGCGATCGGTTCGCAAGAGCGGCAAATATGGCAATTACGGGCGTATTTGTTCTGTATTCGGGGTAGAATCACGGTTTGTCCATACACCCAAAGAACATCACATGAACCTGAGCTACTTTACATCCCTCCTGAACCGCACCGGCCTTGTGGTGCAAATCCTGATTGGCATGCTGGCGGGTGTCCTGCTGGCGCTGTTGGCACCGGGCTGGGCGGGCAAGGTCTCCCTGCTGGGCGAATTGTTCATTTCCGCCCTGAAGTCGGTCGCGCCGGTACTGGTCTTCATTCTGGTAACGGCGGCCATTTCCCGTTACGACAGCGAGCAGCCAACCCATATCCGTCCCATTCTGGTGCTGTACCTGGTCGGTACCTTCGGGGCAGCAGTGATAGCGGTCATTGCCAGCCTGATGTTTCCCACGCAGCTGGTGTTGGTCAATGCGGCGGATATCGCGGCGGTCCCGCCCGCCGAGGTTAACGATGTGTTGAAAACACTGGTGCTGTCGATGGTTGCGAACCCCGTTCAGGCCATCGCAGATGCCAACTTCATCGGCATCCTGGCCTGGGCCGTCGGCCTGGGTATTGCGCTGCGTCATGCATCGGATACCACCCGTCGTGTCATGCATGACCTGGCCGACAGCGTGTCATGGATCATCCGCTGGGTGATCCGCCTGGCACCGCTGGGCATTTTCGGCCTGGTGGCAACCACCGTGGCCGAGGCCGGCCTTTCGACCCTTGGCAATTATCTGCACCTGTTGCTGGTTCTGCTGGGCTCGATGCTGGTGGTTGCCCTGTTGCTCAATCCGCTGCTGGTGTGGTGGAAGATTCGCAGCAACCCTTACCCGCTAGTGCTGCGTTGCTTGCGTGAAAGTGGTATCACTGCGTTCTTTACCCGCTCTTCGGCGGCCAATATTCCGGTCAACATGGAGCTGGCTAAACGTCTTGATCTGGATTACGCCACCTATTCGGTATCCATTCCCCTGGGTGCCACCATCAACATGGCGGGTGCTGCAATCACCATCGGCGTGCTGACGCTGGCTGCCGTGCATACGCTGGGCATCGATGTCAGCTTTGGTACCGCCGTGCTGCTGTGCGTGGTGTCTGCTGTCTGTGCTTGCGGTGCATCAGGCGTTGCCGGTGGTTCGCTGTTGCTGATTCCGCTGGCCTGCAGCCTGTTCGGTATCGACACCGATACCTCGATGCGGGTGGTCGCCATCGGCTTCATCATTGGGGTTTTGCAGGATTCTGCCGAAACAGCGCTCAACTCATCGACGGATGTGCTGTTTACTGCTGCTTCGGACATTGCAGCCAAACGCCAGGCAGGGATCTGACTGCATGAACCTGACGGAAACCCGGGTCAACTCTGCGACCCGTTTTACAGGCAACATCATCAATGTGCGCGTTGATCAGGTACGTCTGCCTGACGGGCGTCTGGCCGATCGTGAATGTGTGCAGCACCCGGGCGGTGCTGCCGTGCTGGCGGTCACGCCACAGCAGCAAGTCATTCTGGTGCGCCAGCACCGCTATGTCTGTGGCCGGGACATGCTGGAACTACCGGCCGGAAAGCTTGATGCAGGGGAAGAGCCGGCTGGCTGCGCCCTGCGCGAGCTGGCGGAGGAGACACCCTATACCGCAGGTTCGGTGCAGCTGGTGCATGCTTTCTACTCGACCCCGGGATTTTGCAACGAGAAGATTTACCTGTTCTGGGCGCAGGATGTCGAGGCCAACAGCCAGGCTGTACCCGACGATGGCGAACTGCTGGAACTGGTGTTGCTTGACGCACAGCAGGTACGTGAAGCATTGGCGCAGCAGCGTATCGAGGATGGTAAAACCCTGGTAGCGCTGTATTGGTGGCTGGCCGGCGGAGCAGGGGGTGGCACTTTGCCGGCATGAGGAATATCAAGCTTTGCTTCCGTGCCTGTACCAGGCTGCCGGGAATTGCAGTCGTGCAGGCCGGCTTGCGGATATGATGACAGGCCAGAAAACTGGATGTTGGTGGTGATATGAGCTTTTTGAATCGACTGAGCATCAGCCGCAAATTGATGTTGATCCTTGCCTTGCCGTTGCTGGGGCTGGGTTATTTTTCCGGCTCGGCATTGCTTGAGCAGGTGCATGTGTGGCGGCAGGTAGCCCAGCTGGAGCAGCTGACCCGGCTCTCGGGGCAGTCCAGCCTGCTGCTCAAGGAGCTGCAGCGGGAAAGAGGGCGTACCGGTACTTATCTGGGGGCTTCCGGACAGCGTTTCGGCAGCGAACTGCAGCAGCAGATACAGGCCACCGATATACAGGTGGCGGCTTTGCGGGCGACTTTGCGCCAGCTCGACATGGAGCGCCATGGCGGTGCCTTTGCCGTGGCGTGGCACGATTTTCTGCAGGTGCTTGATGGCCTGGAAAACCACCGCAGCCAGGTTCGTGACGTTCGCATAGTGGCGGCTGAAGGTATTGGGTATTACACCGGCCTGAACGCGCTATTGCTGAAAACGGTTGACAGCCTGGCCCGGGTCGATGCCGCGCGCGAGCTGGCCGATCCGGTTACCACCTATGTCAGCGCACTGTATGCCTCCGAAGCTGCAGGCATCGAACGGGCTACGCTGAGTGCGGCGTTTGGTGCTGATGACCTGCCGCGACCGGTCCTGCAGCGGGTCATCATGCTGATGAGCAACCAGGACATGTATGTGCAGGCCCTGCTGGCGGCGGCATCTCCGGCCCAGCAGGCGTTGTTCCGGGCAACCATGCAGGTACCGGTGGCCGGGCAGGTTGACCAGTTGCGCCAGCAGGCGATCGACCGCTCGGGTGGTAGCCTTGGAACGGATTCCGGGCAATGGTTTGATCTGTCAACCAGCAAGATTGACCTGTACCACGAACTGGCTACCCACTATGCCTCGGATCTGGAACAAGCAGCCGAGCGCCTGATCGACAGGGCGCAGGGAGCATTCTGGATCGCCTTGGTGGTTGCTGTAGGCGTATTCGTGGTTGCCTTGCTGTTCTCATATTACCTGGCCCGGCTGATTGTCTCCCGGATTCGCAACCTGCACGGGATCATCACGCAGGTTGAGCAGAGCAATGACCTGAATGTGCGGGTGGCGGTCAGCTCCGGCGATGAAATCGGCCAGGTGGCTGGCGCTTTCAACCGGATGCTGGAAAAATTTCATGCAACTGTGGTGCACATGCACCAGTCATCGACCCAGGTGGCTGCCACGGCGGAAGAGCTGTCGGCTACCACGGAACAGGCTGACCGCGGCATCCAGCAGAATCGCAACGAAACCGACCAGACCGTGGTTGCCATGAACGAGATGGCTGCCACCGTGCAGGAGGTGGCGCAAAACACTGCCGCCGCCGCGATGGCGGCGCAGGATGCCGAGCAGCTGGGTAACGACAGCAATCTGGTGGTGCGGGATGTACTGCTCAAGATTCGCACGCTGGAAGAGGAAACCGGGCAAGCGGCCGGAGTCATTGGCCGGCTCGACCATGACAGCCAGCAAATCGGCCGGGTGCTGGATGTGATTCGCGGCATTGCCGAGCAGACCAATCTGTTGGCCCTGAATGCGGCTATCGAGGCGGCGCGTGCCGGCGAGGCAGGGCGTGGTTTTGCGGTGGTGGCTGACGAGGTCAGGACGCTGGCTACCCATACCCAGAACTCGACCGAAGAAATCCATCAGCTGATTGCCGGCTTGCAAAAGGGCGCGGTCGAGGCAGTCAGCGTGATGCAGCAGGTCAGCCGGCAGGCTGACGAAAGCGTGGAAATGGTGGAGCGCTCATCCGGCCTGCAGGATGAGGTGACAGAGAACCTGCGCACCATTACCAGCATGAACCGGCAGATTGCCGCTGCAGCGGAAGAGCAGCGGGCGGTGACCGACGAAATCAACCGGAGTCTGGTGAATATCGGCGGTGTCACCGAACAGACCGCTGAAAGCTCGCAGCAAATTGCCCTGGCCAGCGAGGAACTGGCCCGACTGGCCAGCGAGATGCAGGAGCTGGTACAGCAGTTCCGTACCTGATCAGGCCGGGCGGCAGAGGTGGACGCGGGCAAACGGGAGGTTTATCCTCTCAGGTGTTCGTGCCTCCCGTTTCCGGGGAAGAGGGCATGCCCATTAGCGTTCCTTGTGTTAGGAGAACCCCATGTCAGATGTATGGCTGACCAGCCTGATTACGGAAACACCGCAGCAAGGGTTTGAGCTGGCGATTACCCTGAGCCGTCGTGGCATCAAGTACACCCAGCCTGATCCTGAAGTGCTGCACAAGCTGCGCCCCGAGTATGCCAATTCGGCTGACGCCCTGACCGCTGCCTCCCAGGTGATAGCGGTGAATTTCCAGACAGTCGCCGCTGCCAACAACTACTGGCGCAAGTAGTTCCCTGACGGCCCGTACCGCCGGTGCGGGCCGCTTTCATTCTGTTCCGCGCGCTTTACCGGTCGCGCTGTGGCACCCGCTGCAGTTGTGTTAGAATCCGGATTTTTCGGGTGTCCATGAGCATGCATTCAATCGTGATTTGCCGTCTGTTATTGTTGGCGTTGCTGATGTCCTGCGCGTCTGTCCGTGCGCAGGATGGCAGCGCCGAGCAGATACGCCAGCAAATTGCCCGTCTGCAGCCTGACCTGGCCGTCGAGCGGGTCGAAAGGGTTGCCGGGTCCGACCTGTTTGAGGTCCGCCTCAAGGGCGGAGAGTTCCTGTATACGGACAAGGGTGCAGAGTTCATTCTGCATGGCCAGCTGTATCAGGTGCGCAATGACAGCGCCGTCAACCTGACCGAGCAGGCCCGGCAGGAAGTTACCGCCGGCCTGATCGGCAATCTCGATGTTGCCGACATGGTGGTGTTTCCGGCAGCGGAAACCAGGGCGCGCATTACCGTATTTACCGATGTCGATTGCGGTTATTGCCAAAAGCTGCATGGCGAGGTTGAAGCACTGACTACAGCCGGAATCGAGGTGCGTTATCTGGCCTGGCCACGACAAGGCCTGTCCGGCAATACCTATGACACCATGGTCAGCATCTGGTGTGCCGATGACCGGCAGGCCGCGATGACACGCGCCAAAAGGCGCCAGAGTGTGGCATCAGCCACGTGCAGAAATCCGGTCGACCGGCAGTTTGCCCTGGGCCAGCAGCTCGGGGTGAGGGGAACACCGGCGATCGTGCTTGATAATGGCGAGATATTGCCCGGCTACATGCCTGCAGCCCAGCTGATTGCTCTGGCTTTGCAGGCACAACAGTAATAAATACAGGCGCCCCGCCGTGAGCGAGGGCCGGAACGAGAGAGGTTGGCATAGCGTGAAAACCGTCAAGGTCGGAATTTGTGGGCTGGGCACTGTAGGTGGCGGCACACTTAATGTATTGCAGCGTAACGCAACGGAAATTGCCCGCCGTATCGGCACCCGGATCGAGGTGGTGCATGTGGCTGCCCGCAGCGTCAATCCCCAGTGTGATACCACCGGTATTACCGTAACCGACAACGCTCTGGAGGTGGTTGCCAACCCGGAGGTCGAGGTGGTGGTGGAGCTGATTGGCGGTGACAGCGTGGCCCGCGAGGTGGTGATGGCGGCCATCGACCAGGGCAAGCATGTGGTCACGGCCAACAAGGCGCTGTTGGCGGTACACGGCAACGAGATTTTTGCCCGTGCCCGGGACAAGGGCGTCATGGTTGGCTACGAGGCCGCGGTGGCCGGCGGTATTCCGGTGATCAAGGCGATCCGTGAGGGTCTTGCCGGCAACCGTATCAACTGGCTGGCCGGCATCATCAACGGCACCGGTAACTTCATTCTCACCGAAATGCGCGAACACGGTCGGGCCTTTACCGATGTGCTGAAAGAGGCGCAGACGCTGGGCTATGCCGAAGCCGACCCGACCTTTGACGTGGAAGGTATCGATGCGGCGCACAAGCTGACCATTCTGGCTTCGATCGCTTTCGGCATTCCGTTGCAGTTCGACAAGGCCTACACCGAAGGCATTACCGGCCTGACGGCAGATGATGTGCAGTATGCCGAAGTGCTGGGTTACCGCATCAAGCACCTGGGGGTGGCACGCAGGACGGCGGAAGGCATCGAGCTGCGCGTGCATCCGACCCTGATTCCGGCCGAGCGCCTGATTGCCAATGTCAATGGCGTCATGAACGCGGTGATGGTCAATGGCGATGCCGTGGGCAGCACCCTGTACTACGGCGCCGGCGCGGGCATGGAACCGACCGCCTCTGCCGTGGTTGCCGATCTGGTTGATATCGTCCGTACCATGGATTGCGAGCCGGCCGAGCGTGTGGCGGCGCTGGCATTCCAGGCCGATGCCCTGTCCGATGAGCCGGTGCTGGGCATTGAGCGCTGTGAAACCGCTTATTATTTGCGTATTCAGGCCAAGGATCATCCCGGCGTACTGGCCGAGGTCGCCAGCATCCTGTCGGAGCGTGGCATCAATATCGAGTCCATCATGCAGAAAGATGTGGAAGAGCAGGACGGCCTGATCCCGATCGTTCTGCTGACCCACCGGGTACAGGAGGCACGCATGCGTGATGCGATTGTCGCCCTGGAAGCGCTGGAATCGGTGATGGCGCCGGTGGTCCGCATCCGTGTCGAACAGCTGGATTAATTTTTCACAAAGGCAAACAACATGCGTTATATCAGCACCCGTGGCCAGGCTCCGGCCCTGAATTTTGAAGATGTATTGCTGGCCGGCCTGGCCAGCGATGGTGGTCTCTACGTACCGGAAAACCTGCCGCGCTTCACCCTGGAACAGATGCAGTCCTGGGTCGGTCTGCCGTATCACGAGCTGGCATTTGAAGTGATGCGTCCCTTTGTTGCCGGCTGCATCAGCGATGCCGACTTCAAGGC